>Ga0209395_1001102_pt1 | contig 38798 bp, 32 predicted proteins | sample GOMGulsemesocosm_3_FD_184635 | JGI IMG/M metagenome (GOLD analysis project Ga0209395, IMG submission 184635) | Methane-oxidizing microbial communities from mesocosms in the Gulf of Mexico - GOM9D Gulf of Mexico (SPAdes) (version 2) | ecosystem: Environmental > Aquatic > Marine > Cold seeps...
TGATTGTCTTGCTGGCGAAAATAAGCGGCTACGGTCATAGGGGGAGGTCGGCTGTAGTGATTGGGGGTGGCAGTCTAGCACGCTTCGGGCAACACCATAGAGCTTGCTATGGCTTGTGCCTGCGCCGGAATGTATCTCGTGCACATAAATCCCTTGAGTAATTGCTGAAACATTATTATGCTCGAGGCCTGCTCTGCAGCTTCGTCCTCACCGGGCTTTTTTAGCTGTGTCTTCTACGTCTCATTTCGCTCTATCTTTAAAAAATTAACTCGAAGTTAATGTAGTACTTTAACTGTGCGTGCTAGCTCGTTGATTTTAGTCGACATCCTCTGTCACAAAAAATCGTTTTCGACGTAGTTGGCGGCACGTTAGCCGCTGTTTCCCCCCATTTCGCGACAATTTGCTGTTTTATCGCCTTGATCTATAGGGAGCTAATCTCTATAGTTGCAAAGGTGGGAAAAAGTGTATAAAAGTGAATTTTTGTGTCTTTATGCATTTTAAAGTGGGGGGGAGTGACAAAATATGTATCTCGGTAGCAACGCAATCAGTATGGACGCCAAGGGGCGTTTGGCAATTCCGTCTAAGGTACGGGATTCGCTGATGGCTGAGTGCAACGGGGACGTCGTAGTCACTGCCCATACCGAAGAGTGTTGCTTGTTAGTCTACCCGCAGCAGCAGTGGCAGGCGTTATTGCCCGCAATCGAAACCCTTCCTAGCACTAATCGCAGAACCGCCAAAATGAGGCGTCTATTACTGGGCTTCGCCACACCGTTGGCGGTGGATGAGGTCAACGGTCGTATTTTGCTGCCGCCCACTTTGAGGGAGTTTGCCGGTTTGGAAAAAAAATTGATGCTAATCGGTCAAGGCAAGCGTCTGGAATTGTGGAGCGAGCAGGAGTGGTTTAAATATTTAGCCATTGCCGATGATGACGGAGACGTGATGCCTCCTGAAGCTCTGGCGTTGTCGCTGTAATGGTCGGCCATGAGACGGTGCTGCTGCACGGAGCAGTTGATGCGTTGATTACCGACCCTGCTGGGATCTACGTTGATGGCACCTTCGGCCGCGGCGGACACAGTCGTGAAATCTTGACCCGACTTGACGGTGGTGCCCGGCTCATTGGCATCGATAAGGACCCTCAAGCGATTGCAGCGGGTCTGGCCCTACAGCAAGAGGATGCGCGATTCGAGGTTGTTCAGAGCTCCTTTGCCGATATGGGGCGGTCTATCAAACACCGTCCCGAGGAAGGTTTTGATGGCATATTGCTGGATCTCGGTGTGTCCTCTCCGCAGCTGGATCAGGCTGATCGCGGCTTTAGTTTTATGCGCGACGGCGACTTGGACATGCGGATGAATCCCGAGGTGGGTGTCAGTGCGGCGCAGTGGTTAGCCACAGCGCAGGAGGCTGATATTGCCAGGGTGTTAAAAGAGTATGGCGAGGAGCGCTATGCCAAGCGTTTGGCTAACGCCGTTGTGACGACCCGGGAAAAGACTGCTATCACCACCACGGTACAATTAGCTGAGCTGCTAAAAGAGGCGCACCCAGCTTGGGAGCGTGGCAAACACCCAGCGACTAAATCCTTTCAGGCTATTCGGATTTATATCAATAATGAGTTGACCGATTTGACACTTTTTCTCGATCAAGTGTTGGGCTTGTTAAAAGTGGGTGGGCGGCTGGTAGTGATCAGTTTTCATTCGCTGGAAGATCGTCAGGTGAAGCGCTTTATCAAAAAACATGTGCGTGGGGATAGTTTTCCCGCCGGTGTGCCGGTAACTGTCGAGCAGCTTAATAGGCGGTTAAAGCACATAGGTAAGGCGGTGAAGGCTGATAGTGATGAAGTGGAAAAAAATGTGCGCTCACGCAGTGCGGTAATGCGTATCGCCGAGAAGATTAAATAACAAGACTTGCACTGTGACTGCTGCAAAGCGTCACACGGTTAACATTTTTATATCGTTGAGTTGAGATTCATATAATAAAGCCTATGAATGCTTTGGTTAATCAAATAGACAGCACAAACTCCTCCGGTACTCCTGCGCCCCGGGGGTTTTTACTGCTGTCGGTACTGCTGCTATTGGTGCTGGCTTCGGCAATAGCTGTTGTCTATAGCTCTTATAAAAGTCGCCAGTTGTTTAGCGAATTACAGCAAAAGAGCAAAGTGGCGATGGCGCTGGAGGAGCAGTGGGGTCGCTTGTTATTAGAGAAGAGCACCTGGGCATCCCACGATCGTATTGAGCGGTTGGCAAAAGACAAGCTACATATGCGTGCTCCAGATCCCAGCGCTATCGTGGTGGTGGAGCAATGAAAAATACGCTAACCCCGGCGACGTCAATTGTATCCCCCTGGCGCTTTAAGCTGGTGTTGGCAGTGTTGGCGCTATTGGTGCTGCTGCTGGTAAAGGAGTTACTGGGTTTGCAAGTGCTCGACACCGAGCGCGGACACGCTTTTCTGCAGGGGCAAGGTGATGCTCGGACCGTGCGTACTGAAGTGATTCCCGCCTATCGAGGGGTGATCCTGGATCGAAATGGTGAGCCGCTGGCAGTCAGTACTCCGGTTGCTTCGATCTGGATTAATCCCAAACAGCTTATTGGTCAAGAGGGTCGTTGGAGAGAATTGGCCAAGGCGATAGATCTGCCTTACGCCACTGTCGAGAAAAAAATTATCGGTAATGTGCACCGGGGTTTTGTTTATTTACGTCGCCACTTGTCGCCGGATGTTGCCAAGAACATTACCTCTCTGGGTATCGATGGGGTCAATATACAGCGTGAGTACAAGCGCTACTATCCGGCGGGTGAGGTCTCGGCTCACTTGGTTGGTTTTACCAATATCGACGATCGCGGGCAGGAGGGCATTGAACTGGCCTTTGATGGCTGGCTACAGGGGCAGCCGGGGAAAAAACGGGTATTGAAGGATTTAAAGGGCAATACCTTCCGGGATGTCGATCAGCGCAGCGAGGCGCGCGCGGGCAAGGATTTGAGCCTCAGTATTGACCTGCGTCTGCAGTACCTCGCCCATCGCGAGCTACAGGCAGCCATCCAAAAGGTCGGCGCTAAGAGTGGTTCGGTAGTGGTGTTAAATGCACATAGTGGTGAAGTGCTGGCAATGGCCAATCAGCCTGTATTCAATCCCAATAATCGCCGCCAGCTGCAACCGGTCAAGCTTCGTAATCGTGCCATGACCGATATGTTTGAGCCGGGTTCGACGATGAAACCACTGACCGTAGTGGCAGCATTGGAATCGGGGAAATACCAGCCCGACTCGCTTATCGACACTAATCCGGGTTACATCAAAGTGGGGCCCAAAGTGATCCTAGATCCGGTGAATTACCGGGTTATCGATATCACCAAAATGATCACTAAGTCCAGTCAGGTAGCAACCAGCAAGGTGGCATTGAGTCTGGACGAGCAGAAAGTTTGGCAGGTGTTCCACCGCTTTGGTCTCGGTGTCAGTACTGGCAGTGGATTTCCCGGGGAGAGCGCCGGTTTGTTACCCAATCGCCCAAACTGGCTGCCTATTGAAAGGGTTAACTTTGCCTTTGGTCACGGCCTAACGGTGACGTCATTACAGCTTGCGCAAGCCTATTCGGTGTTTGCTAATAAGGGGCTGCTGCGACCAGCGGTATTACTGCGTAGTGATGGTAATACCGAGCAGTCCCTGCCCGCGACTCGGGTCATCAGTGAAAAGATCAATCGGCAAGTACTGGATATGTTGAAAACGGTTACCTTACCGGGAGGTACCGCTACCGGTGCTCGGACCGCTTCTTATACCGTTGCCGGGAAAACCGGCACCAGCCACAAGGTAGGTGGCGGCAAATATTTAGACGATCGTTATACCGCGGTGTTTGCTGGTCTGGCACCGGCTAGCGATCCCCGTTTGGTGGTGGTGGTGATGATCGATGAGCCCGATCTCGACAATTACCATGGCGGCGAAGCGGCGGCGCCGGTGTTTGCTCGGGTAGTTGGAGAAGCGCTGAGAATTTTAGCTGTAGTCCCCGACAAAATCGATCAAAAGCAAGTATTGGGCAGCGCTGGAAAGACCAAGCCCAAGGCACAGTCGGGGGGGCGAAAGTCAGTTTGATGATGCCCTCTATTAACCCTACATATACCCGGTCACTGGGCGCCCTGTTGGAGCAACTGCTAACGCCGTTGGCACCAGAGATTGCTTCCCTGGCCGTTAGCGGTGTACAGATTGACAGTCGCCTAGTGAACCCTGGAGATCTGTTTCTGGCTTGCAGTGGCTATCGACACGATGGCCGGCGCTACATTGCCGCGGCGATTGCCGCGGGGGCGGTAGCGGTGGTCAGCGAATCCCGAGACTCCCAGGCATTTATCGATATTCAGGCTATTAACACCGTACCTATTATCGAGTTGGCGGATCTGTCGTTGTTATGCAGTGAAATCGCCGGCCGTTTCTATCAACATCCCTCCCGGCAGCTGCCGGTATTGGCGGTCACGGGTACCAATGGTAAGACCAGTTGCAGTCAGTTGATGATGCAGCTAATGGCCGCTACCGGCAAGCGCTGTGCGGTGGTCGGTACCCTTGGTGTAGGCGTAGATGGGCATTTCAATGCGAGTATTAATACCACGCCCGATGCGGTGAGCTTGCAGTCTCAGCTGGCTAGCTGGCAGCGAGACGGAGTGGATGCGGTGGCGATGGAAGTCTCTTCTCACGGTCTGGTCCAGGGCCGAGTAGCGGCGCTGGCAATTGAGTTAGCACTGTTCACCAATTTAAGCCGTGACCACCTGGATTACCACGGTTCGATGCAGGCCTATGCCAACGCCAAAGCAATGCTGTTTCAGCAACCAGGGCTTAAATACGTGGTGTTAAACCACGACGATGTTTTTAGTCGTGAACTGGCGGCAGTGCTTGACCCCACCGTAGTACCGGTGCACTACAGCATTGAACAACGAGGCGCCGGTGAAGCTGAGGTTTGGGTTGATGCGCTACGGTATCACCGCACTGGTGTCAGTGGCGAGTTGCACAGCCCCTGGGGTGTGGCGTCGTTTTCCAGTCCGCTATTGGGGGCTTTTAATTTAAGTAATCTACTAGCAGTTATCGCTTCTTTGGCGGTGCGTGGCCAGCCGTTACCGGCACTGGCCGCCGCCGCCAGCGCCCTGCAAACCATTCCCGGACGAATGGAATCAGTTCAGTGCGTTGATGCTGATATTAACGTAGTTGTTGATTACGCCCATACTCCCGATGCCCTAGAGCAGGCCTTAAAAGCACTGCGCTTGCATAACAAAACGGGGAAATTGTGGTGCGTGTTTGGCTGTGGCGGTGATCGAGATCAGGGCAAGCGGCCAAAAATGGGTTCGGCGGTAGAGGCCCATTGCGATCACGTTGTTGTTACCAGTGACAACCCGCGTTTTGAGTCGGCGGAGCAAATAATCAATGAGATTTTAAGTGGTGTGCAGCGCCCCTCTCTGGTCGAAGCAGACCGGGCCAAGGCGATTACCTTTGCTATTACCCATGCCGCCAGCGGCGATAGTATTCTTATCGCTGGAAAAGGACACGAGCAGTACCAACAGCACGGTGACGAGAAAATCCCCTTCGACGATTTTAAGCAAGCTAGGCTGGCGTTAATTGAACGGCTAGATTGCGGGGGTGGTCGATGATTGCCCAGCAGTCGCTGTTGCAGCTTGCCGCTGAGCTCGGTGTCAGTTGCAGTATTGACGAGTGCTTTAGTCAGGTGTCGACCGACAGTCGCTCGATAGAATCTGGTGAGCTGTTTGTTGCGCTCAGCGGCGATCGTTTTGACGGCAATGATTTTGTCGTTGACGCCTATCGGCGCGGCGCCTGCGCCGCGGTAGTGAGTCGACCGCTAGATTGTGCCATTACGCAACTGGTAGTCGAGGATGTGCGCGCTGCCTACGGGGTGATTGCCAGGATCAATAGGCGGCTGTTTACTGGTCAGCTGATAGCCATTACCGGCAGTGCCGGTAAAACCAGCTGTAAAAATATGTTGGTGGCGATGCTAGCCGAATTGGGGCCGGTGCTGTCGACCCAAGGCAATGATAACAATGAGGTGGGAGTGCCCAAAACGCTGTTATCCATCGAGCCCCAGCACCGCTTTGCGGTCGTTGAGATGGGCGCCCGCAGCGCCGGTGATATCGCTTATCTAACGGCGCTGGTGGAACCCAATATAGCCCTGGTGACCAACGCCATGGCGGTGCATATCGAAGGTTTTGGTAATTTGGATACCGTTGCCAGAACCAAAGGTGAATTGTATGCAGGGCTGACAGCGCAAGCGTCGGCGATTATTAATAAAGACGATGATTATTACTCGCAGTGGTTGTCGTTGGTGGCAGCGGATAATGCGATCAGTTTTAGTCTGGATGATTCCGCTGCAAACTGTTACGCCGCGAATATTTTCACGAATAAAGTAGGTGGCAGCCAATTTGATTTGCACCTTGGCAAGCACTGTGTCGAGGTTAGCCTGGCGCTGCTGGGCCAGCACAATGTTGGCAATGCGGTGGCAGCAGCGGCAGCCGCGATGCGTGCGGGTGCATCCGCGCAACATATTCAGCGGGCACTGGCAAAAATAGAGCCGGTGCCCGGCCGACTGCAGTCCATAGTTGTGGGGCCTATGACTGTTATCGACGATAGCTACAACGCCAGCCCCGGTTCGGTTAGAGCCGCTATCGATGTGCTGGCCGGATTTTCTGGTCGACGCGTATTGGTGCTGGGAACCATGGGCGAGTTGGGTGAGCAGGCCGCGATGCTACACCAGCAAGTGGCGCACTATGCCGCTGCCAAGGGTATCGATCAGCTGATGGCGGTGGGGGTATTTACACCGGCACTACTGGCGGGCTTCGGTGAGGGCGCCAGTGGATTTGACGATATGGAGCAGTTGCTGACTGAGCTCGATCAGCTCAGTGGGTCTGACTATGTGTTGGTCAAGGGTTCACGCAGTGCCCGTATGGAGCGGGTGGTGGCGGCGCTGGTCGGCAGTGCCGACAAGGTGAGACATTAATGAATATTGTTATTGCGCTTGTCGCTGTAATTAAACGGGGAGAGACCTAGTGCTGTTTTGGTTGGCTGATTATTTTTCGCAGTATGTCAGCGCTTTGCAAGTGTTCAAGTATTTGACATTTCGTGGCATTTTGGGCGTGCTCACCTCGCTGACAATCTGCTTGGTTTTTGGGCCCTATATGATTAAAAAGCTCAATTACCATCAAATTGGACAAACCATTCGTAGTGATGGACCGGAGTCCCACTTGAGCAAGTCCGGTACACCGACGATGGGCGGTGCTCTGATTCTGGTGGCGATTGTTATCAGTACCTTGCTGTGGGGGGATTTGCAGAACAAGCATGTCTGGGTGGTTCTGTTTGTGACGATGATGTTTGGCGGCGTCGGCTGGGTGGATGATTACCGCAAGGTGATCGAAAAAAACTCGGTAGGTCTGCCTGCACGCTGGAAGTATTTCTGGCAGTCGGTAGCCGGTTTGGGAGCGGCTATATTTTTATACACGCAGGCGGTACTGCCGGCGGAGACCCAGTTGTTTCTCCCGTTTTTTAAAGATGTCGCCTGGGATTTGGGTATTTTTTACATCGTATTGACCTACTTCGTTATTGTCGGCTCCAGCAATGCCGTTAACCTGACCGATGGCCTAGACGGTTTGGCTATTCTCCCCAGTGTCATGGTGGGTGGTGCCCTCGGTATTATTGCCTATATCACAGGTAACGTAGAATTCTCCGGCTATTTACTGGTGCCCTATATTCCCGGTACCGGAGAATTACTGGTGTTCTGTGGTGCTATGGTGGGTGCCGGACTGGGCTTTTTATGGTTTAACACTTACCCCGCTCAGGTATTTATGGGTGATGTGGGCGCCCTAGCACTCGGTGCAGCGTTGGGGGTGGTGGCGGTAATGACACGCCATGAAATCGTGTTTTTTATTATGGGCGGTGTTTTTGTCATGGAAACGGTGTCGGTGATATTACAAGTGGCCTCATTCAAGTTAACGGGAAAACGCATCTTTCGCATGGCCCCCATTCATCACCACTTCGAGTTGAAAGGCTGGCCGGAGCCTAGAGTCATTGTTCGGTTTTGGATTATCACGGTAATGCTGGTGCTATTTGGCTTGGCAACATTGAAATTACGGTAGCCTCTGGGCGCTGACATGGCCACCGATTACTGTGGCTCTTTAGCAGGTTTTAAAAGGTAGTATTGTGCAATTAGCAGCAACAAATAGGAATGTCGTAGTTGGCCTTGGGGTCACCGGACTTTCCTGCGCGCGCTATTTTGCCAGTAAAGGAGAAGCCTTTTCCGTAGTTGACAGCCGCCTGCAGCCGCCGGCGCTGGCACAGTTCAAAAGCGAATTTCCCACCGCGGCTTTGGCGTTGGGCGAAATTTCGGATCATTCCCTGGCCGGCGCTGGGCAGTTGGTAGTGAGCCCCGGGGTATCGTTGCAGCAACCTGCCGTGGCCAGAGCAATAGCGCAGGGTGCTGCGGTGTGTGGCGATATCGATTTGTTTTGCCGCGAGGCTAACGCACCGGTAGTCGCCATTAGCGGTTCCAATGGTAAGTCAACGGTCACTACCTTGCTGGGTTTGATGGCTGAATGTGCCGGACGTAAGGTTGCTATCGGGGGTAATTTGGGTCGCCCGGCACTGGATTTACTGACCGAGCCCGAACGAGATATGTATGTACTGGAATTATCCAGCTTTCAGTTGGAACGGGCCGGTCGACTGGGTGTGGCTGTGGCCACGGTACTCAATATAAGTGACGACCATTTAGATCGCTACGATAGCCCCGCCAGTTATCGCGCGGCCAAGCAGCGCATCTTTCTGGACTGCGAACAGTTAGTCGTTAATAGAGGGGATAGCCAATCACTGCCTACGGCGGGTATGGCCCCTGCGGACTTGCCCTGTTGGAGTTTTGGCCTAGATGCGCCGCCGCACAGAGGTTTTGGTTTGCTTGGCGATAATCAGCAGGGCCTTTTCCTCGCCTTTGAATCTCAGCGTCTAATACCGGTTTCGGCATTGAAAGTGGCGGGCCGACACAATATAGAAAATGCCTTGGCAGCGCTCGCTCTGGGGTGGGCAGTAGGACTGGAACTGCCGGCAATGCTGACAGCGCTGGGTGATTTTCAGGGCCTTGAACATCGCTGTCAATTAGTTAGGCGGCTGGAGTCGGTAGCGTATGTTAACGACTCTAAGGGCACCAATGTTGGTGCCGTACTGGCTTCGGTGCTGGGCCTGTCGGGGGGGTGCGACAAGATAGTTTTGATTGCTGGTGGTGTAGCTAAGGGGGCTGACTTTTCGCCACTACTCTCAGTGCTAAAACAGCATGTGCGCTCGCTGGTATTGATCGGAGAAGCCACGGTGCAAATTGAACAGACCGTACAGTCGGTGGTGGTTAGTCATCGCGCGCAGTCGATGGTCGAGGCGGTTGCCCTGGCCCGAGAGCAAGCGCTGCCCGGTGATTGTGTTTTGTTGTCACCGGCCTGCGCCAGCTTCGATATGTTCGAAAACTATCAGCAGCGGGGCAGGGCCTTTTGTGAGGCCGTTGAATCGTTGACCTGCGCGGGTGGACAGTCATGACTGCACCGCTAGCACGGCAACAAGCAGGGCCTTTTGCGCTCTTCGATCAGTATTTAGTGATAAGTTTGCTGTCGATTCTCTTTATCGGTTTTATTGCCATGAGCTCGGCATCGATCGAGTTTGCTGGAGAAAAATACGGCAATCCCTTTTTCCACATGATTCGCTATTCACTGCACCTGAGTATAGGTGTTGTGGGTGGCCTGCTGGTTTATCAAATCCCGATGGGGTTCTGGCAACGAACCGGCTGGCTGTGGTTGCTGGTGGGTTTTGTATTGTTAATCGCGGTGCTCATTCCGGGTATAGGGCGGGAAGTCAATGGTAGCCGGCGTTGGCTGGTGGCGGGGCCTATTACGGTACAAGCTTCGGAGTTGGTAAAAGCCTGCATGATTTTGTACCTGGCTGGCTATTTAGTCCGTCGCCAGGACGAAGTGCAGCAGCAGTGGCGGGGATTTATAAAGCCGATGGCTGTATTGTTTCTTGTGACCTTACTACTGATGCTGGAGCCGGATTTTGGCGCCACCGTGGTCACTGTTGGTACGGCCTTTGCGATGATTTTTCTGGCGGGTGTGCGCCTGTGGCAATTTTTATTGGTGATGCTGGCGTCGATGGCGGCACTGGTGCTATTAGTGATCAGCGAACCCTACCGCATGAAACGGATGATGTCTTATACCGATCCCTGGGCAGATCAATTTGATAGTGGTTATCAATTGACACAGGCGCTCATCGCCTTTGGGCGAGGAGAGTGGTTAGGGGTTGGTCTGGGCAACAGTATTCAGAAACTGTTTTTCCTGCCGGAGGCGCACACCGACTTTGTGTTTGCTATCTTCGCCGAGGAATTTGGTTTGGTGGGCAGTGTGTGTTTAATTGCATTATTTGCCACCTTGGTAGTAAGAATATTAATGATCGGGCGCCGGGCGGAGCAGCAGCAGCAATTATTTAGTGCTTATGTGGCCTACGGTATTGCGCTGATGATCGCCGGACAGGCTTTTATCAATATTGGCGTTAATACCGGTCTACTGCCGACCAAGGGTTTGACTCTACCCTTTCTGAGTTCTGGCGGCAGCTCGCTGATTGTTTGCTGCGGTTTAATGGCGCTGGTGTTTAGAATCAATCGTGAATTAGCTGTGCCCAGCACAGTCTCTACCGTGGAGGCGCGCAAAAAAGTGTCGGTTGACAACAGCGCCGCTCGTTCAAGGGCTGATATCGGCGAGGTGGCGCTGCCGTGAATAATGCTGTTAAACCTTCGATATTGATCATGGCTGGGGGCACCGGCGGACATGTATTTCCCGCGTTGGCGGTTGCCCGGTATCTGCAGCTGAATGGCTTTGAGGTGCAGTGGTTGGGAACGCGTCTGGGTATTGAGGCAAGGTTAATCCCCGCCGCCGATATACCTATACACTACATTGCCGCCTCTGGTCTACGCGGCAAGAACGTGGTTGCCACCTTGCTCGGCGGAGCGCGTTTAATGGTGTCGGTATTACAGGCGCTAGCTGTGATTATCAAGTTGCGCCCGGTTTGTGTGCTGGGCATGGGGGGCTTTGTGTCAGCTCCCGGCGGTCTGGCTGCTTGGATGTTGCGCAGGCCTCTGGTCATTCATGAGCAAAACGCGGTGGCAGGTTCCAGCAACAAACTATTGGCAGGATTTGCCAGTCGGGTACTGGCCGCTTATCCCATTAAGTTGGGCCGTCGCCAGGCTGAGTATGTCGGTAACCCGGTACGCGATGAAATCACGGACCTTGCGGAGTCCCGGGAGCGCTATCTCAGCACTAGCGCGTTAAAGGTGTTGGTGGTTGGTGGCAGTCTCGGTGCTAAACCTATTAATGATGTTATCCCCGCTGCGCTGGCGTTAATTGACGAGGATCACCGTCCTCTGGTGTGGCATCAGACCGGCTCAAAGCATATTGATTCAGTCAAGAAAGCCTACCGTGATCTCGATATCGTCGGGCAATGCGAGGCTTTTATCGAAGATATGCCGTCAGCTTACCGCTGGGCAGATCTAATTGTGTGCCGGGCAGGTGCTCTCACCGTGGCGGAAATTACCGCCGTGGGTCTGGCGTCCATCTTAATTCCGCTTCCCTATGCGATCGATGACCACCAACGTGAAAACGCCCGCTGGTTAATCGACAATGACGCCGGATTATTATTATCCCAGGATACTATGACCGCGGCATCGCTCGCTCAGTTGCTACAAGAGCTGGCTGAGCAGCCGGAAAAGTTACTGCGGTTGGCTAACAACGCCCGCCAGTTGTTGCAGGCCAATGCGGCAAAGAAGGTCGCTTCAATTTGTGAGGAGGCAGCCAATGTCTGAGCCCATAGTCAGTTTTGTTGCCCCAGAAATGCGCAGAATAAAAGGCATTCATTTTGTCGGTATTGGCGGCGCCGGCATGTGTGGTATTGCCGAAGTGTTGTTGAATATGGGTTATGTGGTGAGTGGTTCCGATGTGCAGCGTTCGAAAAATACTCGGCGTTTGCAGTCCATGGGGGCAAAAGTTTATGTCGGTCACAGCTCTGCAAATCTAGTCGATATTGACGTCGTGGTTTGCTCATCGGCGGTGGACAGCGAGAACCCCGAGGTGGTGGCGGCAAAAGCATCCCGTATACCGATTGTGCCACGGGCGGAAATGTTGGCGGAATTAATGCGCTATCGGCACGGCATTGCCGTCGCCGGTACTCATGGTAAAACCACTACCACCAGCTTATTAGCTTCGATCTTTGCCGAGGCAAAGCTCGACCCGACCTTTGTAATCGGCGGTTTGTTAAATAGTGCCGGTAGCAACGCCCGCCTTGGTGAGAGTCGCTATCTTATCGCCGAGGCAGACGAGAGTGATGCGTCCTTTTTACACCTGCAACCTATGGTGTCGGTCATTACTAACATCGAAGCAGATCACATGGCGACCTACGGTGGCGACTTTGATAAATTGAAAAATACTTTCATAGAATTTATGCACAACTTGCCCTTCTATGGAATGGCGATATTGTGCGTCGATGACGACGTGGTGCGGGAGATAATGCCATCGATTACTCGAGCCATTCTGACTTATGGTTTTAGCGACGATGCGGATTATTGCATTGGCAGCGTTGTAAAGAGCAACTTCAGTAGCGCCTTTACGGTATCGCGCCCCGGTGATCTGAGCGATATAGACGTCGTTATCAATATGCCTGGAGAGCACAATATTCTGAATGCAGCGGCAGCTATTGCGGTGGCGACCGACGAGGGCATCGATGATGCAGCGATCGTATGCGGCTTAAAGAATTTCCAAGGAGTTGGCCGGCGTTTTCAGCGTTATGGTGAATTTTCCTTGGTCAATGCGGGCGCTATTGAGCTGGTTGATGACTACGGTCACCACCCTACCGAAGTTGCCGCTACGATTAGCGCCGCCCGCCAGGCTTGGCCCGATCGACGGCTATTAATGGTGTATCAACCCCATCGCTACTCACGGACCAAGGATTTGTATGAGGACTTTGTACGGGTACTGTCTACTGTAGACAGCTTATTGTTGTTAGAGGTTTACAGTGCAGGCGAAGATACAATCGCCGGTGCTGATAGCCGTTCACTGTGCGGCAGTATTAGAAGTCGTGGTCAACTGGATCCGGTTTTTGTCGAAAGCATTGACAGTATTGCCTCGGTTCTTGCCGGCGTGATTCGCGACGGGGATGTGGTGATGACTCAAGGTGCCGGCAATGTCGGTTCCATTGCGGTTGCACTGGCGGCCAAGCTGCAGCAGTCGAGCCTTGAGCACAATCCACTATGAGAGCTAGTGCCGCAGCTAAAAACGATATAGATAAGCCCGCTGAGATGGTTTTAATGACAGGTATTAAGTCGTGAATGAGAAGTGGATGCCAGCCGGTGCTGAGCATAATTGGCAGGCGCTGTTGCAGGGCCCTGTGGCGGTATTGTTGGGCGGCGATTCTGCCGAGCGGGCGGTATCGCTGCGAACCGGCCACGCCGTGGTAGCGGCATTGAAAATGCAAAATATAAATGCGGTGGCGGTGGATACCGGTGCTCAACAGTGGATGCAGGAGGTTTTGGGCAACTACAAGCACGCCTTTATCGCGCTGCACGGCTGCGGCGGTGAAGACGGTCGAATCCAGGGTTTACTGGACTATGCCGGTATTAGTTATACCGGCAGCGGGGTCATGGCATCGGCCTTGGCCATGGATAAAGTTAGAACAAAACTACTGTGGCGCGGAATGAGTCTGCCGACCCCCGAGTTTAAGTTGCTGGAAAATATTGATGATTGCCAAGGCATTTTGGATCGGTGGCGTCGGGCAGTGGTTAAGCCCGTGCACGAAGGCTCCAGTATCGGTATCAGTATGGTGTCGTCTCCCGAGGAATTGTTGACAGCCTTTGCCGAGGCACAGCGCTACGACACAGCAATAATGGCCGAACAATATATCAGCGGCGCGGAATACACTGTCGCTATTGTTGGCGAACAGGTGTTACCGGCAATACGGCTGGAAACCGATCATCAGTTTTATGACTACGATGCCAAATACACGTCGGACAGCACCCGTTATTTTTCTCCCTGTGGTTTGAGTTCTGAGCGGGAACAGACGCTACAGCAATTGGCATTACAGGCTTATCGCGCAGTTGGTTGCAGTGGTTGGGGGCGAGTGGATGTTATGGCAGACGAGCAGGGCGATTTTAGCTTGCTGGAAGTTAATACAGTGCCCGGTATGACCGATCACAGCCTGGTGCCAATGGCGGCAAAGGCAGTGGGGGTGGAATTTGATTTGCTGGTTGCAACCATTTTACGGCTGAGCCTAGGTAAGCAAAAATAATGGATTTGAGTTGATGGCCGTTGCCAATAAAAAACAAAGTACAAGAGGTGCAGTTAGTCGCAACAAGCCGTCGCGGACTATCAATCTGCCACTGTTAAAACCACTGTTGTGGCTAGTTGCCTGTTTGGTATTGAGCGCGACTGCGTTGGCAACAGCTAGAGGGGTGATATCGCAGCCTGTTAGTCGCGTGGTGGTCAATGGCGAGTTTCGAAATGTAGTAAAACAGTCGATTAGTGAAGAGGTTAGACCTTATTTAGCCGATGGTTTTATTTTTTTGGACTTGCAGGGCATAAGAGAGCAGCTGCTTGCCCGGCCCTGGGTTTACGAGGTGGCGGTTAGCCGTAAGTGGCCTGATCAGATTGCCATAGCCGTCACGGAGCAAACGCCTATTGCACGCTGGGGTGACAATGGCTTTCTCAACCATCGTGGTGACGTGTTCGAGTCTACGTCAGCCGTGGCTGTGAGTGAGCAGTTGCCGCGCCTTTACGGTCCGCTGGGAAGCAGTGGCAAGGTTGTCGGTCATTACAGTGAATGGCGCAAGCTGTTGCAGCAGAAAAAGCTCGATATATACCAGCTTGAGTTGGCTGAAAATGGCGCCTGGTCGGCGCTGATTGGCGCCGGTGAAATGGATCACCGGGTACCTGTGGCCCTAGGTAGTGGTGATGTTATGGCAAAGATGCGTCGTTTTATCAATGCCTTCGACAAATTATTAGCGCAAGACTTTGCGCGTGTTGATCGCATTGATATTCGCTATAACAACGGTCTGGCGATTGCCTGGCGAAGCAAAGAAAAATTGGATAAGAGTAATGGTTAAGATCAGTAACAATAGGTAAAGAGACAAACAATGAACGATTTTCCTGTAGTGAAATTACAAGAATATAGAGGGGATATTGATTGATGGGCGGTACAGTCGACAGGAAAATGATAGTCGGGCTCGATATTGGCACTTCGAAAGTTGTGGCCATAGTCGGTGCGATAAATGATGAAGGCGGGCTGGAGATTGTAGGGCTTGGTTCACATCCTTCCCGCGGTCTAAAAAAAGGCGTAGTCGTCAATATAGAATCGACCGTGCAGTCTATTCAGCGTGCTATTGAGGAGGCGGAGTTGATGGCAGGTTGCCAAATCCACTCGGTTTATGCAGGTATCGCCGGTAGCCACATTCGCAGTTTGAACTCCCACGGTATTGTGGCAATCCGCGATCACGAGGTTTTTCCGCTGGATTTAGAGCGGGTTATCGATGCGGCCCAGGCGGTGGCAATACCCGCAGATCAAAAGGTGCTGCATATCTTGCCCCAGGAATACGTGATCGATACCCAGGAGGGAATTAAAGAGCCATTGGGTATGTCGGGAGTCAGATTGGAGGCCAAGGTCCACCTAGTGACCTGTGCGGTCAATGCCTCGCAAAATATTGAAAAGTGTATCCGCCGCTGCGGCCTAGAGGTGGAGGATATTATCCTTGAACAGCTGGCCTCAAGCTATGCGGTATTGACCGACGATGAGCGAGAGTTGGGGGTTTGCCTGGTAGATATCGGCGGTGGTACCACCGATATCGCCATATTTACCGACGGTGCGATACGCCATACCGGCGTTATCCCGATTGCCGGAGATCAGGTGACTAATGATATCGCAATGGCGCTGAGAACACCGACGCAAAATGCCGAAGAAATAAAAATAAAGTATGCCTGCGCTTTGACTCAACTTGCCGGTGCCGATGAAACCATAAAAGTGCCCAGCGTTGGCGAACGTCCCCCTCGGGACCTATCTAGGCAGGCGTTGGCGGAGGTGGTTGAGCCACGCTATGACGAATTATTTACCCTTGTGCACGCCGAATTACGTCGTAGTGGTTACGAAGACCTTATCGCAGCGGGTATTGTGCTAACCGGTGGCACCTCAAAAATGGAGGGTGTAGTTGAGCTGGCAGAGGAAATTTTCCACACCCCTGTACGTATTGGGACGCCGCAGAACATTACAGGGCTGACTGATATCGTTAGAAATCCGATTTACTCAACCGGTATTGGATTGCTGCAATACGGCCTAAAACAATTGAACGGGACGGGGGGGGATGGTCGCAGTAAGGCAAAGCCTGCAGTTAGTGTTTTTGGTCGCTTAAAAGATTGGCTGCAAAGTAATTTTTAACTGTAGTGCCGCTGTTTCGGCGGCGCCACGGGGCTAGGTTTTAGATTGAGTTTTTAAATATTGCACGAGTGTCGGCACCAAGTTTGGGTGCTGGCAATCATTATAAAAAAGGGAGAACGTTATGTTTGAGTTAATAGATAATGTACCACAAAATGCGGTTATCAAAGTGGTTGGTGTCGGTGGCGGTGGCGGTAACGCGATCAAACACATGATTTCCAATCAGGTAGAGGGGGTGGATTTTATCTGCGCCAATACCGATGCGCAGGCACTCACAGATATCGATATGACTACAGTGTTGCAACTGGGTAGTACTATCACTAAGGGGCTTGGCGCCGGGGCCAATCCGGATGTTGGTCGTCAAGCCGCACTGGAAGATCGTGATCGCATTGCCGAGTCTCTGGCCGGTGCAGATATGGTTTTTATCACTGCGGGAATGGGCGGTGGTACCGGTACCGGCGCGGCACCGGTAGTGGCGGAGATAGCGAAGGAATTAGGTATATTGACGGTAGCTGTGGTTACTAAGCCATTTTCTTTTGAGGGCAAAAAGCGCAAGAAAATTGCCGACGAAGGCATGTCTGAGTTACAGCAACATGTCGACTCCCTGATCACTATCCCCAACGAAAAGCTATTGGAAGTGCTGGGCAAAAATGCCAGTTTGCTGGATGCTTTTAAAACCGCAAACGATGTATTGCTGGGTGCGGTGCAGGGCATAGCTGATCTCATTATTCGTCCGGGCATGATCAATGTCGATTTTGCCGATGTGCGTACAGTCATGTCGGAAATGGGAATGGCGATGATGGGGACCGGTTATGCGCGCGGCGAGAACAGAGCCTGCGAAGCTGCTGAGGCGGCTATTCGTAGCCCTTTGCTCGACGATATCGATTTGCAAGGGGCCCGCGGTATATTGGTGAATATTACCGCCGGTTTGGATTTATCCCTGGGCGAATTTTCTGAGGTCGGTGATATTATTGAAGAGTTTGCCTCCGACAATGCGACCGTGGTGGTGGGAACTGTTATCGATCCCGAGATGTCAGAAGAGCTGCGAGTCACCGTGGTGGCCACCGGTTTGGGTGGCGAAGTGATTGAAGCGCCTTTGAAAGTAGTTGAAAGCAAGCCGGTGACCGCCACGGGTAGCCCCGATTACCGCGCATTAGATCGCCCTACCGTGATGCGCACCAAGCCGCAGCAGGCGATTGCTGGGGATGCGATGCCAGCGTCACCGCAGGATAGGGATATGGAATACTTGGATATTCCCGCGTTTTTACGCCGGCAGGCCGACTAGTGTGTAAATAGTCCTGTAGCGGAAGGCCTGTCGGTGTTTTTAGCGCATAGCCAAAATATTGTATCTGTGCTGTTGTTATCGTTATAGGAAAGCGGGGTTGGCGACATCGTAGCACCCCGCGGCGGTTGGCGTAGAATGATATTTCTGCTAGTATTCGCGCCTCACAATTTGGTCTATATTTAGAGCTCAATTTATGGGCTATAATAGGTAGCACTCGAGTGTCGGCCTAAAAATGTAGTTCTTGGATTTTGGCCTATATTAGCTAGTAGCCCTTAACTTACTGCCCAGCAGCCAGAAGTATTGCCATGATTAGACAACGTACGTTAAGAAATGCAATTCGTGCAACCGGTGTCGGACTTCACACCGGGGAAAAGGTTTATTTAACCCTTTTACCTGCCCCCGTTGATACCGGAATTGTATTTCGACGAACAGATCTCGAGCCGCCGGTAGAAATATCGGCCCGCGCTGAAAATGTGGGGGACACTACCTTGTCCACCACTTTGATGAAGGGCGACGTTCGGGTGTCTACCGTGGAACACTTATTGTCTGCTATGGCTGGCCTGGGCGTGGACAATGCCTACGTTGAGGTCAGCGCCGCCGAAGTACCCATTATGGACGGTAGTGCCGGCCCCTTTGTATTCTTGATTCAGTCCGCAGGTATTGAAGAGCAATCTAGGGTCAAGCAATTTATCCGCATAAAGCGGGCGGTAACGGTTAAAGACGGGGACAAAGAGGCGACGTTTCTTCCTTTCGACGGTTTCAAAGTTTCTTTTACTATCGATTTTGATCACCCGGTGTTCAGGGACCGTACCGCCACTGCGGAACTGGACTTTTCCAGCACCTCCTTTGTCAAGGAGGTCAGTCGAGCCCGTACGTTCGGCTTTCAACATGAATTTGAATACCTGTTGTCCCAGGGGCTTGCCCAGGGTGCCAGTCAGGCCAACGCAATTGCTGTAGACGAATTCCGTATCCTGAATGAAGATGGTCTTCGCTACGAAGACGAGTTCGTCAAGCACAAGGTATTGGACGCTATTGGCGATCTGTATTTACTGGGCAACAGCTTGATCGGTGAATTTAAGGCGCATAAATCTGGCCATGCATTGAACAATGCTTCGCTGCGAGCACTGATAGCCGATACCGATGCCTGGGAAGTTGTCACCTTCGATGACAAAGCCGATGCCCCTATTTCCTATATGGCAGCGATTGCTGCGGTTTAGTGTCTTCTGCAGCGCAAATTAAGTGTTGTATCACCTTTCTGGTCTTTTGAAGTTGGCAATTGACCGGCTAATATGCGATATTTAGCGAAATTTGCTGAGCTATAGTGTCTTTTAGGCTAAGCCGTGGTGTTTTTAAGCTAGGCATCCGGTATCTAATGTGGACTATTGGTTCGATTTTCTAACCCATTGATAATTCGTCACTACTACTTCGTCTATGAAAGTCATTTCTAATATATGAAAGTCATTTTTGTCAAAGGTAAGCACGGACTTTCCCGCTCGCTGTCACTGGGGCGCCTGAGCCGCACCGTGCTGTCCATGTGTTTGCTGGGTGTGCCGCTGGGTATTGGCAGTTATATTGGCTATCAGCTGAACGAAAACAAAGGTATTGTGCTGGACCATCAAACCCTGGTAGCGCTGCAGGACAAAGTGTTGGCAGAGCAGTTGGATATAGCACAAAGCAAACAGCAAGCAGATCAACAGCTACAGGCGCTGACACTTAAGATGGCAGCGCTGCAGGCCCGGCTGGTGCGTTTGGATGCCCTCGGTGAACGTATAACCACCATTGCTAAATTAGATAAAGGTGAGTTCGATTTCACCCAGCTGCCCGCACTCGGTGGTCCCGCCGGTGACGATAGTGGTATTGCCTACGATAGCCCGGATTTTATCGATGCCATTGACCAGCTGGTCGAGCGCATCGACGACAGGGAGCAACAGCTGGAAATTCTCGAGACCCTGTTGGCGAATAGAAAGATTGAAGACGACATCTTTTTGGCGGGACGGCCCATCGGCAAAGGCTGGATGTCCTCTCGTTTTGGCCGTCGCAGTGACCCCTTTAACGGCCGTATAGCCATGCACAAGGGCGTGGATTTTGCTGGCAAGGAGGGTTCGCCGGTGGTTGCCGTGGCCTCAGGTGTGGTTACCTGGTCAGGTGATCGCTACGGTTACGGGGAAATGGTGGAAATCAATCACGGTAGCGGCTATATGACGCGCTACGCCCACAACAAGGAAAATAATGTTGCGGTGGGTGATATTGTTAAAAAAGGCGCTACGATTGCGCTGATGGGAAGCAGTGGCCGCTCTACTGGCCCCCATGTTCATTTTGAAGTTTACAAACACGGCCGCCCGGTCGACCCTGCAGCGTATATTCATCGCGCCAGTCGCTGAAGCCTTGCTCACCACTCGCGGCGGGTTTTACTCGCCGACGAGCGGTCTTTTATTCTCTATGCACCCACACTTATTATTTAACCCCATCGAGTGATGCCGTCAGCGACCGCATTCTTGGTCTACTCGATATGCAGTAAATCAGAGGCACTATGTTAGGGAATATGTTTAAGAAGGTCTTCGGTAGTAAAAACGACCGAGAATTAAAACGACTGGGCAAGCTCGTGCTCAAGATTAATACCTTTGAGGAGGCCATTGGCGCCCTTGGTGACGAGGCCTTAAAGGCGAAAACGACGGAGTTTAGATCCCGTATAGAGCAGGGTGAAGACCTCGATGGGTTGCTAGCAGAGGCCTTTGCTGTGGTGCGAGAGGCCAGTACCCGTGCGCTGGGGCTGCGCCATTTCGATGTGCAGTTGATTGGCGGTATTACGCTACACGAGGGTCATATCGCCGAGATGCGCACCGGTGAGGGCAAGACCCTGGTGGCTACCCTACCCATATACCTCAATGCCCTGTCGGGGCAGGGTGCCTACCTGGTTACCGTCAACGATTATTTGGCTGAACGGGACGCCAATTGGATGCGACCGGTCTACGAATTTCTGGGTATGACCGTCGGCGTGGTCTATTCCGGGCAGGAGCCCGAGGAAAAAAGAGCCGCTTATGCCTGCGACATTACCTACGGTACCAATAACGAATTTGGGTTTGATTATCTGCGGGACAATATGTCGTTCTCGCTGGAGGACCGCTTTCAGCGCGGGCTGAACTATGCCATTGTCGATGAGGTCGATTCGATATTGATCGATGAGGCTCGCACTCCACTGATTATCTCGGGGCCGGCGGAGGACAGCTCGGAAATGTATCGACGTATCGACACCTTTATCCCGAAGCTGGAGAGACAGTATGAAGAGAGCGAGCAGGAGGGTGACTTTACCATCGACGAGAAGGCCCGACAGGTAGAAATTACCGAAAAAGGCCATACCCTTGTCGAAGAGTTGTTGACCGATGCCGGTTTGTTGGGGGAGGGCGAGAGTCTCTACTCAGCCGCTAATCTGACGCTGCTACAGCATGTCTACTCCGCTCTACGGGCTCACCAGTTGTTCAGCAACGACGTGGAATACATTATTCAGGATGCCCAAGTGGTATTAATCGATGAGCACACCGGTAGAACGATGCCCGGGCGCCGCTTGTCTGAGGGTTTGCACCAGGCGATCGAAGCCAAAGAGGGAGTGAAGATTCAGGCCGAGAGTCAGACGTTGGCCTCGACTACCTTCCAGAACTATTTCCGCTTGTACAATAAGTTGGCGGGCATGACCGGTACTGCTGATACTGAGGCCTTCGAATTTCAGCATATTTACGGTCTCGATGTGGTGGTTATCCCCACCAATGTACCGGCCCAGCGCAAGGATCTCAATGACCTGGTCTACTTGTCAAAGGAAGAAAAATACGACGCGATTGCCGCCGATGTAAAGGAGTTGATTGCCTCCGGGGCGCCCGTATTGGTAGGTACCGCCTCGATTGAGACCTCAGAGGAGGTATCGAATCAGTTTAAGAAGGCCAATATCGAACATAAGGTATTGAATGCGAAGTTTCATCAACATGAGGCGGAAATTATTGCCCAGGCCGGGCAGTCCGGAGTGGTTACCATCGCCACCAACATGGCGGGGCGCGGTACTGATATTAAGTTGGGCGGTAATATTGAGGCGGAAATAGCCGCGCTAGAAAATCCTAGCGAGCAGCAGGTGGCCGAGGTGACCGCGGCTTGGCAGCTGCGCCACGATGAGGTTTTGGCCTCTGGTGGACTGCATATTATTGGCACCGAGCGACACGAGTCCCGGCGGATAGACAATCAGTTGCGAGGACGAGCCGGGCGCCAGGGGGATGCCGGTATGTCCCGTTTCTATCTGTCGATGGAAGACAGTTTGATGCGTATTTTTGCCTCTGACCGCATACGCAACTTTATGCAGGCGTTAGGTATGGATAAGGGCGAGGCGATCGAGCACAAAATGGTGACTAACGCTATTGAGAAGGCTCAGCGCAAGGTCGAGGGCCGCAACTTCGATATACGCAAGCAGTTGTTGGAATACGATGATGTCTCCAACGACCAGCGCCAGATTGTTTATCAGCAGCGTTCCGAGTTACTGGAGTCCGAGGATATTTCCGAGATCATTGAAACTATTCGCGAGGACGTAATAGCTGATCTGGTCGCCGAGTACGTACCTCCACAGAGCATCGAAGAGCAGTGGGATATCGCAGCGCTGGAACAGCGCCTGGCAACGGAGTTTGGCAGTACGCTACCGGTGCAGCAGTGGTTAGATGACGACAACAATATGCACGAAGAGTCACTGCGGGGGCGTATTGCCGCGGCTATCAGTGATACCTATCGGGCTAAGGCCGAGGAGATTGGGCCGGAGATTCGAAAGTTCGAAAAACACATTATGTTGCAGGTGTTGGACAACTTGTGGAAAGAGCACTTGGCGACCATGGATCACTTGCGTCAGGGTATTGGGCTGCGTGCCTACGCCCAAAAAAATCCCAAGCAGGAATACAAACGCGAGGCCTTTGAACTGTTTCAAGCGATGTTAGTCAATTTGAAGCATGATGTGACGCGCTTTTTATGCAATGTGCAAATCCAGCGCGACGACGAGGTGGAGGAGTTGGAGCGTCGGCGCCGGGAGGCCAGCGCCAGACAGCAAATGGAGTTTACCCACGAGGCCAGTGCGGCAATAGAGGCCCCCGCTGAGCCGGGTGAAGTGGGAACGGAGCCGGTTGAGCCCTTTGTGCGAACAGAGAAAAAAGTTGGCCGCAATGAGCCCTGCCCCTGTGGCTCGGGCAAAAAGTTTAAGCAGTGCCATGGTAAGCTGAGCTAACAGAGTAACGGTAGCTGTGATGATTAGAGTGGTGCGATAATTTAAGTAGTTGTTCAATAATAGGTGGGCCCCATGGCAGTTGGTGAAGGAACCTTGGCATATTTACATCCGATTGAGGGTTTTCAATTGGCTACCTGCAGCGCAGGTATCAAAACCGAAGGCCGGATGGATTTGGTGGTAATGGCTATTTGCGAGGGGGCAACCGTCGCCGGGGTATTTACCCAAAATGCCTTTTGTGCCGCGCCAGTGCATGTTGCTAAGGCCCATATGGCACAACAGGATAGCCGTTATTTTGTGGTTAATACCGGCAATGCCAATGCCGGTACTGGCGAGCGAGGTATGCGCGATGCGTATAGTAGCTGCGCCGCGTTAGCCGAGCTAAGTGGTACCAGCAACGCCAGTGTGCTGCCATTTTCTACGGGGGTCATTGGCGAAGAGTTGCCGGTCGACAAAATAGTGGCGGCACTGCCAAAGGCGATGACTGCGCTTAGCGGTGATGGTTGGCTAGCCGCGGCGAGCGGAATAATGACTACCGACACCCGGCCCAAGGCCGCCTCGAAGTACTTTGACTATGACGGCCAGCGTATATGTGTAACGGGTATGGCTAAGGGGGCCGGTATGATGAAGCCAAATATGGCGACCATGTTAGCCTATATAGCCACCGATGCAGCAGTGGCTAAGCCACTGCTAAATACCCTGTTAAAAAGTGCAGTAGCCTGTTCGTTTAACCGTATAACCGTCGACGGCGATACTTCGACGAATGACGCCTGCATGTTGGTCGCGACAGGCAAGGCCAGTGCTCCGCCGCTGACTGAGGCCACAGAGGGTCTCTATGAGCCGCTGCAGCAATGCATTGACGAGGTTTTTATCGAGCTCGCTCAGGGCTTGGTGCGAGACGGTGAGGGTGCCAGTAAGTTTGTTACTGTCAATGTTGCCGGGGGTGCTGACGAGGCAGAATGTCTGCAAGTGGCTTATACCGTGGCGGAGTCACCGCTGGTAAAAACAGCGATATTTGCCAGTGACCCCAACTGGGGCCGCCTGTTAATGGCCATTGGTCGGGCCGGGGTGGAGGCGCTGGATGTCGATAAGATTAGTGTTAAAATTGGCGACGTATTGATTGCGGAGGGCGGCGCTCGGGCGGCGAGTTATACCGAAGAGCTGGGAGCCGCGGTAATGGCTGAGGAGGAGATCGCCATTAATATCGACTTAGCCCGGGGCCAGCAATCGGCCAGGGTCTGGACCAGTGATTTGTCCCACGAGTATGTGCGTATTAATGCCGAGTATCGTACCTAATCTAAATAGTAGAAGCTGACTGATTGATGTACGGGGACGCTAATTTGCGTCCGATCAAACCATAAAAATAGGTCAGAAATCGTGTCAAAACCTACTTCAATCCATGTTGCAGTTGGTGTCATTGTCGACCGCGAAGGTAAAATCCTGATCGCCAGACGCTCCGCGCAGTTACATCAAGGTGGGTTGTGGGAATTCCCTGGTGGTAAGGTAGAGTTTGGTGAGTCGGTGCAATGCGCACTGGGTAGAGAGTTAGCAGAGGAACTCGCCATTGAGGTTAGCTGTTGTCGGCCGCTGATCAAAATTGCCCACGACTATGCCGACAAGTCGGTGTTGCTGGACGTGTGGTGGGTTGAAGGCTTTACCGGCAAGGCCAGAGGCGCCGAAGGTCAGCCAATTGCCTGGGTTGGCGCGGGACAGTTGTCAGATTATCAATTCCCTGAGGCCAATAAGGCTATCGTGTTGGCGGTACAGCGGGTACTTGGTACTGCTACTGGCAGCTGACAGGTCTCACTGTTCATTACCCTAAACACCACTCGACAATAGGCACTTTGGCAGCCTCTAGTGCTGCTCCGCGCTATATGAGGATCGCACTGTAATCAACTATTCTCATAGTGATTTCTCAATGTTATTGCGTGTTCCGTTTGAAACGCTGTTCGAAGAGTTTCATCGGCCCGTTGCGAACCCCGTCGACAGAAACCGTATCGGGCCCCAGTCGCTGAGTGGCGTGGTTGTCGGCATCGAAGGCTCGCCATTGGGGTAAACCGGGGCCATTGGGATCGCCATATTTAGCAAAATTAGTCCAGTAATTGACTATTAAATCCGATAAGCGATGGTCCTGCTCCCGCCAATCCATACCGACACGTTTGGTGGTGCCAAATACATAGGCCAGGTCGCCAGAGTGGTAGGCACCGCCGCTGCGCGGGCCCGCGGAGAGTTCCAAGTCTGGCTTTTCAGGCATATACAAACGGAAGGCCGGTGGCACGTGATCCATAAAATACAAATACGTGGCTTGCCCCGCGTCCCGTTGATAGCTCGCCCAGCGGCGCATACCGAAGGTCATAAACTGGTCGGTAAAAATTGCGTGTTGGGCGATACCGGGGGATTGCGTCAATTCTTCGCGGTATTCGGCGAGCAGCAGGGGTGCCAGATCCTCTCCCATTAAGGTGGTTAAGGTTGTGGATAACTCAGCTTCGGTTAAGGCCGGGTTGATTGGGAATAGCTCATTGCCCTCGTTAGCCAGAGAGCCTAGCAATAGCGGGACTTTAGCCTGTTTACCGCGGGCAAACAGGCGGTCTTGGAAGTCGGGCACTACCCAGCCATCGATAACAATGCGCGATTGGCTATCCCACTGGGTAGTGCTAGCGGCCTCCAATAGTTGTTGTGGAGAAGCCTGGCGCATGGCGCTGGCGCCGCCCGGGAGGGCATCAACCAGTTTGCTGCCCCTAATAATTCCGTCGGCGTCAGCAACGGGTAGTGGGCTTACACAGGCGGCGGACTGGCCTATCACCTTATGGAATAAATTGGCCGCCAGCGGTGAGACCATGAGTGAGCAGACGCTCTGAGAACCCGCGGATTGGCCAAAGATAGTGACATTATTTGCGTCGCCGCCAAATGCTTCAATATTGTCGCGCACCCATTGTAGAGCGGCGATTTTGTCCAGTAGGCCATAATTGCCCGCGCTGTCGTGCTGCGACTCTTGTTGCAGTGCCGGGTGGGCGAGAAAACCAAAAGGCCCCAGGCGGTAGTTAATACTGACCAAAATAACGCCTTTTTTCGCTAACGAGCTGCCGTCGAAAATTTGATCGTGCCCCATGCCAGACGTGTGGGCGCCGCCGTGAAACCAGACCATTACCGGTGTTTTAGTATTGTCGCCGCGAGACCATATATTAAGGTACAAGCAGTCTTCGCTACGTTCGAACTCGCCTCGGGACCACACCCAGTCATCGACATTGGTGGCCTGCCAGCAGGCGGTTCTCGGCTCTGTTGCCCGGCGCACGCCGGTCCAGCTCGGCGCAGCCTGGGGCGCGCGCCAGCGCAGCTCGGCAACGGGCGCTGCGGCGTAGGGAACGCCGTGAAAAACGCGAATCTGTGAGTTTTCCTCGGCCCAGGCACCGATTAGAGTGCCATTAGGGCTTTGCACTGTCAGCATTGCGTCGGTATTCATGGCAGTAGTTGTGTCCTCGGTCGAATTCGAACAGGCGCCAAGTAGAGCACTAGTTAGCAGGGTGAGTAGTAGTCGTGTTAGAACTGTTACTTTCATAGTATGTCTTCAGGCAAGGGTTGGCAGTTGAGTGCAAATAGAGCATTTTTTGTAGCAGTGGTCAATCGCAGCGTTGTATCGAATGTATAGCGATTTTGGCAACAGCCGTCGTCGCGCTCTCGGATTATTACGCTGCACAGGTTTTTAATCGCAGGCGATTACCGTGACAGGTTAATTGTAAGAGCATATAGCTCGGTGAAAAAAAGACGGGTTTAATAGTCTCGGTCCGGAAGCTCGCTGGTAAACATATCGTCATAGTCAGGTTGGCCTGGCAGGGCATTGTCGCCATTGGCCCAGGCGACGAAGTCTTTATTTTTACATTGCTCGGAACAAAACGGTCGGTGCGGGTTTTGCAGGCTCCAGGCGATGGTCGCCTTGCAGCCGGGGCAGGAGATCAGGTTTTGTTGCTGTTTTTCATCGCTCATCTGCTTTTCCAGTTGTGTTTGAGGATGCCGCCGCCAGACCTATGTACTGCTGGTGTAGTATTTTCACTTGTTGCTGTAAATCGGCTAACGCCCCGGTGTTTTCGATTACCTCAGTAGCTTCTTGCAGGCGCTGCTGACGGCTGGCCTGACTGGCGATAATGCGCTGAACTTGCTCCGCGTCGTTGTTATCGCGTTGGGTTGTTCGCTGGATCTGTAGCTGCTCCGGTACATCGATGACTAACAGGCGATCGCATAGATCTCTCTGCTTGGATTCTACCAGTAGCGGCGATACGAAGATGGCGTAGGGACTGTCGGCCCGGGCCAGTCCCTCCTTAATTTCTTGGGCAATCAGCGGGTGTAGCAGTGCCTCCAGCCAGGCTTTGGCCTCGGGATCGGAGAATATTTTGCCACGTAATTGCGCCCGATCGAGGCCGCCGTCGGCTTGTAGAAAGTTGCTACCAAAGTGCTCGGCAATGCGGAGTAGGGCCTCTCGCCCCGGCTCTACCACTACCCGCGAGGCAATATCGGCATCGACAATGGCGATACCCAGTGTCTTGAAGCAATCGGTCGCCGCAGTTTTACCGCTGCCAATCCCCCCCGTTAAACCTACTACAAACATGGTTGTTTCCTCGCGAACTAAATGAGTGTCATTCTAACGAATTTGACCGCATACCGGCAGCTAAATTTGCGCTGTAGGCAAAGGGTTACAGCTTTGGGTGTTGGCGCTCACAGGGTTGTAGCGTTTAGGCAATACCGGTTACGCGAAAATAGAATTGGGCGATCTGCTCACCCCAGAGAAAAGTGATCCAGCCCGCCGCCGCGAGGTAGGGGCCAAAGGGAAGGGCAGTATTGCGTCCGCGTTTGCTGATAACTAGCATGACAGTGCCAACTACTGCACCCACCAGCGAAGACATTAAGATGATCACCAGCAACGACTGCCAGCCCATCCAGGCCCCTAGCGCTGCCAATAATTTAAAGTCGCCATAGCCCATACCGTCTTTACCGGTCAGTAATTTGAAGGCCCAGAATACCGTCCACAGGCTCATATAACCCAATACAGCGCCCCACAGGGCATCGGCTAGAGGTACGAACAGTCCAAAACTGTTGGCGATCAATCCCGCCCATAGCAGCGGTAAGGTAATTTGGTCCGGTAGCAGCTTGTGGTCAGCATCAATCATAGTCAGGCTGACTAAGCTCCAGGTGAACAACAATCCCGCCAACACCAGAAGGGGGGAGCCCAACTGCCAGGCGATAAGCCCCGACAATAGAGCGGTCACCGCTTCGACGATGGGATAGCGCGCTGAAATACCGGTTTTGCATTGAGCACAGCGGCCCTTTAACAATAAATAGCTGATCACCGGGATGTTTTGCCACGGTTTGATCGGCGCATCGCAATGGGGGCAATGTGAGTTGGGCTGGGCCAGGTTAAAAACGTCTTCTTCAGCGGCATTGTCCTCATCGAGCTCAAGTAACACCCGGCATTCAGTAGTCCATTCTCGCTGCATCATCAGTGGCAGCCGATAGATAACAACATTGAGAAAACTACCTACCAATAGGCCAATAATAGCGGCGAAGGCGATCAGCAGCGCGGGATGATTTTGTAGGGCATCAATCAGGGACATAGGACTTCTTATGGGTTAATACAGCTACGGCCCCAGAACGCTGAGACCGAGTCGTTAATGAGTTGTTAAATGGCGGCACCCATCATAAAGATAGGCAGGTACATCGCCACCATCAAACCGCCCACAACAACGCCTAAGAAGCTCATGATGATGGGCTCTAGCAGGGCGGTTAGATTGTCAACGGCATTGTCTACAGCTGCTTCGTAGTGGTCGGCGACTTTTTCCAGCATTTCGTCCAGGGCGCCAGATTGTTCGCCAATGGAGACCATTTGCAGCAACATGCTGGGAAACAGCTTAGTGGCCCGAATGGCTACAAACAATTGCTGACCGGTGATTACTTCTTCGCGAATTTTTTTAATGGCTCGGGAGTAAATGATATTGCCGGCGGTGCCGGATACCGCTTCCAGCGCATCGACAAGAGGTACACCCGCGGCGAAGGTAGTTGATAAAGTACGCGCAAAGCGAGCAATGATTGACATATAGATAATATTGCCCACTACCGGTGCTTTTAACATAAACCTGTCGACTCCGAGGGCAACGGCGGGGGATCGGGCGCGAGCTTCTTTGAAGAGAAAAATAGCAGAGACGATCGCGATTACAATAATCAACCACCATTCCTGCACAAACTCCGACAGGCGCAGCACCATCACGGTAAAGGCTGGTAGCTCAGAGCCAAAGCTCTGAAACGTGTCGGCAAAGGTGGGTATGACCTTGACCAGCAAAACACCGGTTACCACGACGGCGACCACTAACACCGCAATAGGGTAGGTCAACGCCTTTTTAATTTTAGCCTTTAACGCCTCGGATTTTTCCTTGTAGGTGGCGATTCGCTGCAGCATGGTTTCCAGGGTGCCGGAGGCCTCGCCGGAGGCCACCAGATTGCAGAATAAATCGTCGAAGTACTTGGGATGTTTGCTAATGGCATTGGCAAAACCAGAGCCGGAGGCGACCTCATTTTTAATCTGGTGTACCAGCTCCCCCATGGTGGGGTTGTCCAAGCCCTCGGCGACAATATCAAAGCTCTGTACCAGGGGTACACCGGCCTTCATCATGGTCGCAAGTTGGCGGGTGAAGATGGAAATATCTGCCGGTTGTATCGCTCGGCCGCCGCTGCCAAAGAGAGGTTTTGGCTTTTTCTTGACCGCTTTGGGGGTAATGCCCTGCTTGCGTAATTGGGCTTTGACCATGGCCTGGCTAACACCCTGGCTCTCACCACTGGTGGGCTTGCCCTGGCGGTCAGTGCCCTGCCAGGTATATAGACTGGTTTTTACGGTTGCTGTAGCCATTGATTAGTCCTTTGTTACTCTGTTCACTTCTTCCAGACTGATAAGACCTTGGGCCGCCTTTACCAGTGCCGAACGACGTAAATCATTAAAACCTTCGGCCCGTGCAGCGTCATCGATTTCAATGGAATTGCCGTTCTCCATAATAATACGGCTGATCTTGTCGGTGATGCGAACTACTTCATAGATTCCGACTCGGCCCTTGTTGCCGTTGCTACATTTATTGCAGCCGACCGGCTTCATCAGGGTTGCCTCAGCTAACATGGCCTCGGTAAAACCCTCTTTCAGTAATATCTCGTGGGGGATATCTGCCGGTTCCGCACACTCGGAGCAGAGCCGTCTGGCCAGGCGTTGGGCAATAATCAAGCTGACTGAGGTGGCAATATTGAAGGCGGGTACGCCCATATTCATCAGTCGAGTGATGGTCTCGGCGGCGCTGTTGGTGTGCAGCGTAGACATCACCATATGGCCTGTCTGGGCCGCTTTTATCGAGATTTCGGCGGTTTCCAGGTCGCGAATTTCCCCGACCATGATGATATCCGGGTCCTGGCGTAGGAACGAGCGCAAGGCCTCGGCGAAGGTCAGCCCCACCTTGGGGTTTACATGACACTGGTTAATGCCCTCCAGATTAATTTCCACTGGATCTTCGGCGGTAGAGATGTTGATCTGCGGCTCATTGAGTATATTCAGGCCAGTATACAGCGATACTGTTTTGCCACTGCCGGTTGGGCCGGTGACCAAAATCATACCTTGAGGCTGTTGCAGGGCGTGCATATACATGTCTTTCTGCTCGGGCTCGTAGCCCAGCATATCGATACCCATTTGCGCACTACTGGGGTCTAGTATCCGCAGTACGATTTTTTCGCCAAATAGGGTTGGCAGCGTATTGACCCGAAAGTCGATGGCCCGAGACTTAGACAGCTTCATTTTGATGCGGCCGTCCTGGGGCACCCGCCGCTCGGAGATGTCCATTTGCGACATAACTTTGAGTCGCGCCGCTAGGCGCCCGGCGATATTCATCGGCGGCCTGGAGACTTCGGCCAGGATGCCATCGGTGCGAAAGCGCACCCGGTAGCTTTTTTCATAGGGCTCGAAATGGATATCTGAGGCCCCGATCTTGATCGCGTCGATCAACATTTTGTTCACAAAACGAACAATGGGGGTCTCGTCGATATCTGCCCCGCTGTCGCTGTCGCTATTGCTGTTTTCGTCGACGGTCTCAATATCGAGGTCCTCGAGGCCGTCGTCCATGTCGTCAAAACCACCGATGGGCTCTTCGTTGGCGTCGACAAAACGCGAGATCGCCTCGGCTAGTAAATTCTCTTCGACTAATATGGCGTCGGTATTGATACCGGTATGAAACTTGATTTCATCGAGGGCGCGCAAGTTAGTGGGGTCGGACACGGCGATGTAGAGTCGGTTGCCACGGCGGTACAGTGGCAGTGTGTGGTGCTGTTGAATAAGTTTGATATCCACCAGATCTTTAGGCGCCATTTCCATATTGAAGGCGGCCAAATTGAACAGCGGGGTGCCAAATTCGTCGGAGGCAGCTACCGCGATAGCAGTGCTGGAACACAAGTTATTACTCACCAGATACGAGGCAAAAGGACGTTTTTCGACCGAAGCGTCCTGATAGGCCTGCTGGGCGACTTCTTCGCTGAGCAGATTGTCTTTTACCAGGCGGCGAGCGAGGCCGCTTAAGGGGATGGCATTCATTGGTAAGCTTGATTCTCACTCTTAGGTCAATTCAGTAACTAGTTGATTGTAGTCTATTTAATGACCTCTGCCTAATTGATAAGGCGCTTGTTTTAACCGACGATTACAGACGTGGTAGCTGAGCCGTATCGGCAACGGCGTGACGCGTGGCTAAAACAAAAAACCTGTACGAGACAGGGTTTTGGGTTAGGGCGTGAAACATACGCTTTGTGGCGGTATTTCTTTTCAGTAGTACTACAAGCGACAGCCGCCCCGATGGCAAAACTCACCACGCCGGATGTACCGGTGAGAGTCGGTATAATTGAAATGATCACGCCCTTGGGACCCAATTCATTGTATGTTTTTTACTGCGGCTCAGTGCTGGACATTAGCTGCAAAGTTAGTTTTGATGCATCGATTTCAAACTTACTGCATCGACAGGAACAACTTCAACGAGTTGGGCCTTAGTGTCGATAATTACATAACTCATCGAAATTGTGGCTAACCGCTGCAAAGGCCTATGTATCAGTGATTGTAAAGGCGACCTAGGCAGTAAAGCGCATGGATAAATCCACTGCCACACAATGTTTGGTTAGGGCGCCGATGGAGATAAAGTCCACCCCAGTTTCTGCCACCGCTCTAATCGTCTTTTCGTTAATGTCGCCAGAGGCTTCTAGCTTGGCGCGTCCTGCAGCCATTGCCACGCCCTCGCGCAGGCTGGCCAAATCAAAATTGTCCAGCATAATGATATCGGCTCCGGCGCTCAGCGCCTGGGACAATTCGTCGAGACTCTCCACTTCCACTTCTACCGGTTTACCAGGGGCGTTGGTTCTGGCAGTGGCCACAGCCCGGTCAATGCCTCCGCAGGCTGCAATGTGATTTTCTTTGATTAAAAAAGCATCGTACAGGCCAATGCGGTGATTGTAACAACCGCCACAGGTGACCGCGTATTTTTGTGCGTTGCGCAGGCCCGGGATGGTTTTGCGGGTATCGAGCAATTTCACCGTGGTTCCGGCCACTAATTGAGCGTAGCGGCTGCAGGTGGTGGCGGTGCCGGACAGAAGTTGCAGCAGGTTTAATGCTGGGCGCTCGCCGGTTAACAAGCTTCGCGCCGATCCTTGCAAGGTAAACAGTCGTTGGTTTGCTGTCAGCTGGTCCCCGTCTTGGGCGTGCCATTCGACGCTGACGTTGGCATCGATCTGCCGGAATACCTCGTCGACCCAGGCCTGACCACTGAGAATGGCTGTCTCCCGGGTGATAATGGCCGCGCTGGCGGTGTGGTGAGCGGGTATTAATTGGGCGGTAATGTCGCCTGTGCCAATGTCTTCTTCCAGGGCGCGGCTCACAGTGATAGCCAAATCCTGAAGCGCGTAAGAGGGTAGTGTCATGAATGTCGCTCTATCTGTTAGTTCTCATTAAGTTCTAAAGTACGGCCGTTTTTCTCGAGGGCTAATTCTAGCAGTTAATTACGGCCCAGGCACACGGTGGCAGTGGTAGCATTACTGCCGAGGTAGTATAGCCCCTGTGCAAGTGGCTATTGGCGTAATGTCAGAGTGTCCCCGCGCTGGGTGAATTCAATTTTCCGCAGTGCACTCATACCCAACAATACCGCGTTCATCTGCATCCCGGGATTGATACTAGCGGTGATATTACTGAGCTTGATATCGCCAACCTGAACGTTGTCAAGCACGGTGGCATAGACCGCCACCGCGCCATTGGCGGTGTTGGCGTAATTTTTCCTACCCGAGCGCAGGCCGATGGCCTGGGCAATAACACTGGGGATCACCACGTCGGTGGCTCCTGTATCGAGTAGAAATACCACGTTATGACCGTTTATCGTGCCATTGACTACGTAGTGGTGCTGCTTATTGGCCTTCAGCGTCACTTCGATCTGCCCCATGGCCGACTTACTGCTGTGGGGTTGGCGATTGGGGTTTTGTTGTTCTTTTAACCAATGATTGAAAAAAAGGACCAGCAATAGGATAAGTACGCCCCAAGCTAGCACAAACATACCGATTCCGAGCTTGCGTGAGTCACCACTGTGGACTGGTTCATTGTTTCGCGGCGCTGATTTCATATAATGTAGCTATCGTTATTGCGTTAGTGTTAGGGCTACGGAGCCCAGTACTGGTTGCAGAATTGGTGGCAGTTTGATGGCACCGATTTTTGCTGGCAATGCTTGTCTCCCTTTGAACAACAGCGCCAGGTGCTGGAATCGACAGCCGATACTGCCATAGAGGCTGCCTATTAACTATAGTAGGTAGTTGTTAGTAACGTATAATTGGGCCGCATGTGCCCAGAGGTGAGGCCGTGAGCGATGTAAAAAAAGTAATTAATATCACTGGCTCACCGGGTTATCCCGGGTCGGCGAGGGCGGCTGCAATGAGCGACAGCACGGCAACGCATTTTATTGTGCTGGAGAACCGCTCAAGTCATGCGCTTGAACTCCTGTTACAGGCCCTATTCGATAATGTTGACGATGCGCTGTTCGAACTGGCAGATCGCGCTGTTCAAAATACTGTGCAAAATATGTATTTTGAGTCCATGCGCGAAATTCGCATGCAGCGCCGCACCCTGGAGCAGGGTTTTTTCAGTGAATTACAGGCACATTTTGAGTTGTTACATGGACAGCCCGCTAGTCCGCCTCGGCCGTCAGAACCCGCGGCAATGGCAGCAGTCGACTCCCTGGCGCTAGTCGCTCAGGAAGAGCTGGAGGAATTGGTCGCCACAGACGCGATGATTGCCAAAGCCCGTGGCCAATACCGGGCCAAACTCGACACGATGAGCAGCTATATCGACGCCCTACTGACTGCCGATGGCACCGGCAGTACAATTAATCCGTTGGCTCCTCAGATTATTTGCCGGGCCTTTGTTGGGGTATGCCGTGATTTGGATTTGGATATAAAGGCTAAGCTGGTTCTGTTCAAATTGTTTGATCGCTATGTTATGGCCGACCTGGAATCGGTCTATGCGCAAGCTTGCTCGGTGTTAACCGCCGCCGCGAAGTCATTGAATGTTGAACCTAAAGCGGTGCTTCAGCCGAGCAAGATAGCCGACGATAGTCCTCCGGCGAACGGTACTCAGAGTCTGTTTTCCGACCTTCAGGGCATGATACAGCAGCAGCCGTCGACGGCTTACCCGCAAAGTGGGCCGGCTGGGCTTTTCACTGGATTGGCCGCTCCAGGCCAGGCCAGTCAGATTCCCCAGGAAAAACTATTCGATCTGCTACAGGTTATTCAGCGTAGCGCCGACAAACAATTCCCCGGTGAGGGCTCCCAGGCTCTAGCGCCGCTCGATGTACGACAGATGTTAGACCAAGCGCTAACCGCGTCGATGCCCACCGCGGCAATGAGCATAAATCAGCCGGATGATGATGCCATCAATTTAGTCGCTATGTTATTCCAATATATTCTGGACGATCGCAATCTGGCGACTGCTATTAAGGGACTTATCTGTCGCCTGCAGATCCCTATCGTCAAGGTAGCGATGCAAGACAAGAGCTTTTTTAGCACGGCTGGGCATCCCGCTAGAAAATTGTTGAATGAAATAGCCTATGCCAGTATGGGCTGGTCGGGACAGGTAGATAATGTCCGCGACCCGCTTTACGACAAGGTATCTGAGGTGGTCAGTCGCCTGGTTGAAGGCAATAGTGTCGAGCTCTACCAGGAGGTGCTGACCGACTTTGTGGCGTTTGTGGAACTGACCCGGCGTCGCACCAAATTGGTTGAGCAGCGTACTATCAATGCCGAGGACGGCAAGGCGAAGGCGGAGCTTGCCAGGGCCGCAGTGCAGTCGCTGCTAGCGGAAAAAATTGCTGGGCGTGTTCTGCAGCCCGCAGTCGAGAAGATATTGCGGGAGCCCTGGAGCAATGTTTTGTTCCTGCGTTTATTAAAGCGCGAACAAGAACCCGAGCCCTGGCACGAGGCATTGCAGTGGGTCGATGACTTACTGTGGAGCGTGGGGCCCATCAATGATAGCGACGCTAGACGGCGGCTGATGGTCTTAATTCCGCCACTGTTGCAGCAGTTGCGAATAGGTTTGCTGGCGATCGCTTACAATCACTTCGAGATGAACAAGCTCTTTGTCGCGCTGGAGGTCATTCACTTGGGCCAGATGCAAACGCCGCTTGACAGTGTCGAACTGCAGGACCTATCGTCGCAGCCCGAGGCTAGTGCTGACGCATTGCATGAGGGCGATATGAATTCTCAGTCCAGCTTAGAGCAACTTGACGCCCAACTCGATGTGCAATTGGCAGACCTTGGTGTGGACAGCGCTCACTCGATGGCCGTGACTGACACTGAATCCGTACGGGCCGTGTTCGAGCAGGATGTGCCAGAGCATACTGCGGGGGAGCAGGCTACGGCGGAACATACTGCTCTGGAACATACTGCTCTGGAACATGTTGCTCCGAAACACACTGTCACGGAGCACGCAGCCAGCGATGCGCCGTCAACTCTGCGCGCAGTTGATAGCCTGGCCATGGGTAGCTGGGTGGAAATGCATCAGCAAGACGGCAAGAAATTTCGCTGTCGGTTGGCGGCAATTATTCGCGGCACAGATAAATACATATTTGTGAATCGTTCGGGAATGAAAGTCGCCGAACATAATCGGTCGTCCCTGGCGCAGGCGATTACGCAGGGCGAGATCACATTGCTCGACGAAGGGCTGCTGTTCGATCGAGCCTTGGAGTCGGTTATTGGTAGTCTCCGAGCCTCAAAAAGCAACCGCGACTAGCGGCTTGTCTGGCCCATCCATGCAGGTCTATTAACAATTGTTTCTTCTGTGCCATAATATTATGCTGGTAGGCGTCGCCTAACTAACAAAATCAAGAGCGCAGAGCGTGAATAGACCCCCCGGACATTGGCTCGATAATATCCGCTATAGCCCATCGCCCAATTTTAACCAGCGCCCGCATGCGGTGGCGGTAAGTTTATTGGTTATTCACAATATCAGTCTGCCCAGCGGGCATTATGGCAACGGCTTTGTTGAGCAATTGTTTGGCAATTGCTTGGACTGTAGTTGTCATGCAGAATTTGCTGATTTGCAGGGGTTAAGAGTGTCCTCTCACCTATTTATCGATCGGATGGGCGACACGGTGCAGTTTGTCGGGCTCGATCACCGGGCCTGGCACGCTGGCCAGTCCAGTTTTCTAGGGCGTGAAAATTGCAATGATTTTAGCGTTGGTATTGAGTTGGAAGGTATCGACGACAGTGGCTATACCGATGAACAATACCACTCGCTAGTGCTGCTTAGTCGACAGCTTATGACTGACTATCCACAAATAAGTACCTCTCGCATTGTCGGCCACAGTGATATTGCCCCGGGGCGCAAAACCGACCCCGGGCCAGCATTCGATTGGGGACGTTATTTGGCTGCGCTGGCAGCATCCTAAATTGCCCTTCCGGTAGTAGCTAAAATGACGGAAAGCGCGCAGCTGGTTAACCTATGATTGCCGATATGTCATATCATTGTTAATCATCACTGGCTTCAACTCGACGATAAACAGGAATACTATGGAATTTCTTACCTTACTGATGGCATTGGGACTCGTACAGCTGTGGGGGTCTGGTGGGCCGCTGCAACAGGACGCTTGGTTCGAGAAATTGACACGCTATGCTTCGCAGCAGGAAACCATGCCGGCGCTGCGCTTGTTGTTGGTGGTAGGTCTGCCCTGTATGGTGGTGCTACTGGCACTGATGCTGGTCGACTCACTCCTGTTGGGCATGGTGTCGCTGGTTATTTATATTGCGGTGTTATTGTTTAGTTTCGGTCGCGGCGAGTTCAGCGAAAATTTACTGCGCTATTTACTACATTGGAATAGAGGCGAGCTTGATCGGGCCGGGGTTTGCGCTAGAGAAATGGCCGGAACTTGTGCTGCTGAGGTGGATAGGGTTGGTGAAGAGAGTGGGGAAAGTGAGATTCTAGCCGTTCAGATTTCACTGCATGAGTCTGTGCGCAGTGCCCTGGTGTATGGCAGCTTCGAACGTTGGTTTACCGTGGTGTTTTGGTTTATGTTTTTAGGTCCGGCGGCGGCGCTGGCCTATCGACTCTCATTCAGGGCCGGTGGCAGCGAGGCGCTAGAGGCGCAAGAGCGAGAATTGGCTCAGCGCATTAGCTATTATTTGCAGTGGTTACCGGCGAGATTACTTGCTCTAGCCTTTGCCCTAACAGGGAACTTTGTCGGCGGCTTTAATCGCAGTTGGCAGTCTCTGTGGCAGGCACAATCAAATGTCAAGTTAGTAGAAGATGCTGCCCTGGCGGCGATCAATGGCGAGCAAGGTGTACCCTGTTATCCAGATAACCACGAGAACATGACAGTTTTCGGCCGCGAGCAACTATTGGCTCTGCAAGCGCTCATTCAGCGCAGTAGTATTTGCTGGATTATTGTAATTGCGCTCATTGAAATGTTCTTTTAACAGCTAGCCAAATGAGTTAGCCCTCCAAGCCAGTCGGCCAGTTCAGCCAGCCCGTCATGTAAACCAGGGTGCAACAGCGACAGAGTTCGTACTGTTCTGGGGCCGTAGGGCTGGGAAATGTGCTGGAGGTATAGGCAGATTTTTTTGAAGTCGGCTTACATAATAAATGTTCTATGCAGCTGGCGCCAAATTGAGCATGCCGGGCGCTCGCTGTTGCAACTCCAGTGACTGCACCTCCAACTACTCCCCCTGATACTGATAAGACTCTTTGGGCTGATAAATCTAACACTTTGTATCAGCTCTCTTAGTCCCTAGATTAGATGGCTGTGCTGTCCTGCTGTTTCAGTAAGGCTGTCAGTCCCTTAAGCAATATTGTTAGAAGGCACTATCAATTTGTTGTCCAAAGGAACAGGTGATAAAAAATAGTTTGTTGGTTCTGTTCAGTATCGATTCAGGCAAAAGTTGATACTTTAGGCTTGTCCGAGCAAATCCATAGATATCCCTTTGGGAGGAACACTATTATGAAACACTTATTATTAACCATTTTCTCAATCGCCTTGTTAGTGGCAGGTAGTGGCGTCACTGCGGCGGAATCTTCAGCTTATCGAGGGCACTCTACCGGCGATAATGATCGGGGTTGGATACAAGCTGGTGCAGATCGCTCTGGCGACAGTGATAAGTATTATGGTGTCGGCAAAAAAGTCCGCGATGCGCAGACCCTGTAAATATTCCTGTGTAACCACCCGTGTTAGATGTACTCCGCTAAGCGGTCTTCAAACTCGATCATAAATCTATTCATCGCCAATTTCCAGTTGCGGATTG
>Ga0209395_1001104_pt1 | contig 38758 bp, 27 predicted proteins | sample GOMGulsemesocosm_3_FD_184635 | JGI IMG/M metagenome (GOLD analysis project Ga0209395, IMG submission 184635) | Methane-oxidizing microbial communities from mesocosms in the Gulf of Mexico - GOM9D Gulf of Mexico (SPAdes) (version 2) | ecosystem: Environmental > Aquatic > Marine > Cold seeps...
CTTTAGCTTGATATAACGCATGGAGGACTTCTCTACCCGCGTCATCATCTTGTAGATACAAGGCAGTAATAAAAATACGCTGACGCGCACCCTCAATTAATAACAACAACTGCTGCTTATACTCTGTTGGCGTGGTGAAAAATTCAACATCACTGCCATCGACAATTATTTCTTGCACTGTGCTCTATCTAAAAAAAATCAATTCGGGACAGTATATCAATAGTTAACCAAAGAAATATAGAGTTTTTCTTCGGTTAACTGTTCGACCACCAATGATTACGCTTAAATTTTCACCGCTAATTCAGCTGCTTGGCGTATTGCACGTTTGGCATCAAGCTCAGAGGCGACATTAGCACCTCCAATAAGGTGTACAGGTAAGCCGCCATCCATTAATGCTTGTTGCAAATCTCGATTCGACTCTTGCCCTGCGCAGATAATAATAGTATCTACTTCAAGCAACTGCTCTTTACCATCAACGTCAATCACTAACCCTTTATCAGTAATAGCCTTATAACTTGCACCAGCTACCATATCAACGCCTTGTTTCACTAAATTGGCTCTATGAACCCAACCTGAAGTTTTACCTAATCCTTTACCTACCTTGGTAGTTTTACGCTGAATCAGGGTGATCTTCCTTTCAGGGTTATGCTTAGGTACATCGTGTTTATCTAGCAAGGCCCCATTATTTTGGTAATTCTTATCAACCCCCCAGTTTTTAAGCCATGCCTCTGGATCATTGGTTAACGATTTTTCTGATAAATACGTTGCCACATCAAAACCAATGCCACCAGCGCCTATAATAGCGACGTTGTTACCCACTTCGACTTTATCGCGTAATACTTGTAAATACGTCAGTACTTTCTTAGTAGCGAAACCTTCTTCTAATCCTTCAATAGCTAATTTTCTCGGCTTAATACCCGTAGCAAGGACTACTTCATCAAAGTCTGCAGCGATTAGTTTCTCGGCACTTTGCTCACTATTTAGGTGTACTTTAATACCGTGCAAACTTAGCTGTTTATTGAAATAACGTAATGTTTCAAAAAATTCTTCTTTACCCGGTACTTGTTTAGCAACGTTAAATTGACCTCCTATCTCACTAATTTTATCAAATAGTTCAACGTTATGACCTCGCTCTGCCGCATAAACACTAAAAGCTAAACCAGCAGGTCCCGCTCCAATCACAGCAAGTTTTTTGGCTTTTTCAGCTTTTTCAATAACCAACTCAGTTTCGTAACAAGCCATAGGGTTAACTAAACAAGAAGCTCTTTTTTGTGCAAAGACATGATCTAAGCACGCTTGGTTACAGCCGATGCAGGTATTAATTTCATCAGCTTTATTACTTGCCGCTTTATTAACAAAATCGGCATCGGCAAGAAAAGGTCTTGCCATTGAAACCATATCAGCTTGCCCTGTCGCTAAAACTTGTTCAGCAACTTCAGGTGTATTAATTCGATTGGTAGTGATTAGTGGAATGGAGACTTCTTGTTTCATCCTTTCAGTTACCCAAGTAAATGCCGCTCTGGGTACTGAAGTTACAATGGTAGGCACACGTGCTTCATGCCAACCAATCCCAGTATTAATTAATGTGGCTCCGGCTTGTTCGACTGCCTTTGCCATAGTGACCACTTCATCCCAACTATTGCCACCTTCCACTAAATCCAACATAGATAGACGAAAGATAATGATGAAATTCTCGCCCACTTTAGCGCGCACTGCTTTAATGGTTTCAATAGCTAAGCGCATTCTGTTTTCAATGCACCCACCCCATTCATCACTGCGCTTATTTGTTCTAACACAGGCAAACTGGTTAATTAAATAACCTTCTGAGCCCATTATTTCGACGCCATCATAACCCGCTTTATCTGCCAACTTGGCTGAATAGGCATAATCTTTTATAGTTGATTTAATTTGTCTAACTGACATAGCTTTAGGTGTAAATGGTGAAATTGGTGATTTAATTTTACTTGGGGCAACCCCAAACGGGTGATAAGCATATCGACCGGTATGTAATAACTGTAAACAGATTTTAGTCGGATATTGATGAACAGCATCGGTTACTTGTTTGTGTTTATTGGTTTGCCAAAAGTGACTTAACTCACTGCCAAACGGCGCGATTCTGCCACGTAAATTAGGACTAACACCACCGGTTACAATTAGGCCAACGCCACCTTTTGCTCGCGCTTGATAGAATGCAGCTAACTTAGCAAAGCCACCTCGCTCTTCCTCAAGACCTGTGTGCATAGATCCCATAAGAACTCGGTTGGCTAATTGGGTAAAGCCAAGGTCTAATGGTGTTAATAAATGTGGGTAGGCAGTTGTTGTCATAATTATGCTCTGCTATTGGTCGTACCAGTTATTATAATCTCATTAATCTACTGACATTTAGATAAAAACACAAGTTATGATAAAATTGCTTTGATAATATTAGCGTAAAATACACAGATAGTATTAACGCAACAGAGTAAGCAACGACAACTTACTAGAAACACTTATAATGACGATAGAATAATATTTAATGCCTAATAAAAAGAAGATAATTGAGCTTGTTATCAGCGAACTTTCAAAAGAACATCAACAAGCGATTGATGCTGCGAACGACGCACACGCTGCAGCAGTAGATGATCAAAGTGTTGCTGAAACACAATATGATACCTTAGCAATAGAGGCGAGTTATTTGGCTGAAGGACAGTCTAGGAGAGTGGCTGAATTTCAGCATGCCATCGATGCTTATAATGCGCTCGATTTAATTGAATTTCATGATGAAAGTTATATCGCCTTAGGTGCTTTAGTACAATTATCCGCGGACTCACAAGCCAAGCACTGGTTTTTTATTGGTCCTGCTGCAGGTGGATTTCGCTGTAAGATAGACCAAGAAAACATCACAGTTATAACACCACAATCCCCCATGGGCATGGCACTTATTGGTAAACAACAAGATGATGACATCGAACTTATGCTTGGCAGCAATAAATTAAAAGACTATATTTCTGTGCTTAAGTAGCTTTTAGTAAAACTAAGTTGCATTAGAGATAAAATTAACTCGATTCTATTTTAAAACCAATTTTCAACGTCACTTGATAATGACCTACAGCACCATTGACAATATGACCTCTAGTTTCGGTCACCTCGAACCAATCCATATTTTTGATTGTCTTATGGCACTCTGCTAGAGCATTCTCTATGGCATCTTCGATGCTAGTTTTAGAGGAGCCAACCATTTCAATTTTTTTATACGTATGATGTTCTGACATAATAGCCACCGCTAGGTTAAGGATAATGCCAATTGAATTAATTAAGGTTACAGCTTTCAATGAGAATAAATGTTCAAAAACAAGACGCTTGATTGAGTAATAGCTGACTATTACGATTGAAAGCAACGACGTTATTGGATATTTAGGCCATTTGAAAATGAACACTTAGTTAGTGTAATTGGTATCAGATACATTCTAGTTTAGCGTGCTTTGAGGAGATTGCAGGGAGACGTAATACGATAACAGCCTAAAACTATTTATCGTCTACGTATCCAATTGATAAGTGGATGATAATGAAATGTATACTTGTCTTTTATTCTTGTAACAAGGCTTTAATAGCAAGTAAATCTGCTATTTTAACATCAACCTTCAAATAAGCGACCGCCTCGGTGTGTACTAGCGTTGCTTCGATAACCCCAGGCATATTGATTAATTGTTCAGCCATTTTATCAGCTTGTTCTTCGCAGGTAATGTTGGTGGCAAAACTAAAACTTTTTGATTTTTTCAATGGCTGCATACCAAAGCTTAACCCTAACCAAATAACGGTTACGATTGCCATTACTATGAAAATAGTTTGTTCACCATGTTGGCTGGCAATATAACCACCGACAATACCACCGACAAAAGCTCCTAAAAACTGGCTACTTGAATAAACCCCCATTGCACTACCTTTAACGCCAGCAGGTGCTATGCGCGATAAAATAGAAGGCATAGTAGCTTCTAAATAATTAAAGGCGGTAAAGAAGATAACGAAAGATAACACCAGACTCCAAAAACCTGAAGGCAATAACCAGAGTAAAAATAAAGCTAAGGCTAACAGCGCTATTGCAGCACTGAACATAGGGTTTTCCTTTTGTTTCTTAATAGCAAAGATCATAAACGGCACCATTAGGAAGAAAGAGCCCAATAAAGCAGGTAAGTATATTTGCCAATGATCTTCAAGTGCTAAACCGCTAGCGACAAACTGTTTTGGTAAAGTGATAAAACAAGCGGTTAGTGCCATATGCAAAATGAAAACGCCCCAGTTTAAGCGCGATAACTGAGGGTGAACAATCAAACGAGTGATTTGTTCAGGCAAAGCGACGCTATCACCACGAGGGGCTTTATTTACCGAGTTTGGCACCATAAATTGAATCATTGCCATAGCCAAGATAGTCAATATTCCTGTGAACCAAAATAAACCACTCAAACCAAAGGAGTCAGCGATTATAGGCCCTAAAATCATGGCAAAGGTAAAAGACAAACCGATAAACATACCAATGGTTGCCATCACTTTGGGTCGTTGCTCTTCACGACTTAAATCAGCAGCCAAAGCGAGTATTGCACTGGCAATAGCGCCCATACCTTGAATAGCACGACCTAGCACGACACCATAAATAGTTTCAGACATTGCCGCGACAATACTACCAATAAGAAACACCACTAAACCGGCAAGAATTATCGGCTTTCGGCCAAATTTATCTGACAGAATGCCCATAGGTATTTGCAATAAAGCTTGCGTTAATCCGTATGCGCCAATCGCTAACCCCAACCAAAGAGGACTATATCCCGTGAGTTGTTCACCATAAATAGCGAACACGGGTAATATCATGAACAAACCTAACATGCGTACGCCAAAGACACTGGCTAAGGAAAACGCGGCTTTTTTCTCAATACGGTTTAAACCTGAAAGACTCATAACGTTGCTAAAACCTAAAATAAATGGAGAGGTCGGGGGAAAATTGCCGATAGTTTAGCATGCAAAGTAACACAAAAAAATCCAAACAATAAAAACAAGGGATTAAGCATGAAATAGTTTGATTCTCATCATAAACTTGGATTTAACTGCACTAAGAAATGCCACTTTACTCTTTTGTCAAACAGCCGATAAAGCACTGTAAAAATAAACAGTTTATTTTCACTATTCTGTCCTAGATTGGTTTTTATACAAAAATTTGTATGACATAATAGCGGATTCTATTTTACCGCTATTTGAGTTAAAGACGTATGAAGAATATTGAAGTCAGAGGGGCCCGCACACATAACCTCAAAGATATTAGTTTAACAATACCTCGAGATAAACTCGTTGTTATTACCGGCCTTTCTGGTTCAGGAAAATCTTCTCTTGCTTTTGATACACTCTATGCTGAAGGACAACGTCGCTATGTAGAATCGCTTTCGGCTTATGCTCGCCAATTTTTATCCTTGATGGAAAAACCTGATGTAGACCATATTGAAGGTTTATCACCCGCTATTTCTATTGAGCAAAAATCAACCTCTCATAACCCACGCTCAACCGTCGGTACCATTACAGAGATTTACGATTACTTGCGTTTACTCTATGCCAGAGTTGGTGAACCTCGTTGTCCTGAACATGGTCAAGCCCTAACAGCACAAACCATTTCGCAAATGGTTGATAAAGTTTTAGCGCTTGAAGAAGGCACTAAAGTAATGTTGCTTGCACCGATTGTACAAGACCGCAAAGGTGAGCATGTAAAACTTCTTGATAACTTAGCCGCCCAAGGTTTTATCCGCGCGCGTATTGATGGTGAAGTGTGTGACTTATCCGATCCACCAACGTTAGAGTTACAGAAAAAGCACACTATCGAAGTTGTTGTTGATCGCATCAAAGTACGTGAAGATATTCAATTGCGACTATCTGAATCTTTTGAAACGACTTTAACCTTAACAGCTGGTACGGCCAAAGTTGCTTTTATGGACGAGCCAGATAGAGAAGAGTTAATTTTCTCAGCTAATTTCGCATGCCCACATTGTGGTTACAGTATGCAAGAGTTAGAGCCAAGACTATTCTCTTTTAATAACCCCGCAGGTGCATGTCAAACGTGTGATGGTTTAGGTATTGAGCAATATTTTGATAGTACACGTGTAATCGCTAACGCTGAATTGAGTCTTGCTGACGGTGCTGTACGTGGTTGGGACAAGCGTAATTTTTACTATTTTCAAATGCTGCAAGCTCTTGCGCTACACTTCAAGTTTAACGTTGATAAACCTTTTAATAGCTTATCTGCTGAAGCGCAAAAAGTTATACTTTTTGGCAGCGGTAAAAAAGAAATTGAATTTAAGTATATGAATGACCGTGGTGATGTTGTAGTCCGTAAACACCCCTTTGAAGGCATCATAAATAATATGCAGCGCCGCTATAAAGAAACAGAGTCAAACTCGGTACGAGAAGAGCTAGGAAAATACCTTAATTCACAGCACTGCCCTGATTGTAACGGTAGTCGCTTACGTTTAGAGGCCCGTAATGTATTTATAGAAGATACACCGCTTACTGTTGTCGCTGATTTTTCTATTAGCGATGCACTGAATTTCTTTCAAGGTTTAACCCTCACCGGTCAAAAAGCACAAGTTGCCGAAAAAATATTAAAAGAGGTAAACGAACGATTAGGGTTTTTAGTGAACGTTGGTCTTAATTACCTCAACTTATCGCGTGGCGCAAATACCTTATCTGGCGGTGAAGCACAGCGAATACGTCTTGCTAGCCAAATTGGTGCAGGTTTGGTTGGTGTCATGTATGTATTAGATGAGCCGTCAATTGGCCTTCATCAACGCGATAATGAACGCTTACTTGGCACCTTATTACATCTTCGTGATTTAGGTAATACTGTTATTGTTGTTGAGCATGATGAAGATGCTATTCGCGCAGCAGATTTTGTCATTGATATTGGACCAGGTGCCGGGGTACATGGTGGTGATATTATCGCCCAAGGAACTGTTGATGACATACTTCAATGCAAAGACTCTTTAACCGGTAAGTATCTTTCTGGCGTAGAGCGCATTGAAATACCTAAAAAACGCCATGCATTTGATAAAAAGAATGTTGTTAAACTAAAAGGCGCTTCTGGCAATAATTTAAAAAATGTCGATTTAGTGATTCCTACAGGCCTAATGACTTGTATCACGGGTGTTTCAGGCTCAGGAAAATCTACGCTCATTAACGATACTTTATATAAATTAGCGCATATTGAACTCAATGGTGCCACTGTTGATGAGCCCGCGCCTCACAAAAGTATCCATGGTTTAGAGTTATTAGATAAAGTTATCGAGATAGATCAAAGCCCTATTGGCAGAACGCCACGTTCTAACCCTGCAACCTATACAGGGATATTTACTGCTATTCGCGACATGTTTGCCGCTACACAAGAGTCACGTTCACGTGGTTATAAATCAGGTCGCTTTAGCTTTAATGTTAAGGGTGGTCGCTGTGAAGCCTGTCAAGGTGACGGTATGATCAAGGTTGAGATGCACTTTTTACCTGATGTTTATGTGCCTTGTGATGTTTGTAAAAGTAAGCGCTATAACCGTGAAACGTTAGAAGTATTGTACAAAGGCAAAAATATTCACGAAGTATTGAATATGACTATTGAAGATGCTTTTGATTTCTTCAAGGCAATCCCTGCAATAAAGCGTAAGCTACAAACCTTAATGGATGTTGGCTTAAGTTATATTAAGTTAGGGCAATCGGCAGTAACGCTCTCTGGCGGTGAAGCGCAACGCGTTAAATTGTCAAAAGAGTTATCAAAAAGAGATACTGGTAAAACGCTTTATATTTTAGATGAGCCAACGACCGGATTACATTTTCACGATATTAAACAGTTGCTCAATGTTATTCATCGATTGCGTGATCACGGCAATACCATAGTCGTAATTGAGCATAATTTAGATGTGGTTAAAACAGCCGACTGGGTTATTGATCTAGGTCCTGAAGGCGGTGCCGGTGGTGGTGAAATATTAGTGACTGGCACCCCAGAACAAATAGCCAAGCATAAAACCTCACACACGGCTCGATTTTTAAAACCTTTACTGGCATCTAAGTAAAATGGGGCTTCATTCACAGTGACGTCCCTCATACTGAGATACTAAAATCAAACGAAGCATCACGTAAACACTTTACGTTATGCTTCGAGCATTCTTTTCATTTTATAGGTTTAATATGCATATCAATAATAGCGAACGACTCAAATTTAGGTTAATGGACAGTAATGATGCTCAAGCGTTGTGGGAACTAGATCAAGATCCCGAGGTAATGAAGTACCTCAACGGCGGCACTCCCACCAGTATGGAGCTAGTTAACAGTACCTTTATTCCACGCATGGAAAAGTATCGAGATAGCGATAAAGGTTGGGGAATTTGGCAAGTATCAGACAAAGTAACCGATGAATACTTAGGCTGGGTATTAATCCGCCCGATGTCATTTTTTACTGACTCGCCAAACTTTAGCGATTTAGAATTAGGCTGGCGTTTTTTCCAAAGTACCTGGGGAAAAGGTTATGCCACAGAAGCGGCCATAGCCATTAAAGATGCCGTTGTTGCGAATTCAGATGTCACCCATGTTTCAGCTCTTGCTGTAGCAGATAACTTGGCTTCTGTTGGTGTGATGAAAAAAGTGGGGATGAGTTTTGTCAGAGCCTATTTGCATAAAGATCCTATCGGGGACTTTGATGCAGTGCATTATCAAATGCCAGTACAGAAAGAATGTAACTAAGAAAAGCTAAATCACAGTGGTGTACGATAATAGTCATTAACATACACCACTAAATAGTACTTAATTAAATTTATCTATTCCACAATCCACTTATCACATCAAGCCATGCAACCACTTATTTGGAATATCCAGTAGAATGCTCTTTATGCATTTTTAAAGATAACGTCTGCCTCAAAGAGCCACTCATTAAGTTAGCGTGTTTAGTTATATTTTCCAATTTGAGTTGTAAACCCATTCTCTAATAGCTACTACAAAAAAATAGATTTATCGGCAATGTTGACTAAACTAATTAATGTCAATGATGACTGTTTGAAGTTTAGACTAGCTGAACTGCTTATACCCAAGCCACCTCAAGGTGCAGGATTCAGCTGGAATTAGAAACATCTTTAGGTAAGGCATTGATTGAAGAGAATGGTTGTTCAGGAGAATAAGCTCCTGCATTCTCTAAGAAGCTACATCCATGTAGCGTCCTTGTCGAAATCAATAACGTAGCCTAAAACGTTTCTAAACCAGCCTTTATGGGACATCTGTACAAACCATATTCATCGCTCAGATGTCCTGAAACGAGCACTTTGAAGTCGCTTGGGTATATACAAAACTTGCAGTCTAAATCCAACAAAGGGATATGGTATGCATTGTTCCAAAAAGCATAATTGCGAATTTACTTGTTCAGGAAAAAACATCCCCGAAAAATTTTCCGCTTTAATTGGTATCGGCTTAGTTAAAGCCATGGATGAAAATCAACTACCCATAGAGCTTGCATCAAAGATTTCAGATTTACTTGAAAAAAATTTAGATGCTGCTGACTTTTGTAACTATGTAATAGGCCAACAACGATTATTTAGAGCCCCTAAAGTTCGTTTACTCGATAGAGCCATAGTTAACCGCTTCGAATATTTCTATGAACAGCTAAATAATGCGCTCAATAAAAAAAGTCGCTGTAATATAAATATGGGCAGCCTTTTTGATGCTATCCCTAGAGGCGAGTGTTTGGATGTTTTCTTAGCACTAATTAAATCTCATTGTATTGGTGATAATCAGTTAGCAACATTGGATCAAAAACTTACTTTATTAACTCAAAAACATAGCGAAAATGATGAAATAAATTGGCAAAATGTTTACGCAAGTGACGAATACCAACACTATATGGATGCCTTTTTCACCCTTATATTCAAACGCATCAATGATAGTGAAACCCCGATCCCAGCATTAAATAATCAATTAAACGAAAAACATCAGCCTGAACGTATCAATAAATTATTGAAATACATGTCTAAGTTATGGCACCTCAAGGAACAATAAAGCAGATAATAGTCAGCATCTGCTACACCTAATAGCAGTGCAGCTAATATTGTTATCGCTAATTAATAAACTTTACCGCTCATATATTGAAAGCATGCTTAAATATTAGCCTAAAGTCTAATTGGTAATTTTTGTCGACAGTTTTAAAGTAAGTCTATATTGATAAATTAAGTAGACTAGATAATGAACCACACTAAACAACAAGCATTAGCTATGAATTCTCCCGAGACTTACTGGCAAGAGCAAGCAAAGTTTGTTGCTTGGCATAAAACGCCAAAAACCATATTGTCGACAAATAGTGACTCTTGGCATGAGTGGTTTGCTGATGGCGAACTGAATTCTTGTTATCTCGCCTTAGATTATCATGTAGAACAAGGCAGAGGATCACAGACTGCACTCGTATATGATTCTCCTGTCACTGGTCAAAAGCAAAAATTCACCTATAAAGAGCTCACCAGTCTAGTGGCAAAGTTTGCTGATGTGCTCAGAGCACAAGGTGTAAATAAAGGAGATCGGGTATTAATCTATATGCCAATGATCCCACAAGCAGCCATTGCAATGCTCGCATGTGCACGATTAGGCGCAATTCATTCAGTGGTTTTTGGTGGTTTTGCCGCCAATGAGCTAGCTGTGCGCATAAATGATGCCAAACCTAAAATCATTGTTGGCGCTAGCTGTGGGGTAGAAATCTCAAAAGTGATTCCTTATAAACCATTAATTGACCAAGCCATCGATATTGCAACGCATAAACCTTCAAACTGCATAATTTACCAAAGAGATGAAGCCCCAGCAGAGTTATTACAGAGCAGAGATCTTGACTGGCAGTCTCAAATGGATGTTGCAGTAGAGATCCCCCCTGTTACCGTCAAAAGTACCGATCCTCTTTATATCTTATATACCTCAGGTACAACAGGTAAGCCAAAAGGTGTAGTTAGAGATAACGGCGGCCATGCTGTTGCTATGCTTTATAGCATGAAGAATATTTACGGAATGAAGGCAGGAGATACTTTTTGGGCTGCCTCTGATGTCGGTTGGGTTGTTGGTCATTCATATATTATTTACGGTACCTTAATGGCAGGCTGCACCACTATTGTTTATGAAGGAAAACCGATCAAAACACCTGATGCAGGGGCTTTTTGGCGAGTATGTGCTGAGTATAAAGTGAATGCTTTATTCACGGCCCCAACCGCTTTTCGCGCTATTGGTAAAGAAGATCCTGATGGTGACTTTCTTAAAGATTACGATCTTTCATCGTTAAAACGCCTGTTTCTTGCTGGTGAACGCTTAGATCCAGCAACCTATCATTGGCTTAAAGAAAAAACACAATTACCGGTAATAGATCATTGGTGGCAAACAGAAACTGGCTGGGCAATTGCCAGTACACCTTTAGATGACACAAACGGCAATAAAATAGCAACAAAACCAGGCTCTGCAGGTTTCCCTATTCCCGGTTTTAATGTACAAATTCTTAATGCACAGGGTCAACAAATTCCTGCTGGTAAACAAGGCTCCGTGGCAATAAAGTTACCACTTCCGCCCGGCTGTTTAGCCACCATCTATCGCGATCCTGAGCGCTTAACATCCGGTTATTTATCAACTTATCCTGGTTATTATATGTCAGGGGATGGTGGTTATATTGATGAGGATGGTTATTTGTTTATCATGGGTCGCATGGATGATGTTATCAATGTTGCTGGTCACCGTTTATCAACGGGGGAAATGGAGGAGGTTTTATCGGCTCATCCCGCTGTTGCAGAGTGTGCAGTTGTCGGCATTAATGATTCATTAAAAGGGCAAGTGCCGCTAGGTCTAGTCGTGATAAAAAATGGTATAACCACCAGTGATACAGATCTAGTTAGTGAGTTAAAACAAAGTATTCGTGATGATATTGGTTCAATTGCCTCATTGAAAGACTTACTTATCATTGATAGGTTGCCAAAGACTCGTTCAGGAAAAATATTACGCAAAACCCTCAGACAAATGATTGACGGTCAAGAGATTGAAATACCGTCAACCATCGAAGATGGCCAAGTAATTACCGAGCTATCAACAAGACTCACAAATATTAACAAAGTTTAAATCTCATTTAGAATCCTTCATTAAACATAGGGAAGTGTTAAGTGGAATCGTTGAACAGTTAACCTATAAAGTTAAATTAATAGTTTGAATAAATTGAGTTTTTTTTAGGCTATTTTAACTTTTATATCCTATATTAATTGAGGCTAATTAGTAAAACTTCACGGAGAAAAGGGATGCAAACGAAAAACACTGCGGCAAAAATAACAAAAACAACTAAAACAACAGTCAAAAAACCTCAAGTGAACGCCAAAAAAAAACAATCTATAGCAAGTTCAACTACAGCCGTCCCTAGTGATGATTTTGATATCATAGTGAAAGCAGAAAAAAAGCCTAATAGATCATCTGATCCAACTCACCTTTATTTCACTGAAAAAGACTTATCACGCATTTTGGCGAATTTAGATACCTTACGTGATGATGTTTACCCTGTTCATTTTGAGCAAGAGCAGGAGCAGAAGAAATCACAACCCTTTCCGTCAGTTTGCCTGATTGGTTTAGGAAGATGTGGCTCCAATATCGCATTAGATGTTGCCTCATTAGTTCACAGCGCCCGAAATTATTATTTAAACGAATTTCATAATGAAATGAAAAAAGCTAAGGAACGTGAGGGTAGTTCTTTAAAGTGGATAAAGCGCAGCTTAAAACTACAAAATAAAAAATCAGACAAGCCGGTGTTTTTAATCGAGCCTTTGGTGATGTTAGGTGATTTAGATAAAGATATTGAAGGAAGAATTAGATATTCCTCACAAGGTTACGATAAAAATTTTCTTGATGATTATAGTAAATTAAAAATAATGGATTTATCTGAGGTACACGCCGGCGGCGCCGGTAATGCTCCTATTTTAGGGCAATACCTCGCTAAGATGATCCTCAATAAAGAAACTGAGCACTTCAGTAATACTGACTGGCAATTTATTCACTCATATCTTATTGACTCATGTGGTATTAAAGCCAATCAATCACGTTTATATTTCTATATATTCAGCGCTGGTGGCGGGACTGGTTCAGGCATGGCATCAGAGTTTGGCTTAGCCCAGCAGTATTCTTATATGAGTAAAACATTTGATATTCGCTCTGAAAAGGAAATTGCTACCCATGGTCAAAATTTTGTTTTTGAACCTATTTTTACCAGCGGCATCTGTATTTTACCCAATATTAACGATTCCAGTATTGAAGTTTCTGAGGCACTTCACATCAATGCAGGTCGCTTATTATGTAAATACTTAGCTGAAGAATGGGATTTCTCCTACAACCTTGATAATGAAAAAGAACATATAGAGGGTGAAACGCCTTATAGAATCAGGCCATGGAACGCCATGATGTTGATATCTAATGACATTATGCGATATGCCGAGCAAAGTGATACCAATGGTGGCATAAAGTACATAGATGTAAATACAATGGAAAAACATGCTAATCAATATATTAGCCAGCAAATATTCAATATCCTAACAGCTCAAGCGGTTACCACCGACTATGATGACAACTACTTCCGTCGTGCTGGCATTGATATTGGTGAAACTATTCGTTTAGACGCTAATGATTTATTTATGAGTTTAGCTGGTCCCGTTGCCATAGCTTATGCCGAATCTGTAGTCGCTGATTCCCCACCAGAAAAACATGACCAAAAACAGCCTAGCTTTAATGGTGAAAAATCTGTACTAGATGTTGATGATCTCTTTTTCCGCTCGATTGATTTACCGCACTTCAATGACACAACACAAGCTATTGAAGGAGTAAGTTTGTTACCTATTGAGTCCGAGCAATACAAAATAGCCTTAGAGAAGTATAAAAACTCAGGCTTTGACGCAACACACCTAAAAGAGCTTCATTTTTTCAAAAACTGTTCATCTATTGTATCTATTATTTCACTACCTAAAGACTATAAATTGTCATATATGGACTTGAATAAGTTAAAAATGCATCTTAATAATCTATTTCCAAATACCACTTTAAAACGTTACGCTTTAGTCATTGGTGCGTCGGCTAACTTATCATTAACGACCTTGATTGCTAAAAGCCCGTGTTTAAGTGATGATTTTCTCACTCTGATTGTTTCATATATTAAACGCTGCTTTGCTAAAGATGAATATCGTTTCGATGACTCCTTAGATAATGCCATTATCGACTTTATTAAAGCACCAGAGTTTGATGAATCGAAATTAGAGGAAATGTTAATTGATCATGAGAATCCAGCTAAAATACTGGATACCAACTGGTATGCGATTAAACCTATGTATGAAAAAAAATATAAGGAATTAGTTCGCGATGAGAAGAAATTTACTTCCATTAACGATATACGGTTAAGCATTGACAGTGTTAAAAAGTCAATTCATTACCTTCGTGAAATATACCGTCACAGAATCAGTAAAACAAAAGTTATCTCACTCAATAATATATCAGCTAAAAAGGATGCTTTATAATCTTTATTGAGAGCCCCGAGACTCGATCGAAATGAAAGTCGCGGGGTAGTTATAAACTAAAGACCTTATTTAATCCTTCGTTTTATGGCTGTTATAAGGCCAAACATTTTTCAGATCTTCCGGCTTTTCACCCTCTTGTTTACTAGAAGATGTTTTTGTAGTTGTCTCTAGTTTACCTGTTGATCCACTTTTATTATCTGCATTGTTTATCGAGGCCGAAAGCGCTTCAAGATCACTCATGTTTGGAGAAGCCTTTTTTGGCTGAGCAGTATTAATAGCTGTTTTACTCGAGCCTTCCACTGCTTGATTAATTTCAGCCATTTCACTAACTGTTAACTCTCGCCATTGTCCAGGGGCTAAATTCCCTAACTCAACCTTCATAATACGTGAGCGTTTTAATGTCATTACCTCATAATCAAGATATTCACACATACGTCGAATCTGTCGGTTAAGCCCTTGAGTAAGGATAATAGTAAACACAAACCGACTTTTAACTTGCACAATACAAGGCTTGGTAATAGTGCCAAGAATTGGCACACCACGAGACATTCTCTCGATAAAGCGTTCACTAATTGGTTTATCAACAGTGACAATATATTCTTTGTCGTGAGCATTTTCCGCACGTAATATTTTATTAACAATATCACCATCACTGGTTAGAAAAATTAAACCTTCCGACGGTTTGTCTAAGCGTCCAATAGGGAATATGCGCTTCTTATGTCCTATTGCATCAATAATATTACCACGTACATGTTTTTCAGTTGTACAGGTAATGCCAATAGGCTTGTTATAAGCGATATAAATACGATCTGACTTATCATCACTAATTGGCGCTATTTCAAAACCATCAACTTTAACTACATCACCCGGTAATACTTTGGTACCAAGTTCAGGTACTTTATCATTGATGGTTACACGGTTACCTTCTATCATTTTATCGGCACTACGGCGCGAACAAAAGCCAGAATCACTAATATATTTATTTAAACGCTTTGGGGGAGTCGTGGAGGTCAAATTAATCGCTGCTTATTTTGTAGTGTATTCTCATTATTAGGTATTATACTCAAAACCAACACTAATGTATTAATCATATTTAATTCATACCAAGTCCATTAAGTTATTTCCCACTCAGCGAGAATTAAAAGGCTTAGAGGCAAGGCATTTATTGAAGAGAATGGTTATTCAGGAAAATATGCTCCTGCATTTTCTAATAAGCTGCATCCATGCAGCGTCCTTATCAAAATCAATAACGATGTATGTAAACCTTTACCTTTTATTAGGTACTCGCCCTTGGGAGCTTGTCAGAAAAGCAATAACTTCACAAATTTGTTAGGTAATGGAATTGGTATAACTATGTTAATTTTTGCTCACAGAGGTGCTAGCGGAGTTGCACCAGAAAATACGCTACGAGCCATTCGAACAGCATTAGACGCTGAAGTCGATGGTATCGAGATAGATATTTATGAAGTTGACGGTAAGTTATTTGTTATTCATGACCGATGGCTACATAGAACCACATCAGGACGGGGGCAAATCTTTCACCATGACTATCAACATTTACGCAGCTTAGATGCCGGCGATGGTGAAGTCATCCCAACCTTAGACGAAGTTTTAACGCTTATAGCGGGTAAATGCACTATCAATATTGAATTAAAAGCGGTGAAAAATATAGCGCTATTATTTTCTTGTATTGATGAAGCGATTAAAACCACGTCACTGTTGAGTAAGGATGTTTTATTTTCATCTTTTAATCATCGGTTATTACATGCTATTCACCAAGAGCGCAGTGATTTTTCTATCGGTGCTCTTACAGCATGTTACCCATTAGAGTATGCAAAGTTTGCCGAACAACTCAATGCTTATTCGGTACACCTTAGTGTCGATTTTATTAGTAAAAATTTTGTCGAGGATGCTCACAAACGTGGCTTAAAAGTATTTGTATATACGGTCGATGAATTAGAAGATATCAATGCAATGAAGCTATTAGGGGTAGATGGTATATTTTCTAATTACCCCACAAAAGCCAAAAGCCATGTTGCGCATTTAAATAGGGATTAATGCGTAGAATCTTAGCTTAGAAAGTACGACTAAAAACACTGGCCTTTAGCTTTTATACTTTCTATGTAGTAAGTCGCTTATTAAAAAAACAAGCGACTTTAAGCCATAAGCTATTAACTCTCGTTCGTTAATACTTGCTGTCCATCTTGCATTAAACTGCTCAATGGATTTACACCAAACTGATAACACAGCTCTGCAGGTTGATCAATATTCCAAAATGCAATATCAGCATCAAAACCAACGGCTAGTTGCCCTTTACACTCAGCTAGACCTAATGCTTTTGCACCATAACAAGTAATACCCGCTAAAGCTTCTGATGGTGTTAACTTAAATAAAGTACATGCCATATTTAGCATCAAGTGAATATTATGAATAGGAGATGTACCAGGGTTTGCATCTGTTGCAATAGCCATAGGCACTTGATATTTACGCAGTAGCTCTATTGGGGGTAACTGGGTTTCACGTAGAAAGTAAAACGCGCCCGGTAACAGCACTGCTGTCATACCCGACTTTTTCATCGCTTTAATACCTGCTTCATCTAAAAACTCAATATGATCAGAGGATAAAGCATCATAATTTGCAGCGAGTTCAGAAGCGCCTAAATTAGATAGTTGCTCTGCATGAACTTTAACAGGTAAACCATGAGATTCTGCGGCATCAAATACACGTTTCGTTTGAGCAAGGCTAAAACCAATGCCTTCACAAAACACATCAACGGCATCCGCTAAGTTTTCATTAACCACTTGTGGCAACATTTCATCGCAAACAAGATCAAGATAGCCTTCGGCATTGTCCTTATATTCGGTAGGTAAAGCGTGTGCGCCTAAAAATGTACGTTTGATAGTGACAGGAAGTTCATCAGCTAATAGGCCTGCGACCTTAAGCATTTTCATTTCATTCAAGGTATCTAAACCGTAACCTGATTTAACTTCTACCGTAGTAACACCTTGTTGATGCAAAGCCGTTAAACGCGGTAAAGCACTGGCAAGTAACTCTTGCACACTGGCTTTACGGGTAGCTGTTACCGTAGAAACGATACCACCACCTGCATTTGCTATTTCTTGATAACTTTTACCTTGCAGGCGCATTTCAAATTCATTGGCGCGATTTCCACCATAAACAAGGTGGGTATGACAATCTATCAAGCCTGGAGTTAGCCATTGCCCTTTACCATCAATAACCTCGACATTATTATCTTTAATTGACAAGTCTGCCGGTAAGTCACCTTCTTTACCTAACCAAGCTATTTTACCTTTACTAATAGCTAAAGCTGCTTGAGTAATTTCACCATAGCTTTCACCACCATCCGTCATTGTTGCAATATTTACATTAGTATAAAGTTTTTGCCAACCTGATATATTTTCTACGGTTGGGGTTGTTATAGCAGCAGTCATAGAAGTACCCTAAAAGTTTACCAAGATATGTTCACAATAATGGCGCGCACTTTACCTGAGCACAAAAAAACAAGCAAGTAAGGTTCACTCTAAAAATAACAAACACAATTTACCATCAGTGAAGCAAAATCTACATGCCCGCTGCTTTAAACTTTAAAAGTAGCAACTTCCATTTTTAACGCAGCAGCTTGTTTTGCTAAGTCATCACTCATTTGCGCATTCTCATCTGAAGCAACAGCGGTTACTTCAGTCACATCTCGAATAGCAACGACATGGGTATTAACCTCTGCTGCCACAGTACTTTGTTGCTGAATAGCTGCAGCGATAGAGGTAGTCATATCAGAAATAGTCACTATATCACTACCAATTTTAGTCAACATATCACCAGCAAGACCAGCTTGTTTGGCACTTTCATTACCTTGCTCTCGACACTCCTTCATTAAACCTACAATGTCATGTGTACGGCTTTGCAATGAAGAGATGATTGTTTCAATTTCTTTAGTTGAATCTTGAGTTCTGCTTGCTAAATTTCTTACTTCATCTGCAACCACAGCAAAACCACGCCCTTGTTCACCAGCCCTTGCCGCCTCAATAGCCGCATTAAGTGCTAATAAATTAGTTTGCTCTGCAATACCTCTAATGACATCAAGTACTGAGCCTATGGTCTCACTGTCAACGGCAAGTGCTGTAATAACATTTTCTGACTCTTTTAATTTATCCGTTAGCGTTTCAATGCTCACAATAGTTTGTGAAACCCCTGCTTGCCCCTTTACGCTGTTTTGATTTGCGAGTTCGGCTTTAGCAGCCGTTTCAGTGGTAGTTCTTGCTATCTCTTCTATGGTTGCCACCATTTCAGTTACTGCTGTTGCGACCATATCAGTCTCTTGCATTTGTGCAGTAATACCTTGATTTGTTTTATTAACATTATCAGATAAAGAGTCTGTAGATTGCTCAACATTAACAACTGAACTATTAACTTGTGCAATTAATGAGCTAAAGCTTTTCAACATGGAATTAATTTCTTTTGCCATAATAGCCAATTCATCTTTACCGGAGGTATCCATATTCATAGATAAATCTTTATCGTTAGCAATAATATGCATAGTATTTTTCATATTATTAATACTTGAGTTAATGCCCTTACTTATATATATGCTTAAACCAACACCACTAACTAAGGCAAGCAAGAATAAACTATTAGTGAGTAAATCAAGAAAGCTTGAATAAGCACTAATTTTCTCATCAACTTTAGATAAAAGTGACGCTAAAACACCATCAATTTGATGCACGGTATCACGCATAGCGAACTGCTCACCTTTAGTATAATGCAAGCCAATTTTTTTCTGCAATTCAGTTAGTTCAGTAAATGAATTGCCATACTGAGTCAAAAGACCTTTGATAGTATTCTTCGAACCATCCGTTAGCTCACTCGATATAATACTGTGTTGTAATAACTGTAAATTTTGGTTAAAAATTTCAATGTATTTTTCCTCTAAACGCAAAAGAAAATCTTTTTCACTACGGCGTAATTGTAATAATTGATTCTGCATAGCTAAGTCTTGCTTGCCCAGCAGCGCCTCAGCTTCGTGGGTCGCTTTCCTCAGACTGCCATAAATACCGAGATCCTTATTTAAGCCAATCTTCTTTTGCGCATTAACAATGTTATTAAAGTGCCCTTGATATTCAGTTATAATACTGGCCAATTTATTCGGCTCATCTAACTGTAGATTCAAACCAGCTAAATCCACAATTAAGTGATTGATATCATTGTGAATACGTTTCTCAACAGTTTTAAACTTATCGATATATTTAAGATCTTTACGAGTATCAAAATCTTTTTCATGGCGCCTTAACTCAGCCACATCAAATTTTATCTCGCCAATATCTTTTATTACTTGAGTTTCTTGATGCAATGCTGTTGAAGAAAACTTCATCAGTATTAACATTAACAACATACTAATGAAAAACGTAAAACTGCTTATAATTAATTTATTCTTAATATTCATATAATCCCTTAGAGTGCTTTAAAAAGCGGTGTTGATAATGATCAATAATCATAATTAATTGAACGACTATTAAGATGTAGTAAGCAATTTCACAAAGTCGTCTTCGTTTAAAGGTTTGCTTAATAAGTAGCCCTGTATTTGCTGACAGCCACGCTCCGTTAACCAATCTAACTGCATTTGTTGTTCTACACCTTCAGCCACAATATTTAATTTCAGTTTATGTGCCATTTCTATTATAAATTCAGTGACCATAGGTGTAGTCTCAATTAAGTCGACAAAAGCTTTATCTATTTTAATTGTATCTAGCGGTAAGGCCTGTAATTGACTTAAATTCGAATACCCAGTGCCAAAGTCATCAATAGCGATACTAATACCTAATTGTCGCAATTTTTGTAACTGCTCATTGGTATTACCTGATTGCGCCATAGCAGATTCTGTTATTTCAATTTCAAGTAAAGCTGGATTTAATTGATGACTATCTATCAACTGACATACCAAGCCAACTAATTGATCGGTATTTGCCATAGAAGTCGATGAATAATTCACCGCTATTTTTACAGAGTAACCATTTTTTTCTAGAAAACTGGCTTTCAACCAAGCTTTTTTCATGATTAATGCATCTAAATCAGCAATGAGATCATATTCTTCAGCAAGCTGAATGAAAACAAAAGGCGAGATAGCTTTTCCTTGATAACTCCAACGTGCCAAGGCTTCAGCGCCAATAAGTACAGGTTGTGTTAACCCGTCAGCAACAATGCCATCAATAAGGGTATACTTTGGCTGGTAGTGAACCTCAATATCTTCATTTTCTATAGCTATAAGTAATGCTTTTGCAAGCTCTTGTTGATAGCGGTATGCTTCTAGTTTTGAAGCGTTTATTTGATGCAGACTACTAGTATTCTCCGCTTTACTCTCAGTTAAAATTATTTCTGCCGCCGTTAGTATTTCAACAAAGTGCGATCCATGATTAGGGTAGTCAGCTATACCTACTTGCAGATGAGTATTCCTATAAGTATTTTGTTCTATACATTTAAAGAGCAATGCCTCAATACTTGCCGATTTACTCTTATCAAAGTTAATAAAAACTAAATAACTCCCGTTTAATCTAGCTAAATAACCTCCGTCTCCTTCAGTAAGCTCTTCATTAATTAAGCAGAGATTAAGTTGTTTACAAATATTATGTAGTGCTTCATCACCTGCTTGATGCCCATAATGTTCATTAATTTGCCTAATACCTCTTATGCGAATTAAGGCTAACTTAAAAGGGGTCTCTAAGCTGATAAGTTGATCCACATAAATATTCAATGCCCGTCGATTAGCTAAATTAGTTAAATCATCTTTTAACGTGAGCAACCTTAATTCGTTTTTATGCTCAAGAATAATTCTTAGCAATAAACCTATAGTTAAACCAAGCCCCCCGCTTACTTTTATAAACTCATCCGTAACCTTCCTCAAGATAGCTTCGCCTTCAAATAAGCTGGGATGGAAGAAGGTAAGTAACATCCAGAATGTTGAAACACCTAAGCCAAAGATAATTAAAACATCACCGACATTTTTATTTTTTTGTTTAAGGAAGCTAACAATGATTATAAGGTGCAATATTATCGAGTAAGTATTTATTGCAGGCCTTGTAAGTACTTCAGGTAAGAAATTTACTCCGATACTGAAAAGCGCTGTGGCTAAAATACCTACCGATAAGACATTAATTTTTTGGTTATATAACAGTGCGCCTATGGCTAAAAATGCAATTGCAAAATAATAACTCGTTAAATAATACAAGCTACTAATATCGGTGATTAGGGTTGCAACATAGGTTGCTCTGGTCAGTGTAAAAAGAGCAAAGGAGACGATAAAGAGGAAGAAGCCCCTACGTTTTGTGCTGTAGATATATGTTAAAGCAGCAGTAATAAGAGCGTACATTACTACTTTTCCACTAACGATAACTAAATCAGTAGTATTTATCCCTTCTAGTAGCATTGAACCCTCTTTAATAATTTTTGATATTTACTAATTAGGCTAAGACTAAAACCGCCAATCTTTATCTTGAGAGGCAACCCATGAGCAGTCGAATTTCTCAAATAGTAAGTATAGTCAAAAACATGGATAATATACTTATATAAAGTAACTCTGTTCTTTCATATCTCTAAGGGTGAATTATAGTCCTAACATGGTTTGTTAACACTTATGAAGTTTGATGTTTTTGACTCCATCATTTTCCAGGCTTATACCAGCGTTTAAGCTATTTCATAGTACGAATAGGATTTTTATAACTAAACTCTATATAATGACCTACATAAAAGTAATATTAATGAAAATAAAGAAGTAAACATTGGTTAAAACAGATTAACGTTTCACTTAAACGTAGACTACCAATGTATTCTTCAAGCAAAAGATAGATAATAGAAAAGACCTGTGAACGGCCCATAAGTTGTATATACAACCCTTGTCTTTTGATTAAAACTATGCGATCTTATAATCAAGTTAACTCGACAATACCTCCTCTTATGACGGCAAGTACAAAGAATGATACTAAGGCTAAACCCACTAAATACTCAGTAATTAAGCAGTATATTTTTGATAATATTGAATCCGGTAATTGGCAACAACACAGTAAAGTACCCTCAGAAAATGAGCTCACTTTACAGTTTAATGTCAGTCGTATGACTGCAAGGCGTGCACTGCAAGAATTAACCGAACAAGGTATTTTAGTGCGTTCACAAGGTGCAGGCACTTTTGTTGCAACCTTTAAGTCACAGTCTTCATTGTTAAAAATACGTAATATCAGTGATGAAATTAATGAACGCGGCCATAAACATCACGCTAAACAACTCATATTGAAGTCAATTGCCGTTGATGAAGAAATATCAATTCTATTAAATCTTGAAAATAATGAGCATGTATATTACTCAGAAGTTTTACACTTCGAAGATGAAGAACCAATTCAGTTAGAGCAGCGTTTTGTTAATGCATCTTTAGTTCCCGAATACCTATTACAGAGCTTTACTGAATTAACACCACACGAATACTTATCATCGGTTGCACCACTAACGGAAGCGACTCATGAAATTGAAGCCGTTTTAGCTAACCAAGACATTTGTCAGCAGCTAGAGATTGCTGAGCAAGTCCCTTGTTTGCAAGTTAAACGTCGTACTTGGTCAAAACAGGGGGTAGTGAGTGTTGCTATATTAACGTCACCAGGCGATAAATACCGCTTAGGTAGCCACTTAGTTTTTTAAGCTGCATAAATAATACCTGCTAACAAACATTTGATAAGTAAAAAAGCGCTATAGCAAGTAAATTGCTATAGCGCTTTTTATCATTAGTCTAACAAGTTAAAACGATAACTTATTTAAAATATCGTCTTCAACTAAGTTAGCTAACGTTACTTTAAGCTTAGGTGTACGATCCATCTCACGTTTAATGGCAAAGTTTGCTTCTTCATTACGCGCCCAGCTACGACGGGCAATACCATTGTTTACATCAAACAATAACATTGACTTTAATCGACGTTCTGCAGCGGATGAGCCATCAAGTAACATACCAAAACCGCCGTTAGTCACCTCACCCCAACCTACGCCTCCGCCATTATGGATCGAAACCCAAGTAGCGCCACGGAAGCTATCACCAATAACATTGTGAATAGCCATATCGGCAGTAAAGCGACTACCGTCGTAAATGTTTGACGTTTCACGGAACGGTGAATCTGTACCTGATACATCATGGTGATCACGACCTAATACTACAGGACCAATTTCACCATTATTGATAGCATCATTAAAAGCTTTAGCTATTTCCATACGGCCCTGAGCATCTGCGTAAAGAATACGCGCTTGTGAACCTACAACTAATTTGTTCTGCTTAGCATCTTCAATCCAAGTGATGTTATCTTGCATTTGTTGCTGAATTTCTTCAGGCGAATCCGCCATGATTTTTTTAAGTACACTGGCAGCAATCGCATCGGTTTTGTCTAAGTCTTCAGGTTTTCCTGAAGCACACACCCAGCGAAATGGTCCAAAGCCGTAGTCAAAGCACATTGGCCCCAAGATATCTTGAACATATGATGGATATTTAAAATCAATACCATTTTCTGCCATCACATCACCGCCTGCGCGTGATGCTTCAAGTAAGAAAGCATTACCGTAATCAAAGAAATAAGTACCACGTGCTGTATGTTTGTTAACGGCATCCGCATGACGTACTAATGTTTCCTGTACTTTAGTTTTAAATACTTCTGGCTCTTCACGAATCAAGCGATTAGATTCTTCGTAGCTAATATCTACCGGGTAGTAACCGCCTGACCAAGGGTTATGCAATGATGTTTGGTCAGAGCCTAAGTGAATGAAAATTTCTTGCTCGAAAAAGCTTTCCCACACATCGACAATATTACCGATATAAGCAATCGACACAACTTCCTCAGCCGCTTGTGCTTCTTTAACTCGGGCAACAAGCGCGTCCATATTATCAATTAGCTCATCAACCCAACCTTGCTGATGACGCTTAGTTGCAGCATTAGCATTCACTTCAGCACAAACCGTTACACAGTTCGCAATATTACCTGCTTTAGGTTGCGCGCCACTCATACCACCTAAACCAGCAGTAAGGAAAATCTTACCTTTAGTGCTCTCACCTGCTGCTAAAACCTTACGAAAAGCGTTCATTACGGTAATTGTTGTACCGTGTACAATACCTTGAGGGCCAATATACATAAATGAACCCGCTGTCATTTGGCCGTACTGAGTAACACCTAAGGCGTTAAACTTTTCCCAGTCATCAGGTTGAGAGTAATTAGGGATCATCATACCGTTAGTTACCACAACACGTGGTGCGTCTATCGATGATGGGAACAAGCCCATAGGATGACCAGAGTATAAATGTAAGGTTTGATCGCTTTCCATCTCACTTAAATACTTCATTGATAATAAGTATTGTGCCCAGTTTTGGAACACAGCACCGTTGCCGCCATAAGTAATTAACTCTTCAGGATGTTGTGCAACCGCTGGATCTAAGTTGTTTTCAACCATTAGCATAATTGCAGCAGCTTGCTCACATTTGGCAGGATAATCAGAAATTGAACGCGCTTTCATGTGGTAGCTAGGCTTAAAGCGGTACATATAGATACGGCCAAAGTCCTTTAATTCTTGCGCAAATTCAATAGCTAGTTCTTGGTGCCATTCTTTTGGAAAATAACGTAAAGCATTTCTTACTGCGAGTTGTTTTTCATCTACAGAAAGTATGTCTTTACGTTTAGGGGCACGGTTAGCATCAGCAGGGTAAGGCTTCGCTTTTGGTAATACGCTTGGAATGCCTTGCTTGATCTCTTCTTGAAAATTCATATTCACAGTCCCCTTATTTACTTTCATCAAAGCTAACAGTAAATGCTTGTGATTTAACTAATTTGATCATGGCATCAATATCAGGTTTTAACAGTCTATCTTCTTCAAGTTTAGCGACTTTATCTCTGATTATTTTGTGGTTAAATTCAATAAGTTCAGAACATTTGTTTGGACGTCTAAATTCGATAGCTTGCGCTGCATACATTAACTCGATACCAAATATTTTTTCTACGTTACCTAAAATCTGGTTTAATTTTCTCCCCGAAATACTGCCCATAGATACGTGATCTTCTTGGCCCATAGAAGTTGGCACACTATCAGCTGATGGTGGGAAACAAAGTGATTTGTTTTCTGTCACCAATGCAGCCGTTGCATATTGTGGGATCATCATGCCTGAGTTTAAACCACCTGCAGAGGTCAATAATCTTGGTAAGCCGTGTATACCTTCTAATAGTAAGTAACAACGTCTGTCTGAAATATTACCTAACTCAGCAGCTGCAATTGATGCATAATCAAGTACCATTGCCAGTGGTTGGCCATGGAAACTACCACCCGAAATAGCTTCTTCACTACTGATAACAATTGGGTTATCAGTAACAGAGTTCATTTCAATTTCAACTATTTCTTCTAAGTGATAAAAGGCATTACGTGATGCGCCATGCACTTGTGGAATACATCTTAATGAATAAGGGTCTTGAACACGGTCACACTCTTCATGATCTGCCATGTTTTGTGAATCTTTAAAGAAGTGTCTCATACGTGCTGCAACTTCTAAATTCCCTTTAAATGCACGTGTTGCATGAAGCTCTGCTCTAAATGGAGACTCGCTACCTTGCATGCCTTCGATACTCATCGCGCCTGTCATATCTGCTAGGTCTAATAAGTAACGCATTTTAGTTAACGCTGTGATGCCATGAGACAAAATAAATTGTGTGCCGTTAATTAACGCCAAGCCTTCTTTTGCGTGCAGGTCCATAATGTCTAGACCATTTTCACGAAGTAGCGGTGCTGCAGCAACGACTTCTCCATCTTGCCAGAACTCCCCTTCACCTAGCAGTGGCAAAAATAAATGAGAAAGTGGTGCTAAATCACCCGATGCACCCACTGAGCCTTGCTCTGGAACAACAGGGATAAGATCAAGTTCGATAAAGGTCAACATTCTTTCAACCGTCTCAAGACGAATACCAGAGAAGCCTTGACTTAATGCGTGTACTTTAGTGATCAGCATCAGCTTTGAAATATCTTTGGCGATTGGCTCACCAACACCTACAGCGTGGGTAATAAGTAGGTTCTTTTGTAATAAATTAGTATCTTCAGGAGAAATTTGTGTATCACATAAAGGACCAAAACCCGTGTTGATACCATATACCGCTTTATCTGAAGCGGCCATTTTTTCAACTCTTTGGCGACTTATATTTATTTTATCTACCGCTTCTTGGCAAAGCTCTGCTTGAATACTGCCGTTAGCAATACCATTTACGATATCAAGATTTAAACGGTCTATACCATATTTAAACGTCATCTGAATGCTCCTAAAATATCTATATGTTTTTTAGCAAAGTGCTATTTTTTGAGTGCACCACGTGCAACTGATGTACTTATTTTAACTTGCTCTATATGTTTTATAAATACATAATAACCGTTATTCATTCCAGATTTATCGAACTAACAAGGTTGCAAAAATGCAAGTTCATGACGTTGATTTACGTTTACTCCGTATATTCGTCGCCATCGTTGAGTGTGGCGGTTTATCAGCGGCAGAGTCTCGCTTAAATATAGGCCGTTCTACCATAAGTGCCCACTTATCTGATTTAGAAGTGCGATTAGGTATTAAGTTATGTAAACGTGGTAGAAGTGGTTTTGAAATAACAGAAACCGGACGCGTTACCTATCAAGCATCTTTAGAGCTACTACAGCAATGTGAAGCGTTTACCAGTACAGTAGCCAATTCAAAAAACGAACTTTCTGGCCGGGTAACTATTGCCACCATAGATACCTTGGTCAGCGATCCTCGTTGTGGTGTTGCCCGGGTTATTTCAGCATTAAAAGCAAAGGGGGATAATATTCAATTTGATATTAATGTTTGTGAAGCACGTGAAGTAGAAACATCCGTGGCAAATGGTCGATGCTTAGTTGGTCTAGGGGTTAGTCGCCATCATCTACGTGGCTTAGATTATTACCCCTTACATAATGAAACTAACTATTTATATTGTGGCTTGGGTCATCCGTTGTTCGACTGCAAGCCGTCAGCAATCAATAAATTACTCGAAGAAGCTGAAGTTATTACCAGTAACTACATGCGTGATAAAGAAGTCAGAAACGATGGTTTAAATTATCAAAACAGTGCGACGGCCTACCATGATGAAGGCATAGCTCATCTCATACTATCTGGTGGGTTTATCGGTTATCTACCAGAGCACTATGCTAATTATTGGGTTGATAAGGGTTTATTTAAGTCGATTCTTCCTGAAAAATATTCTTATCAAATCCCGGTGATGTTAATTTCCTCTAAAAATAACATCGTCTCACCGTTGGTCAGTGCATTGTTAGAAGAAATTAAACGTTGCCATTCTTTTGAATAATTCACCTATTGGAAAGTGCAATACGTACATGCGCCACTTTTTGCTTTAGCTCTGTCCTGAATTGACACTTTTGATAAATTGCTTTTATCGATCCTGACAGTCAATAAAGCCATTATAACGGTCGTTCAGGTATTTGTATTAGCGTGATCAAAGCACTACAAACTTATCAGTAATTGTATCTCGCTAGCTGAAATCAATTGCTCTGACCCTATTGATTCTTGTCGAATAAGCCATATCCATATGACGTCATGGCTAAGCTTGACTGACACTTTACAAAATTGAGATTTATTTACTTAGATGGGATTTGGAGTGTTTAACAATAAATTGGAATTATGATTACCATATTTATTTTGATTAGTTAGATAAACATCATAAAAGAATCAGGCACCAAGACTGTTTTAACAAACGATGAAATAAATGAAAGTGTTCATGTATATTCACCAGGGATGATGAATAAAGTGCTGTCGGCACATGACGGTACAGGATGTACCTTATTAGACAATGCAAGAGCATATTGTCCTGATGTGCCACCAGCGCTGTTACGCCGAAAACACTTTTATGCATTGAAGAATACGTTTGTTAGCAGCTTCGAGGGATCCCAAAGGGAGGCCGGAGGCAGTCTTCCTTTGGGTGTCGTCGCCACCGCGACAAACCATTTAAATTTGCACTGTGGACATTAACCCATGAAGGTATAAAGTTGATTCGGATAAGATTATGTATCGATAACGTCCGCAGAAAGCGCGCCGCCTTTCGGCGTCGCTCTTGCTGCGATTATTATATGATTCATCATTTGGGCCTAAGTGTCTCAATAATTTTCGCATCCACCCAGAATACATCGCCTTTTCCTGTGCTAGCAGGGCCATTAAAGAAAAGATATTTTCCATCTGGCGTTACGTATCCTCCACCTTGTGAGCTACTTGTGTTTATCTTATCTCCGAAGTTAATGGCAGCCCCCCAAGTACCGTCTTCCTGTCGAAAACTAATGTACATATCAAGACCACCATAGCCATCATCTCTTTTACTATCCCACAAAATATAGGACTCATCAGGTGCAATGAAGGGGTGGACGTTCGGTGTTCCGGTATTTATCTCTTTACTAAGTTGCTTCGGGGTTTCACGCTCACCATTTATCAGTCGAGAATATCGAATTTTAGCCTTTCCAGCTTTATATCCATCATCAAAGAAATAAGTACCTTTGGATGAAGTCGTAAGGCGCATGATATCGATGTCTTCAAACGCAGAGCCAAGACTTTTTAACTCTGACCATCCATCATAGGTTCGCTCCCTATATTGGTTTATATAAAACATAGTTTTACCATCAGGAGAGATCTCCCCACTCACTCCGTGTTCCGCTTCTGACTCGTGCCATTGATTATTCTCGTATTTAAAAACCAAATGCGAATCTTTTCCACTTTTGTTGTTTCTCCTACTAAAGTAGAACTCTTGCATGTCGGGTGTGAAAAAAGGGCCCCACTCATGATGCTCTGTCGAAACTATACCAGGAGCGAAAACTTCGGGAGTTAAGCCTGGAGGCTTTTGCCCAAGATAGGGACCTTCTAATACTGGAAACTCATCTTGACCATAGCTATTGCTACTGAAAGCTAGAATAGAAAACAGCAGAACAATTGAAATGCAAATATACTTCATAATTGACCTTTATTTTGAAATCAACGAATTATTTAACTTCCATATTGAAGTCGCTTTCTGTTGATATAACGTTTAGATGTGATCGAACAAGCGTTCAGTTTAAGCAAGGCAGCTTTAAACTACTTGACGTCCTTATGAATTTTTGCTGATTTCTTTCTGACGGCGATAATCAACTTATTAAGTGCATATAACGTTTTTTATGGAGGCTGAACAGTAATATGACACAATAAATTCATTAGAAAATATATCGAAAATATTTTGAAGCTAACTTCCGCTTAACCACCATAGCGGTCATAGAGGATTTAAGCCAAAGCAGTTTTTCCTCCGACAAAACGGATATTTTAATAAGGGGGCGTAATCCCCTTACTTCACCTATTCATAATCAGACGCGTAAGTTTCTTCATATGTGTGTGAATATAGCTCAAATAAATTGCCGAACGGGTCTTCTAAATAAACCATTTTGGCTGGCTTACTGTCGTCTTCTGGATGGTAGCGCATAACATCCATTCTTACCTTACCGCCAAACTCTTCAGTTTTTTTCATAACAGTTTCAAAATCATCTGTTTGAAGACAGAAATGGAAAATACCAAGTCGAGAGAAATCAACTTCGTGACGCTCCGAACGCTCTTTCATTTCAAATAACTCAACACCAATGCCATCCGTTGTCACTAAATGTGCAATATTAAAGCCTTTGAAGCCGTCACCAAATACAGCTATGCACATTCTACCGATTGCGGTTTCACGCTCTTCAATTACTTTTGTATTTCCCATGACAACTTTAAGACTAAGCACCTTTGTGTAAAACTCTACTGCTTTATCCATATCACCAACCATAATACCAATATGATTCATTTTCATAATTTGCTCCAAACTTAGTTATTTAAGCTGTTTATCAATTTAATGAAGCTATTTTATGAAAAACCATCTATTAATTATAATTATCATTTATAATATAAATGATAATTTATTGTTATAGGTGATTAGTAATGCTAACCCTACTTGGTTAAATACGTTTGTAACGCTCGTTGATATGGGGCATTTTACTAAAACCGCTGAAAAGCTATTTATGACCCAGCCTGGAGTAAGCCAGCATATTAGTAAACTTGAAAAAGCATGCGGTCACTCCTTAATCAGCAGAGAAAATAAGAGTTTCGACGTAACTGAGCAAGGTAGTTTAGTTTATCAATATGCAGCGCAATTAGTTAAAAATGAGCAAGGGTTAATGGAACAGTTGGCATTCGACGACCCGTTCTCTGGAGATTGTACTTTAGCTTGCTCTGGTGCACTTTCACTAATGCTTTACCCTAAGTTATTAGATTTACAAGTTCAGTATCCACAGCTTGTTGTTAAACTAAAGGCAGCCCCTAATCATCAGATATTAAATGAAATACAAACAGGAATAATTGACCTTGGTATTATCACTGACTTGCCAAGTCACAGTCTATTTGATGTAACTGAACTTGGCCGAGAGCAGCTATGTTTGGTGCTTCCCACGAATGTTGAAACAAGTAATTATAGCGAAAATTTATTAACCGAGCTTGGTCTTATTAATCACCCTGACGCCGAACATTATCTATCTATTTATTTCGCCCAAAGTCAGGAGTCAAGTTTTACTCATTTGAGCAATAAAGAAATCCCTGTTACAGGTTATGTCAATCAAATAAGCCAAATATTGCACCCTGTAGCCAAAGGGCTAGGCTTTACCGTGTTACCAAAAAGTGCTGTAGATAGTTTTCAGGAACCTAAACAGTTAAAAATATTTTCCCCAAAGAATCCAGTAATGCAAACCTTATATGTGGTAACAAAGAGAAACAGAGCACTACCTGCACGTTTTGAAGTAGTTAAATCAATATTACAAAAACATTTGGATGCAATAAAAATGTGCTGAGATTATGGTCAGAATAGAGTACAAATTGGCGCTCAGGAATTAAATATCAGCGGCAGCAATGAGCTTATTGCTACCTGGAAGGTTTGTTAAGGTCTTATATTTAAAAGTGTTATCTAGATTTTGAGCTACTACACCTAACAATATCTGTAGATTTACTCTTAAAACGCGGCTTTCATTTCTTCAGCGGTTTTTAAGCGTCGAATTTCGCCAAATAAGGCATCTGCTTCATGATAATGATTTTTCAAATATTTCAGCCACTGCTTGATGCGATTACAGTAATACTTACTTTTATCGCCATGGGTTTCAAATTCAGTATAGGCAGATAATATAGCCAGTACTTCTACCCACGGCATAATATTACTTTCTTGCTTAATGACTTGCCCTAGGTTGGGGATAGTCAGAGCACCACGACCAACCATCAGATCTTTACAGCCGGAAACTTCTCGACACTTAATGGCATCGTCTAAAGTCCAAATTTCACCGTTAGCAATAACAGGAATATTAATGGCATTTTTAATCTTTGCAATCCACTGCCAATGGGCTGGTGGTTTATAACCCTCTAACTTAGTACGAGCATGTACCGTCAGTTCATTAGCACCCGCCGACTCAACCGCTTGGGAGTTTTCTATGGCAAGTGTCTTATCTTCATAACCCAAACGAATTTTAGCACTGACAATGGTATCGCTAGGCACAGCCTCTTTGACAGCTTTAATTATTTGATAAACAGCTTCTGGATCTTTTAATAAAATAGAGCCACCACGATTTTTATTAACTGTTTTAGAGGGGCAACCAAAATTTAAATCAATACCACTTGAACCAAGCTCAATCACTTTAGCGGCATTTTCTGCCATATAATGTGGATCTTGTCCCAATAGCTGTACTCGAACAGGCGTGCCCGCTTTAGTACAGCTACCGTAAACATCAGCATCAATTAATTCAGGGCAGTAGCGATGAAAAACACGCTCAGGCAGCACTTGGTCAACCACACGAATAAACTCAGTGACACAGAGATCGTAATTACCTACTTGTGTAAGTAGATCACGCATTCTGTAATCCAGTACGCCTTCCATAGGCGCAAGTACAACACGCATTAGTATGAAGAATCCTTTGTGGGTTTCATTGATTTATCCGCCTTATTTATCCGAAAGCGAGTGATCATATGAATAAGTAAAAAATAGAAAGCTAACGTTAACAAGGCTACCGTCAGGTGAATAAATAGCGTATGTGCTTGTATGCTTTTTTCCCATAAAAAAACTGGACCAGCATAACTCACATAAAAAAGATCTAAAATAGTGACATGAGCCCACACCACAATAAACAGTAGTTTAGCCTGATGGCGAGTGATAAATTTTATTGGTAGTAGATTCAAAGGTAGGCTCAGTAATAAATGTCCGCACTAGTATATCAAAAGCGTTAACGCCCTGTACTATATTCAGCTAAACATAAACAAAAGGCTTTACTCGACTTGTTCAAGCCATGTAAGTAAATCATCATGAGAAAATGTATAAGTTAATGCTTCTTTAGTTTTTTTACCTGAAACTATTTTAGGGGCGCTTACAGATATTAAGTCATTCTCTTCAAAATTAGGCATTGGTAAGTTTAAGGCGCTTGCAGCAGCTTGGTAATATTGCTTTTTCGTTACCTGAGTTGCACTGACACCATTAAAAATACCGCCACTGAGGTCAGTCATTAAAAGTGCATGAATAAGACCAACAGCATCATGTTGATGAATTAAGTTAACTATTGCCTGCGGGCTATTTAGCATACGACCATTTAATAAAAACTTGCCAGGATGACGATTAGGACCGACTAAACCAGCTAACCTAAGTACATAAGCATTTTTATTAATTTGCTTATCATTTGACTGATTATCGATATTTTTATTAAAACTATGCCTATTGAAATTTAATACAGCTTGCTCAGCATCCTTTAAGATAGCTACTTTATCAGCAGATAAATCTAATTCAACATTTTCATCAACGACTCCAGATAAACCATTATAAACAGCGCTGCTGCTCAGCAAAATAATTTGCTCAACGCAGTTAGCTACTTTTGCTGATTTAACTAACTGTTGCACTTTGTCTGCATAGTCAACGCGACCTTGTCTAAATTGTGGTGTAATCGCTATAACGAGACATTGCTGCTTAAATATAGCGTGAGTATCTAGTAACTCCTGCTCTGCAGGTAAGCTTAATACTTCAGCATCTATACCTTGGCATTTTAACTGCTCTGTATTATCAATATTACTGCGTGTAGCTAGTACATTTATATTTTGTGATTTTAACTGGTGCGCTAATGCACTGCCCAACCATCCGCAACCCACTATTCCTACAGAGGACATTGCCTTATTACTTACTTGCTTACTCTTCATTATTCGTCTCATCGCCTCTATAAGGCTGCTCAAATGACTTTATTTCTTTAACTAACGCTTTAGCTAATCCATTAGGCATGGGGATTGATAGATTATATTGGGATATTTTCCAGCCTTGCTCAGTTCTTATTAATACCCCTGAGCCACGACAGGTACCGTAACTTTCACTAAATAATAATTCATCAAAAAAGGCGAACTTCCCTTTTTCAACAAAACTTATGTGTCGTTTTTGGGGAGTGTAGAGCCAGCCATTGCCTTTTGAAAAGTATGGCACGACAAAGGCTTTAAACTCTTCTTTAGTCCAACGCTCTGTCGCATCAGTACCAAGAAAAATAGCATCTTGGCTAAGTAAATCAAAATAAGGTTTGGCCTGGGCATCTGCCGCAGCTTGATGAAAGCTATTTAATACTTTATCAATGCTATTTTTTTCCAGCATGGTTTTATCATCAGCTATGCTGGAAAAACTCATTACACTCAAAAACACCCCAAAAGTTAGCGTTTTCATAAATAAGAAAAGCGTATTCATTGTTATTCTCTCTTTTTATTATCTGCTGGTGTTATTGAGCTCTATCTTTGATTTTACTTTTAACAGCTAAGACCGCATAACAGCCGGTAAAAGTTGCTGCTATCTTATCACCACTATAGAGGTGGGCTGTTAAATTAATGCGAGCATTTCTTCCCTGGCTCAAGCGTTCAAAATCACCTTCTACCGAGTCAATCCGAACGATTGCATAACCAACCCCTGTAATTGGGGCATGATATTCGATATTAGCCTTAGCTAAGACAATATCGCCTTTTAGCTGTGACTCTTGTAATTTCAGATACACCCAACCCCAACCAGATAATGTCGCCAAGGTATAAATACTTCCAGCAAACATAGTGTTATGCAAATTTTTATTAAAGTCAGCATCACAATGAGTGATAAGTTGCTCACCATCATAATAACAAATATTAATATTCATCGCTTTACTGAGAGGGATAGTCTGATGCCAAACATTTTGTAAGGCTGAAGCTACGTCTTGTTGATGCTCTTCATCTTGAAACAACTCTTTACTCATGGTGAAGTGCTTAATTTCATCAAACAATAGGTGTGAGAACCCCTTTGAGGTATAGTCGAGCTTGTGATAAAAAGGCAAAGCATTTTCTCGGGCATTTAATGTGAGCTCTGTAATCCCCAGCCTTTTCGCTTGCTGCTCTAGCGCTTCAATAATTCTTCGACCGAGTCCCTGCCCTTGCGCATCAGGGCTCACTGCCATAAATCTAATTTGACCACTAAACTGGCTCGTTTTTTCTAAACGACCAACAGCATGCACATTATTATTCTCATCAATAATCATACGATGAAAGCTTTCTTGTTCAAGACTATCGCGTTCACTACCTAAGGCTTGTCCCCAGGGTTGGCGTAATACCTGCCAACGTAGTTGGTAATATTGCTCAAACTCTAAAACGGTTTTTGGTGACCTGCAGACATTCATTGGCTATCCTTACGTTTATTAAACATTACAAAAATTTATTCAGGAATTGCTTAATGCAGTTAACAAAACATTTAGCCCAAGGTCGGTTAGTGTATTTAAGCCAACAACAAGATGCAATATCGGTCAGTGAAAATGATTATTATCGCTGGATGGCATTTAGTGACGTAGTGCAAAGTGTTATGAACAAACGTAAGCCCTGCCAGTTAACCTTGCCACATCAAATAGCCATAATGTTACCACTACTCTTTTTTAGGCCAACTCATATTATAGAGTTGGGCTTAGGCGGTGGTAATCTCACTCGATTTTTGCAGCATTTATCACCCAACATAAGGTTAAGCACAATAGAATACTCCCAGGAGGTAATTGATTGCTTTGAGAGCCATTTCAATCCAAAGAATATTGATTTCGATATAATTTATGCTGATGGTATGACATGGCTAAAGGAAAAAAATGCTGTAGATCTTGATTGGATTATTTGTGATGTGTATCAGTCAAAAGAATTTGGCTTTGATGTCATCATAAAACAGCTTGAGACGTTAACGGATAAGTTAGCACCTCAATCATGTTTGTCCATTAACTTACCTGATATCAGTGATACTGACATTAATTTATGCCTAACAATATTACAGCAGTTATTACCAGATCATCATATCACTTACTTTAATATTCCAAATTACCTCAACATAGTGATTCATTTAACGCCCAAAAGCTGGTTGCTACACAAATTAATAAAACGAAATAAACAAAGTTATTTGCCTCAGGTCATAGCACAACGTTGGCGTAAATTTTGGCCCCACGGCCTACAGCTTAATTAATGATGATATATATATGTTCAAAGTTTAAGACAATAAGATTTAACTATTAAAAGTGATAACGAATCCCTAGGTTACTCATTAGCTGAAGCTCTACATCGCTGTCTCGGTTGCCTTGCTCTTTTACAAAATTAATCGCTGGGGCAAATGATGCATATACTGACCACTTAGGAGAAAACTTCCAATCTGCACCTGCTGGGACACGTACAACAAAACCTTCTTTAATGTCGTTAGTATCATCCCATGCATAGCCAGCACCACCCGCAACGTAAAAGGTTAGCGGTCGCTTTGAAAAGAATTTACTTTGGGGCAGTAAGTCATAGTGCCAAAAAGCAACATCAACGCCCATGCCATCGGTTCCCACAATAAATTCAAACGATTTTCCAAATTGCACATTAACACTTAAACCGTAATCAAGCGCCGCAGCAAGTTTAATGCTTGAATTAAAATCATTTGCTGATGGCGTCGTAAATTGACCTAGAGAATCTGATTCAGCACTAACCTGTGATGTTAATGCGAGTAAACTTGCACAAACTAGGGATTTTAGTGATTTTTTCATGTTTTCATTTTCCTTATGAAAATAATACCAATTCTGATAAGTTCCTGAACTTGTTGTACGGGGTAAAGATATTTCAAGGCAAGGTGCTCGATTGACCAATAAGCAAGTTATTGGGATTGAAAGCAACAAAGTCATGAAAAATTTTAGCCAGTACAAGTGGTAAACTGTTTAATGGAATTGATATAGATATTTTATTGAGAAAGTTCAATGATAAAAAAAGGATGCCGAAGCATCCTTTTTATCAAAATAATTATCACTTAATTAGTGAGTGATTATTTTCTAGCAGCGTCTTTAGCAGCTTTTGCAGCTTTAACTTCGGCAATTACTTCTTCAGCTACGTTGTTAGGACAAGGCATGTAGTGAGAGAATTCCATTGAGAATTGACCACGACCTGATGTCATTGTACGTAATGATCCGATGTAACCGAACATTTCTGAAAGAGGTACGTCAGCTTTAATACGAACACCAGAAACACCAGCGTCTTGACCACCGATCATGCCACGACGACGGTTTAAATCACCAATAACGTCACCAACGTGATCATCAGGTGTAAACACATCAACTTTCATGATAGGTTCAATTAACTGAGCACCAGCTTTTGGAATTGACTGACGGAAAGCACCACGAGCAGCAAGTTCAAATGCAACAGCAGATGAATCGACAGCATGGAAACCACCATCATATAATTCAATTTCAACGTCAAGTACAGGGAAGCCAGCAAGAACACCAGTCTCCATCATGCCTTTAAAACCTTTCTCGATTGCCGGGAAGAATTCTTTAGGAACGTTACCACCAACAACAACAGAGCTGAATACGAAACCAGAACCAGGTTCGCCGGGCTTGATACGGTAATCAATTTTACCGAACTGACCAGAACCACCAGATTGTTTCTTATGCGTGTAAGAATCTTCAATTGCAGTTGTGATTGTTTCACGGTATGCAACTTGTGGCTTACCAACTTCTAATTCAACACCGTAAGTACGCTTTAAAATATCTACTTTGATATCTAAGTGAAGCTCACCCATACCAGATAAAATCGTTTCACCTGAATCTTGATCTGTTTCAACTTTAAACGTTGGATCTTCTGCAACCATCTTACCGATAGCAAGACCCATTTTCTCAGTTGAACCTTTATCTTTTGGTGTTACAGAGATTGAAATTACAGGCTTAGGGAATACCATCGCTTCTAGAACGATTGGGTGCTTAGGATCACATAATGTGTGACCTGTTTGAACGCCACTTTTCATACCAACAATCGCGATGATATCACCAGCTTGTGCTGAAGTAAGTTCGTTACGGTCATCGGCTTGCATTTCACACATACGACCAACACGCTCAGTTTTACCTGTTGCAGCATTAAGAATCGTATCGCCTTTCTTCAATGTACCTGAATAGATACGTACGAAAGTTAATGTACCGAAACGGTCATCAGTGATTTTGAATGCTAACGCTTTGAATGTTTCATCTGCAGAAACAATTGCGTAGTCACCATTTGGCGAACCTTCTTCATCAGTAAGAGGTTGAGGATCAACATCTGTAGGTGAAGGTAAGTAATCAACAACAGCGTCAAGAATGTTTTGAACACCTTTGTTTTTAAAAGCAGAACCACAGTAAGTAGGGAAGAAGTCCATAGTACGTGTACCTTTACGGATACAAGCTTTGATTTCTTCCATTGAAGGCTCTGTGCCTTCTTCTAAATATGCTTCGAAAAGATCATCATCTTGCTCAAGAGCAGTTTCAAGAAGCATTTCACGGTATTCTTCTACTTTCTCAACCATGTCCGCAGGAACATCTTGAATTTCAAAGTTCTCAGGAAGACCTGTGTCATCCCATACCCATGCTTTACGAGTAAGAAGGTCAACAACACCAGTAAACTCATCTTCTTCACCAATTGGAAGAACCATAACTAGTGGGTTAGCACCTAATACGTCTTGAGTTTGTTTAACAACACGGTAGAAATCAGCACCTAAACGGTCTAATTTGTTTACAAAGATAATACGTGCAACTTCTGAGTCATTCGCGTAACGCCAGTTAGTTTCTGATTGTGGTTCAACACCACCAGAACCACAGAATACACCAACACCACCATCAAG
>Ga0209395_1001106_pt1 | contig 38695 bp, 28 predicted proteins | sample GOMGulsemesocosm_3_FD_184635 | JGI IMG/M metagenome (GOLD analysis project Ga0209395, IMG submission 184635) | Methane-oxidizing microbial communities from mesocosms in the Gulf of Mexico - GOM9D Gulf of Mexico (SPAdes) (version 2) | ecosystem: Environmental > Aquatic > Marine > Cold seeps...
TTTTTATAATTACAACTTAAGAATACGCAATTCATTTAGTGGGGAATAGCCCCTGCATACGTATGCATTCACTTTCCTTATCTCTGCATACGTATGTAGTAATAAGATAGGCAAAATACAGCGTTTTATCTAAACCTTTATTATTACTCATGACACCACAAATACAGTCATATGCTATGGTTTATATACAAGCACAAATAATGTATCGAACTCTTGGCTTAGCACTATTAATATTGCAATTTAATCAACAGTGCATTGCATACGTATTCAAAGTACTGCGATAGCTTGAGTAAGGTTATTATCCTTATCATTAAATAAAAAAATTATATTAAGGGTTATATCTTGCGAGCACTTCTACTGATAAAAAGTACTTTTTTGTTTGTTCTTTTATTTACTGTCCAAGCTATAGCAAGTGAAAAAAATAGCTACCTAAGTCATCACTTGGAAGATCAAAACTTAGTAATAACCACAACACTAGGGCAATTAACCTTAAGTGCCTTTGGTGATAATGCCATTGAAGCAAATTATCAATATGAAAATAAACTCAATAATGCCGCTTTCTTACCTTCATTTGCGATTAAAGAACATGCCCACAAGCAAGAGTTTTCTGTAAAAGAGACCTCTCAACAACTCCTAGCATCTGCTGGAACACTTAACGCTGTTATTAAAAAATCCCCTTTTAACATTAGCTATTATCATGGCGAGAAGTTACTAGTTTCAGAAGAAGCTGGCTTTTTTACTGACACTACATTAGAAGATAAAATACAGCATCAGATACAAGGTTTTCGTTTCAAATTAAGTGATAATGAAAAATTACTTGGGGGTGGTGAACGCGTATTAGGTATGGACAGACGTGGTCATCGAATGCCGCTTTATAACCGAGCTCATTACGGTTATGAAGCCCAGTCAAATCAAATGAATTTCAGTTTACCCGCAGTATTCTCGAGTAATAAATATATTTTGTTATTTGATAACTCCGCTAAAGGTTGGATGGATTTAGGTAAATCTGAACATGACATTATGCAATTTTCAGCGGTTTCCGGTCGCATGTCTTATATTGTTTTTACTGGCAATACTTACCCTGAACTCATCAACAATTATGTTGATGTTACCGGAAAACAACCAATGCCACCAAGATGGGCTTTAGGTAACTACGCTTCTCGTTTCGGGTATCGCTCTGAGCAAGAAGTACGAGATACGGTTAATAAATTCATCGAATTAGATTTTCCTCTTGATGCCCTAATTTTAGATCTTTACTGGTTCGGTAAAGACATTAAAGGTCATATGGGTAATTTGGATTGGGATAAAGAAGCCTTCCCTACCCCTACAAAAATGATCAGTGACATAAAAAAGCAAGGAGTGAACGCGATATTAATCACCGAACCCTTTGTACTAACAAGCTCCAAGAAATGGGCTGATGCTGAGCAAAATCATGCTTTAGCAAAGAATGCTGAGGGTAATCCCAAACGCTTTGACTTTTATTTTGGAAATACTGGCTTAGTTGATGTATTCAGCAATAAAGGAAAAAATTGGTTCAATAACATCTATAAAACCTTATACCAGCAAGGTGTAGCCGGTTGGTGGGGTGATTTAGGCGAACCAGAAGTACACCCTAGTGATACCTTGCATACGTTAAGCGACGGCAACGTGGTAGATGGCAATGCGATACATAATGTTTATGGCCATCAGTGGGCTAAAATGGTTTTTGAAAATCAGCTAGTCCTAGCGCCAAATGAACGGCCTTTTATTTTAATGCGCTCAGGCTTTGCTGGTTCACAGCGCTATGGCATGATCCCATGGACAGGCGATGTAAGCCGTACTTGGGGCGGTTTAAAGCCCCAAGTAGAACTTAGCCTGCAAATGGGCGTGTTAGGCCTAGGATATACTCATTCAGATTTAGGCGGCTTTGCTGGCGGAGAAACCTTTGATAAAGAAATGTATATTCGCTGGTTACAATACGGGGTGTTTCAGCCTATTTATCGTCCTCACGCACAAGACAATATTGCGCCAGAAGTCGTTTTTCATGATAAAGAAACACAAGATATTTTGCGTAAATTTATTAAACTCAGATATAACTTACTGCCTTACAACTACACGTTAGCATATCAAAATAGCACTACTGGCATGCCTTTGATGCGCCCGCTCTTCTTTGAATATGAGGCTGAGCTTGAAGATGAGCTTAACCTCAAGTTAATAGATAATGCTAAAAGTTATTTTTGGGGCGATGCATTTTTAGTAACGCCTGTCGTAGATGCAGGCGTAAAAGCAGTATCAATCCCCTTACCTCAAGGTGTTTGGTTTGATTACTTTACTGATAAAAAGTATCTAGGTGGGCAAACAATTTCTTTAGCAACTAATCTAGAAACCTTACCTGTATTAGTTCGCGCGGGTTCATTCGTTCCCATGGTCAATGATATCCAATCAACCAAAGATTACGATAGCAGCCAACTAATGCTACATTATTACGCTGACGAGTCAGTTAATAGCAGTGAAGGCGAAATGTATGAAGATGATGGTCAAAGCTATCAATCACTATCACAAAATCAATATGAAATATTACACTTTAATGCCAAACAAAATAAACAGAGCTCAGGACAAGATAATATAGTATTCACCTTTAATCGCACAGGTGATGGTTACCCCGAGATGCCTGTTAAAAGGCAGGTTTCTCTAGTTATTCATCATTGGTCTAATGCCCCCCAAAATATCACCGTTGAAGGTAAAGTTATGCAAGTAGACTCTAATTCACCAGCATCTAATGTGTATTGGAATAAGACCAAAAACACACTAACGGTGAGGTTCAATTGGCAGCACCAACCACTCACCTTAAGAATTCAAAGTTAGATAGGAAAGATAGCTTTATTACTCTATTGAATACGTATGTAAGAGATAGCTGTTTTTAGCTATAGTTAGTATATTGAGATTATTGAAATGATTCGCCTTAGCCAGTATAGAAATCATATTGCTGCCTATTCATTTTGATACCCTTGTTGTTTGATATTTGCCTTATCTTGTTAGGCCATAAGCACTCTTAACGGGTGCTTTTTTATTAAACTAGCTGAAATAATTAATATAAGAGTCCGCTACATGACTACGACTGATGCCGATACCAATGAAAGTACAAACACGACTCATCAAAAACCACGCCTTAGTTTTTGGCAAATATGGAATGTTAGTTTCGGCTTTTTAGGCGTTCAATTTGGTTTTGCTTTACAAAATGCCAATGCCAGCCGCATACTCTCAGACTTAGGGGCTGATTTACATTCATTATCGTTATTTTGGTTAGTCGCTCCAATCATGGGCCTGCTAATTCAGCCAATTGTCGGCTCTGCGTCAGACAGAACTTGGAATCGTTTAGGTCGACGTAACCCTTACATTTTAGCGGGCGGGTTTGCTGCCGCTATTGGTATGTTATTAATGCCTAACTCCGCGACTTTAGCCAGCTTTATTACTCCGTTATTTTTTGGCGCTATGATGCTAGCATTAATGGACGCTTCTTTTAATTTGGCTTTTCAACCGTTCCGCGCTTTAGTATCAGATATGGTGCCAGCCGAACAACGAAATATTGGCTATTCAATCCAGTCATTTTTAATTAATATTGGCGCAGTTTTTGGTTCCATTTTACCATTCGTACTCACGAATGTGATTGGCTTAGAGAACACGGCGAGCGCAGGTACAGTTGCCCCTTCAGTCATTTGGGCGTTTTATATTGGCGCTTCAGTTATGCTAGGTTCGGTATTGTGGACAGTATTTAGAACCAAAGAGTATGCGCCTGGCACTAATGGTTTAGCACCATTAGAAACTAGAGATACAGAACAGACTATTAGCGATAAGTTATCTGATTTTTTCGGTCTAATGAAAACGATGCCAAGTACAATGAAACAATTAGCATTAGTTCAATTTTTCTCTTGGTTTGCTTTATTTATTATGTGGGTTTATACCATGCCTGCCATCGCCCAACATATTTGGGATATAGATGCTAAATGGTTTGATCCGCACTACTTAGAATCTGTTGGTACAATTCCAGACAATATTGCTAAGGCAAAAGGCACCGCGGGTGATTGGGTCGGCATCATTTTCGCTGCTTACTCTTTTTTTGCTGCAATAGCCTCACTGTTTATGGCCAAAGTAGCCAGTAAAATTGGTCGTAAGCTAACTTATTCTTTATCGTTACTTGCTGGTGGTATTGGTTATTTAAGTATCATGCTGATGCAAAACCCTGAATTAACAGTAGTAAATTTAGTGATTACTCAAATTGAAGTACCCAAAGGTGCTGTTGCTTTATTTTTACCCATGGTGGGAATTGGTATTGCTTGGGCTGCAATATTAGCTATGCCATACGCCATTTTAGCTGGCTCATTACCAGTGAAACAAACCGGCGTTTATATGGGAATATTTAACTTCACCATCGCTGCCCCTCAAATTGTATCAGGTATTTTTGCTGGCTGGATATTAACAGCCATTTTTGATAACCAAGCGGTTTACATTATTATGATGGCTGGTATCTCAATGATATTAGCGGCTCTGTCAGTATATTTTGTCAAAGATGGGGTAGAAGGCTGCGTGAAAGAAAAGTCAGTTACGCATAAAGATGAAGTCACAGCTCAATAGGAACTTCAATCATGTTAACTATTCAGCTTTAAGTTGAATAGTTAACACCCGCAAGATTTTCTGATAACTAATTCTGGAGCGATTAAAGTGGTAGAAGTCTCTTTACCATTAATAGATTCAAGTAGAGTATTTACTAATAACTCACCGGCTAATTGAGTATCTTGCTTAACGGTTGTTAACGGAGGGAAAGTAAAACTAGCGATGGCAATATCATCAAATCCTACCACAACAACTTGCTTAGGAATTGAAATTTTATACTCTTGTAAGGCTCGCATAGCACCTATTGCAATTAAGTCACATGCTGCACATATAGCATCGAATTTCCCACCACTTTTTATCAATTCACAAGCGGCTTCATAACCCGCTTCTTCAGTGTATAGGGCATTAAACTGCATATCGCTATTCACAACTAAATTATTATCATTAAGTGCTTGGCAGTGACCTTTATAGCGTTCAAAAAATTCAGGGGCATGGCTAGAGGCACTACCTAAAAAAGCAAAATGCTTTCGACCTTGTTCAATTACGTGCTCAGTGATTTCTTTGCCACCACGAAAATTATCACAACCTATAGAAACTATGGGTAAATCTTTTACTTCTGCGCCCCAACGAACAAAATGTGTTCCTTGTTCACTCAATTTAATTAGCTTTTCTTCAAAATCAACATAATCACCATAGCCGAGTAAAATTAAACCATCAGCCTTATTGCTGTCTTCAAAGTCAGCATGCCAATCATTACTCGCTTGTTGGAAGGAAACTAATAGGTCATAACCTTTATGTGCACAAGCTCTAGTTATGCTACCTAGCATAGAAAGAAAAAAGGGATTAATTGCTGAATCATCATTGGTGGGATCTTCAAATAACAACAACGCAATAGTATCGCAATGTTGTGAACGTAAATTACTGGCGTTTTTGTCGACCTTATAATTTAACTCTTTGGCAATAGCCTGAACTTTTAATCGAGTCTCTGCATTAACTAAGGGGCTATTACGAAGCGCTCTAGATACTGTTGACTGAGAAACACCTGCCTGATAGGCGATATCAAAAGAAGTAGCTTTTGCTTTCATGTAAATAACCTCTCAACAATCTGTTTAAAACCAAGGATAACAAGAATATACCTGAGCAAACAAGATAAGTATATAGTGTCCCCTCCAAGTGTCTTAACCAGCAGTGATACTTTAAACACATAACTTACTTTATACAAAAGAGCTTAACTAACAGCTTCTGAAATAAGAGGTCCTAATATAAAACCGAGTTCTATTTCATTTATATGGCCAAACTCTTGAGATTTTGTTCACCGCTTTTGTCATATACCCGTTATACATTTAATGGCTAAGCTTGGTTTAAAATGGGTGAATGTTTATTTAATACTCTTCCAGAACGACCTTTATTTTGGCAAATGCAAAATGTAACTTATCTAATGCTTCTTTCATCGGGATGGTTTCTATCTGATGTTTCTCGACAAGTTCCATGGTCAAAGAGTACATCAAGTCATAAGACTCTTGTAAGCGGTCAAGCCATGTTTCATTAAAAACCTGCTCTTGTTTTAATCGATTAATCCATTGATCAAAGTAACAGTTAATACGACTCATATATCCCTGTAACTCAGCTTTATTATGTAAATAGAGTTCCATATTTTTAAGCCAGTGCGTTAGCAACAATTGAAGCTGCCTTGTTTTTAGTGCCTTCAATGTTACATCATTAAGGTTACACCTTAGCCATAAATCATTGGGTCGGTAATTTTTAAGCCAATCAAATAACTCACTAGCAGGCATAGGTTTTGATATAACATAGCCTTGCGCATTGTCACACCCCATCAAAATTAGCATTAAACCATGCTCTATTGTTTCAACACCTTCTGCAACAAGCTGTTTGTTGAAAGCTTTTGCAAGACCTATGACGCCGTCAATGATAGTAAAATCATTGGGTTCATCTAACAAGTTTCTAACAAAACCTTGGTCAATTTTAATAGTATCAGCAGATAGTTTACTTAAGTGGGATAGTGATGAATAACCGGTACCAAAGTCATCCAATGCAATACTGACGCCCAATTTATTTCCACAGTCTCTAATGATGCTGTTTATTTTCTCTAAATTACCGAGTGTGCTGCTTTCTAAAACCTCTAACTGGAAGTTGTGTGGATCAATATTGCTATGTCGCTCGAAAGCACTATTTAGATTATCAAAAAAAGAAGGACTTAAGAACTGGTTAGATGACACATTAACGCTGACCTCGATATTAATGCCTTGGTTATTCAACAATTCAAGCTGAATCATACTTTGCTCTATTACCCAGTCGCCAACTTGAACCTCAAGTTTTGTACCTTCTAATTGGGGCAGAAATTCCATAGGAGATAAAAGGCCTTTTTCAGGATGTTGCCAACGGATCAGTGCTTCAACACCAATTATATCTCCCGAGACCATATTCACTTTAGGTTGATAATACAAACAAAGTTCGTGGTTAAGTAAAGCCTGTTGCACTTCTTGTAGCTGTATCTGTTGTTGGACAATTTGTTGTGCTTCATTAACATCAAATAATTGATAATGATTTTTACCCTGTTGCTTGGCTCTATACATAGCTTGATCAGCATGGCGCAACAGTACGTCTAACTCGACATCATCCAATGGGCAAAGACTTACACCAATGGATGCGCTGATATTGATTTCTTGTCCATCAAAAAAGTAAGTTTCACCGACTGATTTAGTAATTCTTTCTAGCAATTCATAACATTTGGCAATTGACTCTATATCCCCTAAAAGCAAAGAAAACTCATCCCCACCTATACGTGAAATAGTATCTTCATGGCGAACAGTCGATTCAAGGCGACGAGCCACTTCAATCAGTAACTTATCACCAACATCATGACCATATGTATCATTAACAGGCTTAAAATTGTCTAAATCTAAAAAACACACCGCGAGCATTGTGTCCGAGCGCTTTGTATGGGCGAGAGCTTGATTAAAACGATCGGTTAGAAGTACTCGGTTAGGTAAATTTGTCAGGGCATCATAGTGAGCCATCTTCTTTATGTTATCTTGTTGGAATTTGATATATGTTATATCGGTAAAAACACCAACATAATTGGTTGTATCACCTTTAATATCTTGTAATGATGAAATAGTAACCAACTCGGCAAACTCTTTACCGCTTTTATTGCGATTCCACATTTCACCTTGCCAATGTCCAGATTTTATTACCTCTTGCCACATCGAAGCATAAAACTCTTTATTTTGCTTTCCAGAACTTAAGATACGAGGGTTTTGACCAATAGCTTCATCACGACTGTAGCCAGTAATTTCACTGAATGAGGGGTTAACATCAATAATAATTCTATTGGCATCAGTAATGATGATGCCCTCATGGGTGTCACTAAACACTCGGGATGAAAGTTTGAGCTGCTTTTCTGCTTTTATTCGTTCGGTAATATCAACGATGCTGACCGAAACATTTTCAAACTCACTTTTTTTGGTTGGTATTTGAAATGACACTATCGCTTCAATTTCTTTTCCATCTAACGTATTAAAACTTGCCTCAGATAGAAATGTTTTCTGTTTGTCCCAAATAGCACATAGTTCTTCTATAAATACATAAATCGCATTAGAGCCAAAGGTTTTGTCAATTTTATCCATAAAAATATCGTTAGGCTTCGCACCAAACAACTTTTTGGTTGCGCTATTGACGCTATTAACCTTAACCTTAGATGCTAGTTCCCACGCTAGTGTTATATCTTGTTGTAAATGTGTCTTTAAATCTATTACGCCTTGCATTCTTAAATGGTTCAATACCTTCAAAACAGATGAAAAGTCTTCACTCAAAATTGGAATTACAGAATTTTTAAAAAGGCCTTCAAAACGTTCTTCGCTCATTTCTCTTGCTCGCTCAGCTCCCATTACCTTAGTAATAACAAAAAATGCAGTCGCTATACTCGATAAAATCATAAAAAGGAGTAAAGCGTACAAGTAATGCACGCTATTTTCATAGGATTTTTGACTATTACTCTTAAACTCAAAGGCCTTATCTTGAGCAAAAAGAATAAGCACATCCATTCTTTTTGTTAATAACTGTACGTGTTTAGCCCCTTTTCCTATCGTAATGTCTGCTGCTTTTTTATGTTGATTTATGCGTTGTAAAAATACGACTTCGTTACGAATCACTTTCCAGTCTTCAAATGCTGAGAAGGCAGCGTTGACAGTTTCCTTATCACCGAGAAAACGTTCTTTGATTAAGGCAAAATGACGGTAGACTGCTTGTTCATGTTTTTTTACCAGTGAAGTGGCTATCTCTAACGCATTTTGATTGGTGGCTAACACGACATCTTTCATGTATCGATGCATGGCGATAATGTCAGAGTTTGCTTTTAGTACAGCATTACTAACAGAGAATGGATGGTGGTACATTTTTTCGTTTAGTTCAGCAATTGTACTGTTTTCTTTTAACAATATACCTGCTAATAGTACCGACAAAAAAATAATTACAATGAACCCACAAACAAGCAATCGTGTAGTAGGCTTTATTTTAATAATTGTTGACCAAATAATGAAATCCCTTATTAACATTTATCACAAACAGTCTAAGTGATATTTATACCCGTTCCAAAATAATTTAATTTTACTTTTACTCCATATAACAGTACCTTTTTATCAAAAAAATAAAAAGTTTTTTCTTATTAATAACAACAAGTTTTATTATTTATTTAAAGGAAAGTCACCGTTATAATATGTAGTAATTAAGTCTTAGTTTTTTAGTACCGTTATTAACAAAAATTGATTAGTAGATACCGTAAATAAATAGCTCAATGTCAACATATTCACTCATTGTGATGAAATTGTGATAATTCAGTGATTAAATACGGATATAAGGGGTTTATAATTTAAGTAAGTTTAACAAAGCAACCTCATTTCAACGGTTGAATCAGGATAGGATTATGAAAGCCATACTTATGAAAAAAATATCGTTAATCACCGCTATCGCATTAGTCTCAGCACTGGCGTTCTATACGCTGACACCAAAATCCATAGAGTATTCAGATAAAAATTCAACGGTAACTCAAACTCAAACTGAAATTCAAACTAATATTGAAAAAATGATACCTAAATCATCAAAATACACTGAAAAAATGCCTGCAACAACGCATTTAGATAGTATCGTATTAGGTGCTGGTTGTTTCTGGGGGGCTGAAAAAAGATATCAGGCAATTCCTGGTGTTATTGACGCTATATCAGGTTACGCCGATGGTAAAAACGTTAACGCTACCTATCGAGATATTACCCAACGAAAAAATAAATATAACGAAAACAATCATGCCGAAGTCGTTAAAGTTATTTTTAATCGCTCAAAAGTTAACTTAGAAACTATTTTACAAAGTTATTTTGAAGGTCATGATCCAACTCAGCTTAACCGCCAAGGCAATGATGTCGGCACCCAATATCGCTCAACGATATTAACGAGCAATAAACAACAAAATGAAACGGCGTTAAAAGTAACTAGCCAGTATCAAAAACTATTATCTAACAATGGGTATGGAAAAATAGAAACAAAAATAGCTTCACTCACTGAATTTTTTGAAGCTGAGCAATACCACCAAGATTATTTAGTTAAAAACCCAAATGGTTACTGTCCCGATCATTCTACAGGTGTAAAGTTTAACGCTGAAGCAAACAAAGCCAAACTAGCGAATAAAAAAATTGATAATACCTCCTTATTAACAGGCAAACACATTGTTGTCATTGAATCAGAAAATTACTGCCCTTATTGTGAGAAATTCAAAAAGAATGTAGTGAACGATTATCAAGGAACAATTGAGGTAAACTTTCGCCTAGCCAGCCAGCTTGAAGGCTTAACGATAAAAACTGAAACCTGGGCGACACCCACAATTTTATTTTTTGAAGACGGTAAAGAGGTATTTGGTAGACAAGGATACATGAGCCCCGAGCACTTTTACAAAGCATTAGGTGTGTTTAAATTAGGCAAAAGTGAAGCCTTTAATGTCGCTTTCGATGAAGGAACTGATGGTCGTTTTTGTAAAGAGTATGAAATATTTAAGAACACCCCAGATGGCGTTTTTATTGATAAACTAAGTGGCGCACCATTATTTGATACTCGTGACCGTTTTAATTCTGGCTCTGGTTGGTTATCTTTTACTAAAGCAATTGACGGCTCAACAATTGAAAAACCCGATAACCGTTACGGTATGGTACGAACCGAAATTCGCTCTAAAACATCAGATATTCATTTGGGTCACGTATTTCCAGATGGCCCTAATGGACAACCAAGGTTTTGTATTAACGCCACAGTTTTAGAGTTCAAAGCGAGATAATAGCCTTAAAATCACTTTTGCTTAAAAGTTAGGGAATAGATACATATTCCCAGATTACGTCACAATGGCAAAAGTGAATTTATTAATGTTTCGATTTCAATTCAACACAAACAACTCTTTAATAGAATGACTATTAAGCAACATGCGTTAACATTTCATCATGCTTGGCTAAAACTTTAGCATCACTTTGTGGCGCCATCATACTTACCACATAAATAACCAAGGAGCATAAAATAAAGCCTGGCACTATTTCATACATCACTGAACTTAATGATTGACCATTAATAGTGATAGGCGCATAAATCCAAAACAGTACCGTTGCCGCCCCTGATATCATGCCTGCCAAGGCACCATTTCGGGTCATTTTTTTCCAATATAAACTGCCTATAACTACTGGACCAAAAGCAGCACCAAAGCCTGCCCATGCATTACTCACTAATGATAAAATCGATGAATCACGATCATAAGCTAAGTAGATAGCAACTAGCGCAACTAAAAACACAGCGATTCTACCAACTAACACTTGCTGTTTATCGCTAGCGTCACGATGCAAAAATGTTTTATAAAAATCTTCCGTCAAAGAACTTGAAGTAACCAATAGTTGAGAAGAAATAGTGCTCATAATTGCCGCTAAAATTGCCGCTAATAAAAAACCTGCAATTAATGGGTTAAACAAAATCTGTGATAACAGAATAAAAATGGTTTCTGCATCTTCAAGTTGCATACCTGTTTTCGCAACATAGGCGATACCGGCAAAGCCTGTTGCCATCGCACCTATAATAGCAACTATCATCCAACTCATTCCAATACGACGCGCAGTAGGCATATCTTTAACACTACGTATGGCCATGAAGCGAACAATTATATGCGGTTGACCAAAGTAACCTAATCCCCAAGCCATCGCTGAAAGAATACTAATTAGACTCACGCCACTAAAAATATCTAACAAGGCCGGGTTTATGGTATTAATGCTTGAGTGCACTTCTGATAGACCGCCTACTTCACTAATAGTCACTACTGGCACTAACACCAACGCGATAAACATAATACAACCTTGAACAAAATCGGTTAAACTCACCGCTAAAAAACCACCAAACAAAGTGTACGCCACAACCACACTCGCAGTAACATACAAACCTACTTCATAATTCAAACCAAAAGAACTTTCAAATAACTTACCCCCAGCAACAATACCGCTTGAGGTGTAAAGCGTAAAAAATACCACAATAACAACAGACGAAACGACTCTTAACATGCGAGAATTATCATTAAAACGATTTTCAAAAAAATCAGGTAGGGTGATAGAGTCATTGGCCACTTCGGTATAAACCCTTAAGCGAGGTGCAACAATAATATAATTTAAAAAAGCGCCGATAACTAAGCCAATAGCAATCCATAAACTACTCACACCTGAAATATACATAGCGCCGGGTAAACCCATTAACATCCAGCCACTCATGTCTGATGCACCCGCTGAAAGTGCTGCAACACTTGGGCTTAAACTTCTGCCACCGAGCATATAACCAGAAACATCACTCGTTGATTTATGATACGCATATAGGCCTATACCAAGCATTACACTAAAATAAATTCCTAAAGCTAAAAGAGTTCCAAATTCCAACATTATTTCCACCGTTATATTCTATAATTATATGAATAAATTTATTTATCCGTTCAGATAAAGATGAAATTTACTGGTTAATCCATAATTATTTTTATTAAACTGAGAAATATCATTTTTTTATTTAAAAAAATGCTAATTATTAAGACGTTAAACGTAATGATTTTAAGTAAAACAGGAGCAAAATATCAGGGTGTAATTTATACGATTTAAAATAAAAAGGTGTTATCGTATATTTTCTCTAAAATAGTTATGGATTAAGTAGTAAATAAGCTCTTTAAGGGAACAGTGTATTATTGGAAGCATTAAATGCCAACAAACAAGCAATCGACCAATCGAGTTTTCAAAGCATTCCAATCATGCAAAGATGGTTTAGTGCGTTCTATTATGAAAATGAGCGTTGAGCAACAAGATGTTGATGATATTTTGCAGGAAACTTTTATTAGAGCTTTACGCTCTGATGCCAAACAACAAATTAAATCCCCTAAAGGTTACTTATTTGTTGTTTCAAGAAATTTGGTCTTAAAAAAATTATTGCAACAGTCAAAAGAAATGCATACTGAATTAGATGAAGCCTTACTAGAAAACGATGCAGATAATACTGTTGAAAAAGAACTATACCAAAAACTTAAATTTGAACGTTTTAATCGAGTATTAAGTTCACTGCCTGAAAAAAATCGCCGCGCGATACTTTTAAGGAAATTGTATTGTTTAAGTTATAAGGAAATAGCAAAGAAAATGGATGTATCAGTAAGTTCTGTTGAAAAATATATTGCTACAGGCTTAAAGCAATGCAAAAAGTCACTTTGTGAACAAGGATATGATGTTAATGAACTTGAACGTCCTATACATCTAAATCAATCAAGCGAAGAGCGTACAAAATGAATACAAGTAATAAAGTAATTCCACTTCATACTATGAATACGATTGATGACGAAGCGTCTATTTGGTTAGTAAAACTAGACAATGGTAATTTATCAGATCAATCAAGAAGAGACTTAAAAGCCTGGTTGTCTGCAGATAAAAGGCACTCGGTAGCATTAAAAGCTATGGCCGGTATTTGGGATGACATGGATGAAGTACTCTTTAGTGTTGATGAGATGAATTCATCAAGAAATGTATCTTTATGGCCAATATTAAAACCCATTTTTCAGCCCTACATGTTGGCTGCAAGTATAAGTTTTTTTGCTGTTTTTCTTTGGTTTGCGATGCCAGAGAACGTTCAAAATCATTCATACGCCACTTTAGTAGGTCAGCAAATGGATGCAACATTTGATGACGGCTCAATCATACACTTAAATACCAATAGTCGAATTGAAACTGAATTTTCTGATGACAAGCGAATAATTAAATTAATAAAAGGTGAGGCTTTATTTGATGTTGCACATGATCCCAACCGTCCATTTATCGTATATGCTGGTGATCGGCTAGTGCAAGCGATAGGTACAAAGTTTGTTGTGCATTTACAATCAGAAAATATTCAAGTTACCGTCACTGATGGTAAAGTTAAAATGTCAAAAGTGCCCTTAAACACTCAGTTAGCTGATATTAAGGAATTAAATAATACAAGCATTCAAAAAGACGATGTTTATATTGCTAAGGGTGAACAAGTGACAGTGGGTAGTGATCAATCACCAAAGTTAACTCACATAAAACCTGAAAATATAAAGCGTGAACTTTCATGGCTTGATGGAAAATTAATCTTTGATAATGAAGAATTATTTGACGTCATTACAGAAATCAACCGCTATATTAACATTGAAATTGTGTTAAAAGAGCCTTCGCTACACAATATTCCAATTAGTGGTCGTTTTGATCTAAAAGACAGTGAAGCGCTTATTGAAGCGATCAAACTTTCTTTTAATATGGAATCTCAACGACTTGGTTCAAATAAAATATTACTGACTAAGAAAAGATAACTGCCCAGCCTAAATAAAATTTATTCTAGCTTCCGTGTAGCTATTATCCATTTATCCTTTTGAGGTTTTATCATAAAATTTACATGATAAAACTTCAATATATCCCCCTCCCCTTATTAGTTTTAGCCGCTAACGTTTACTCTCAAAACCTAACTCAATAAATACTTTGTAAAGTTTTCTATAGCCACTCATCTATGCTATTCCACGTAAAGAGACACAATTCAGTAGGAATTATCAACATCTTTAAGTTAGTAGTTAATTGATTAGAATGCCCTTAAAATCAATCACTTTAGTAGGGTTCTGAGTAGCGACTAAAAATTAAATTTAATAAATATGAAAATATTTTTACGGTTTTATAAAACAGTTAGCTCTTTAGTCTAGGTTGCAAATAACCAAATTAAATAGCAACCAAATAATTATAAAATTCGTCAAAATTGGGAAGGAAAGTACATGTCTATAAAATTTCGTACTACTACGTTAGCGCTAGCTGTGAGTGTAGCGTTAGGTACAGTACCATCGTATGCAGCTGAAGAAGCTAATTCAGTTAAAGAAGATAAACAAGTTGAACGTATCGCTGTCGTTGGCTCTCGTGGTGCGCCACGTTCAGTTGATGATTCGCCAGTCCCTATTGATTTAATTGGTGCTGAAGAACTAGAAAGATCGGGTAATACCGATATGTTAGAACTGTTAAAAGGTACTGTGCCGTCATTTAACGTGCATACTAACCCGATATCAGATGCAGCCAGCTTAGTAAAACCGGCGAACCTTCGTGGCCTTTCGTCTGACAGTACATTAATACTAGTAAATGGTAAACGCCGTCATCGTGCATCTGTTATTGCCTTGCTTGGTGGTGGTATTAATGATGGTGCTCAAGGCCCTGACATTTCAGTTATTCCTAGCTCTGCGTTAAAACAAGTTGAAGTATTACGTGACGGTGCAGCTGCACAATACGGCTCAGATGCAATCGCTGGTGTAATGAATTTTGTCTTAAAAGATGATGCAGACGGTGGCTCTTTAACCGTACGTCATGGTTCATATTATGAAGGTGATGGCGATACTACCGAAGTCAATGGTAATATTGGTATGGCCCTTACTCCTGATGGTTTTGCTAACCTTAGTTTTCAATATAAGAACTCTGATGCGACAAGCCGTAGTGTCCAACGTCCAGATGCGCAAAGTTTAATTAATGCAGGCAATACCAGCGTTTCTAATTTAGCACAAGTTTGGGGTTCGCCAGAGGTTAATGATGATCTCACTATATTTGCTAACATCGGTTTAGATTTAGGTAACGATCGTGAAGCCTATATGTTTGGTAACTTCTCTGAACGTGATGTTCGTGGTGGTTTCTATTTCCGTAACCCACATACTCGTAGTGGTGTATATAGCAACGGTGATACCGATGATGATGGGGTTAGTAATCTTCTAATTGCTGATATCGATGGCATCGGTGCAGGTGGTAGTTGTAGTCCTGTTAACATCACTACTGACAACGTACTAACCCAAGACGATTATATTAATAATGTCGCAAATAATGACAATTGTTTTGCCTTCAATGAAATGTTACCCGGTGGTTTTACGCCAAACTTTGGTGGCAATATTGTTGATACTTCATTAACAGTAGGAACCCGTGGTCAAATTGATGATACTTTATCATATGACGTAAGTGCCTCAGTAGGTCGTAATGAATCAAGCTACATTATCTTTGATACGGTAAACGGATCATTAGGCCCAGATACCCCGCGTGATTTTAGCCCTGGTACACATATTCAACTTGAAAAATTCTTTAACGTCGATTTAGTTAAAGAGCTTGAAGTCGGTCTTGATATGCCATTAGTTATTGCTGGTGGCTATGAATACCATCAAGAGTCGTTTCAAGTTATTGCTGGTGACGAAGAATCATTTATAGCTGGCCCTTATACAGAACAAGGCTTTGGCATTGGTTCTAATGGTTTCCCAGGTTTTAAACCTTCGGCTGCTGGCACATTTTCTCGTCAGAACTATGCTGTTTATCTAGATGTAGAAGCACAATTTACTGAACAATTTTTGATGGGGTATGCAATACGCTATGAAGATTACAGTTCATTTGGCGATACCACAAACTTCAAAATTACTGCACAATACAGTGTCACCGATGATTTCTCATTACGTGGCTCTTTAAGTACAGGGTTTCGTGCACCAACCGTTGGTCAGGCAAACTATTCTAATGTACAAACTAACTTAGATGGCGGAGTGCTAGTTGATTCAGCGCTATTACCTGCCACTAATCCAGTAGCTGTACAGTTAGGCGCTAATGAATTAACGCCGGAAGAATCTGAGAGCATCGCCTTTGGTGCTGTTTGGTCAATAGATGACTTCCATTTTACGCTTGATTATTACAATATTGAGGTAACAGACCGTGTTTCTCAATCAGCTAAGCTTAATTTATCAGCAGAAGACAAACTTGTATTAAAAGAAGCTGGCATACCAAATGTAGATTCAATTCAACAAGTAAGTTTCTTTACCAATGATTTCGACACCACTACTGAAGGTGTTGATTTTGTAGCTAATTACTCAACTGATTTATTTGAAGGTAGTACTACCTTTAGTCTTGCTTATAACTACAATGAAACGACAGTTGATGATTACACACCAGAAATTACAGGTGATGGTAAGGTTTCTCGTTTAGAGAATGATTTACCAAATCATCGTGCTACATTTACTTGGTCACAAAGCTGGGATGATGTGAGCATGTTTACACGGGTAAACTACTACGGTGAATACCAAGGCGTACACGTTGATTGGGTAGGAAGCCCTGAAGAACCAGGCACCGAAATCAACGCTGACGCTGAAGTGACTGTTGATGTTGAAGTGACTTACCATGTAATGGAAGACCTTAAAGTCAGTATTGGCGCACAAAATATATTTGATGAATACCCAAGTGAGCTTGCTTTTGAGCAGCAATCTGGTTCGGCAAATAATAGTTGGGGTGGTAAATATTATGAAACTTCACCTTTTGGCTTTAATGGTGGTTTCTACTACTTAAAAGCAACGTATAGCTTCTAACATACAAGCTTCAACACATTGTTATTTACATAAATCAACTTAGATAATATTACTTAAATAGCAATAAATTCATTTAATAAGCCACATCACTAGATGTGGCTTATTCTATTAACGATGAATCAAAATGTGCTTCTTTAATAATGACTATGAAAAAATTAGTGATCAAATCACCAATAAGAACCAGTTCATCCATCATACTGTTCATATTTATTACTGTTATAGTTAACACCTTTCCACAATTTAACAATAAGAGCTATAGCGACTATGTCCAACATTGAACTAGCCAATCAATATTTTCAGCAAGGTGACTTTCACAAAGCTGGACAATTATACCGCCAACTGTTGATGGAAAATAAACAAAACATATCAGCCTTATGGGGCTTGGGAAATGTTGCTTTAGCTTCAAATAGTTATCAACGCGCTTTCGATATTTTTGATCGGTGCCTATCATTAAACTCTAATTTACCCCAACTGTACTTATCTTCAGCTCAGGCGAGTATCCACTTAACCTTATTTGACGAAGCAGAGCAAGCCTTACTCAGCGCTTATCGGTTGAACGCGACGTTTATTCCTACTCTCTTTAAGTTGGCAACCTATTATTGTGAAAGTGGTGATTATGAAAGCAGCCAAAAATATATAGCAGAGTGGCAAACTATTGAACCTGACAACATTACAGCCTTTGGCTTACTGGTGCGAATCAACAAACTTTCACTCAATGATGATAAAAATACAGATTACATTGCTAGAATGCAGCAAAAACTATGCTCTTCAGCAAACAAGTCACCTAAAAAAGAACAAGTCACCTTAAATTTTAGCTTTGCCGAGCTTTACCATAATACACAGCAATATCAGCAAGCATTTACCCACTTTGACCTTGCGAATAAACTGCAACGTAAAAGTATTGATTTCACAGTGAGTGACATGCAAGGCTACTTCAGCGATTTAATTAATGTTTTTAATCAAGATCTGTTTGAATCAAGGTTATTTTCTTCGAAAAACTCAGTTAAAAAACCAGCATTAACGCCAATATTCATTGTTGGTCAACCCCGTTCAGGTTCAACATTACTAGAACAAATGTTAATCGGACACAGTAAGATTTGTAGCGGTGGTGAATTACCCTTTTTAGCAGGAGATATTGCCCAAGGCGCATATCAACTTACCGGAAAACACTTTCCAGACGCATGTCGATTATTAAACAAATCGCACTGCGAACAATTGAGTGAACATTACTTAAAAAACTTACAATCCTTGGCCCCTTCTGCTAGTTACATCATTGATAAAATGCCAGCAAATTACCAATCAATTGGTTTGATAAAAATGTTGATGCCACACGCCAAAATCATCCACGTTACTCGAAACCCTATTGACGTTAGTTGGTCTATTTTTAGAAATCATTTCGAATCATTAGAGCCTTACTTTTGTTCATTACCTGAAATTGCGCAATATCACCAGCTTTATCAAACAGTGATGAACCATTGGGACAAGCTCATCCCATCTTTTATTCATACCGTTGCCTATGAAGACTTAATAATGACTCCAGAGCTGGAGATAAAAAAAGCTCTTGCTTTTTGTCAGTTAAATCCAGAAGAAAATTGTTTCAACATATCTAGCGAAAAAAGGCATATCCGCACATTAAGTGATGTTCAACTTAGAGCCGGAATCAATCAAAATAGAGAAAGAAGCTGGTTACCCTATAAAGAGTTTTTAGCGCCTTTATTTAATGCTCTTGAAATAGAAAGTATTGAAATAAAAAAAACTTGAATAATAGATGTGTGAATTAGCACAATGTATTTGCAAGGACTATAAGCCAATACGAGTAAACTAATGTTTGCAAAACGACCTACTTTACCATCACGACAAATTTACGGTTGAAAATGGTCGAGAACCTTTAGTGATGCTATGATGATATCAATACCACATGTAAGGCTAGTACATAATTGCCTATATCATTGAAACAGGTAATTGCAGTTACCTATTTTAAGCTTATCAAAAAGTAGTCATGTTATGACCGTTTGGTTGCATGACTTTTCAACTCACATAACGGACTAGCTTTGCCTAAAAATTATCAAACAGCGAGATACGTATTAAGTGTTTAGTCGCCCTTTGAAATATAAAAAAATGAAATCTATTCAATTTTATATTGTTTTTGGCTTGGTATTGTTAGGCAATACGTTGGTATGTAGTGCGGCGGAGCATTACCGCTTTAACATTCCAGCAATGAATGCCGCTGCTGCTTTAGATAAGTTAGCCGATATATCAGGGTACTCTCTTATATATCCATTTGACGATTCTATTGTTGTCATCACTAATCCCATTTTGGGTACTTATTCACTTGCCGATGCCTTAGAAAAACTTCTTTTAAATACTCCCCTCAATGCTATTGCTACCAAAAAGCATGTTATTGCGGTGTCTGCGATATTAAAGAATAACTCAGCTGACCTTACGTCAGTAGCGACTTTACCTAAGGCTAATATTTCCTCTACCGCTGAAAATGAAGCCAAAGATGCTAATAATAAAATTGAAGAAGAACGTATTCAAATTATAGGTTCACGTCGTATACATCGCTCCTCGAGTGAAACATTGGCACCATTAGATATTATCCATAAGCAAGATTTAAAATCACGTGGCAATAACGACATTATAGCGACGTTATCTACTGTAATTCCCTCATATAACGCCAGTCAGGAAGCGATTAGTGATGCTGGTACTTTGGTAAGACCCGCAAATCTCAGAGGCTTACCTACCGATAGTATTTTAATATTAGTCAATGGTAAACGGCGCCATCGCAGTGGCGTTATATACGAATACATTTCAGGATTAAATATAGGTGCACATGGCGTAGATCTAGAGCCTATCCCTAGTATTGCCCTTAAAAGTGTCGAAATATTAAGAGACGGTGCTGCCGCGCAATATGGCTCAGATGCAATAGCCGGAGTGATTAACTTTCAGTTAGAGAACCGTGATGAAATTGACCATATAGAAATGCGCACAGGTCAATACTATGCAGGAGATGGCACTAAGTATGAGCTATCAGGTATTTTAGGCACTAATATTACCGATAGTGCTACCGCTAATTTTTCATTTGAATATTCACAAAGCAATGCAACATCTCGGGGAATTCAAGACCCTGCAGTTCAGAGGTTAATCGACAGCGGTATAAGTAAAAATGATATACAAGATCCTGTTGTTAATTGGGGTGCTCCTGATATAACCGACAATATTAAAACCTTTGCTAATATAGAAATAGACGTTGGCGATAACAGCAATTATCGACAACTTTATCTATTTGGTAACTGGGCACAACGTGACATAGATGGCAGTTTTTTTTATCGCCACCCTAATACACGGGCAAGTATATTTACTAACCCAAATAATGGCACCCGTTTATTCTTTGACATGACAGATAATAATAGTGGGAATTGTCCAACGCCGACTATTCCAGACAGTACTGGTGATGCACAAACTTTAGCAGCAGTTGCCGCCAACGGAAACTGTTTTTCTTTTAACGAGCGATTTCCTGGCGGCTTTACCCCAAGATTTGGCGGTAGAGTAAACGACAGTAGCTTAGCCGTTGGTGTTCGAGGTTCGCTTAATAACAATGATGCTGAGTTAACGTATGACATTAGTATGGTCGTCGGTAAAAATCACATAGCTTATGAATTACGTAATAGTGTCAATGCCTCATTAGGTGAAAATTCTCCAGTAAATTTTCAGTTGGGCACTCAAATTCAATCAGAGCGCGTATTTAATGCTGACTTCACTTATCCAGTAGACGTTGGCTTTGAGTCAGAGTTAAATGTAGCCTTTGGCTACCAAAATCATTTTGAACAATTTGAAATTGTTGCTGGTGAAAAAGCGTCTTATGAAACAGGTCCTTTCTCAAGCAATGGTGAAGCCATCGGTGCCAATGGCTTTCCTGGCTTCTCCCCGGAAACTGCTGATGTTAACAATCGTACATCACAAGCCATCTATGTAGACATCGAAGGTGACATTACTGAATCTTTGGCCATATCACTTGCCATGAGGTATGAAGAAATAGGAAAAATAGGTGATACCTTTGACGGTAAACTATCAGCACGGTTTCAAGTGAATAATAACATTGCATTACGCTCAACCTTAAGTTCTGGATTTCGCGCCCCCACTGTTGGTCAGTCAACTCTTGAACGTATATCCACCACAAATTTGATTGAAAATGATGTGATTGTTCAACAAATATCACAATTAGTCAGTGCTTTAAGCCCAATTGCAACGTCGCGCTCTGGTGGCGGACTAGAAGCAGAGACCGCAACTAATTTTAGCTTTGGTGTATTGTCAGAATTAGGGCCAGTTAATGTTACTTTAGATTACTTTCACATTAACGTATATGATCGCTTATCACTATTCACCAGTAAAATAACAGCTAGTGATGCGCCTTTATTATTCGCATCAGGGGTTAATTCAAACGTAACAAACATACAATATTATGCTAACGATTTTAATTCAACCACTCAAGGTATCGATTTAGTTGCAAGTTTACCTTTTCAATTCAAAGGCAGTAATATACTGTCGTTGGCATTTAACTATACCAACACAGCGTTAGATATTACCAACCATAAAAGCCCAATAACAGATACTAATGTACGTAAAGAGCGTGAAGAGGGTGTGCCAAAAACGCGCGGAATTTTGACATACTCACACTCTCAAGCAGCATTAAATGCAATGGTTCGCATAAATTATTATGGTAGCTTTTATAACGCACAATATAATGATGTTTCACTTATCGAAAAAATTGCTCCTATCGTACTTACTGATGTGGAAGTTTCTTATGACTTTACCGATAGTTTAGTTGTCGCATTAGGGGCTAAAAATATCTTTGATGTTTTTCCAGATGAATTCAGTAAAGGCCGTACTCCAGGCTTTTTAGGGGCTATTTATCCTTTAAACTCTCCTGCTGGTTTCAACGGCGGTCATTATTATCTTCGTATAGAATGGGATTTTTAAGCTAGATGGTTTAGCCAAGTATCCATAGGGTTACTGTTCGACACTCCACTGTCATAACGCGAGTAAAAACAAAAATAACTTGTTTCCCATCTCAGGGCGTGTTGTCAACCGTATTTAGCTCTGTAGAAGAAATCTACGAAGATCTCGCTCTTGACGCATGACATGTAAAATATGAACTTTGTCACTATTCACTTTATAGAAAATACGACAAGGATTAACATTAATTTCACGGTAATTTAAGTTACTTAATTCAAGTGGTTTTTTACCAGATTCAGGATGATTTTCTAATCTAGATATTTTACCAAATACTTTTTGAGTCAATTTCTTAGTCGCTGCAATATTACTTAAAGCGATATATTCAGCAATCGCATTTAAATCATCTAGAGCTGGTGATGTCCAAATTATTTCAGCCATTTGCTCATTTTGTCTTTTGCTTCTTGATTGGAGAATGTATTCCCATTTTTAATGGCTTGCTCACCGCGTGCAACACCTTCAAGAATTGCCATTCGTTGTTGCATAAACTCATAATCGTCAACATCAATCAAATAAGCCGATGGTTGACCATGTTCAGTAATTAACACGGGCTCTTTGGATGTATGGAGCTCAGCTAAAATTTTAGTGGCTTGACGCTTAAGTGTCGTAACAAGTTCAACTTTCATGATAAATCCAATTTAGAACTTAATAATGTATCACTATAGTATCACACAGGTTCGAGGTTATATACCCGTTCCACTTGAAGATGCTCGTTTCAGGAAGTGTGTGCGACTCATAATCAAGGCACATTTTTTTATTAAGGGTTACCCCCAACAAAAAAAAACAAGACTTTATTTTCGAGTGATTGATGATTCAGTAACAGGCTCTGATGAAATAGCCCGCGCTTTGCTTTTAGCTCTTTTTTTCTTTTTTGAACTTTTATTCGCTGAAACTACTGTACTAATAAACTCTGCTGATTGTTTGGTGGGATTATAAGCGACCTCAATAATTACACCGTTATATTCGATAATATCGCCGCGCCGAATTTTTTTACGCTTTTGAACGGCAACTTTCTTATTTACTAAAACCTTACCCTCACTGATCATGATTTTAGCTTCGCCGCCACCGCCAACCATATTGGCAATTTTGAGTAATTTATAAAGTTCTATCGGTTCAACACAAATGTCGATAGTTGAGTGTTCAGACATGAAATACGCCTAATAATTTAAAATAATAATATTGTTAAATTCTAACATATATAACGGTTATTGAATAAAACTAATATTAAGGATACTTTATAATGCTGAGCTAGCATAAACATCTAGGACACTCGCTTATAAAGCACTAAAAAATCATCGAGCCGTGAAAGTGTTTTAAATGTTCCTGACGCTAATACTGAATTGTTATTTGTGACCTTGAATAAATGTGAAAAGCAGTTTTCTGCGGCCACCATGTACCATGATTATGCCATTAGCCCGACCTTGTTTCATTGGTAAACGCAAAATAGCGCTAGACCTATGATATTAATATTTGAAACATTCACTTTTGCCACACTGCGGAAGTTAGCATTTGTAAATTCATACTGAAATTTTTAGTATATTTTGATCTAGAGCTGACATGGATGAACAACCACATTACGTTAACAGCTTCCCGATAGAGGACGTTCACCTACAGATATAAATTAGTTATTTGTGTAATATTATCAAGGCCATTGTCGAATCCTTTATAACCCAAAGTATTTAACCATTGAATTGCTGATTCTATTGAATCTGAATATTTAAAAGGTATTATCGATTTGAAATAATCATCCATACCAGAAAGAAATATTTGATAACTTGGCGACGAGGGGTTATCTATTCTAGTCGCCGCTTTAGCTGACCAATGTTGAATGGCATTATACCAAGCTTCAAAACTTTCCGGGGTTATCCCTGTAACTTTAGAAGTGTCAAAGATAGCAGCAAACTCAGTAGTATTGAAATCATTAATAATACTATTTAAGCTGTTAATGCAATGAGTGCTTGCTTCTAGGTTCCATTCGCCCTCTCCAATTAACAATATAATTTGTTGGTCTGAATATAGCTTAAATATACCATGCTCGTTAAACATATAGACCTCAATGGAAAAGTTATGTGTTTGATAAAGTAAATAAACTAAACAGAGTATAAGTTCATTTATTAACCAATTCAATTTCTTCTATTACAATGACTAAAAATATTAATATAACTTTTCTAAGTGTATTAAGTAGAGTGATTTCAAAATTTCCCAAAAGGTGAGTTATGAGCTTGCAGCAATCATAGATATTGTTCTCGTTCTATAACTGTACTTTGCTTTTTTGAACATTAAATTAGTCTCAAAACCGATTTTATGAACGTCCGCTATGCCAATAATTTTGAATTCAGCTCTCGGCTTGCTTAGGTCGACTAACTGGTGTTCGTTGACCTGCACAAACACTCAAAAGTTCAAAACCTTACCTCTTCTTTGCCCACCAACTTGTCGTTAGGATATTTTTTGAAAGGTTGAATTTATAAAGTAAAAATAAAAATTCATACACCGGACTGCTCAAAGAGCAGTAGCTGCCACAGAGGAGTCTTTAGCAACGGTAAATTTTGAAGACGTTTTGTGGTCACTGTTGATACGAATAGAGTCCTTTTATCGAAAGCATTTTCCGGCTGTTCTTCCATCACTGAATGTTATCTTAGAGCGATATGGACGTTCAACTAATATTATACCAACAACATTTAGCAAACCTTGTACCCCATTTACGTAGGGCAAGGTTAAACGAAGGAAGGCAGTTTCTCGGATACATTCTTTCGATATTTATTATGCCCACCCTAACTGTTGAAGAGTAATAGTATCGTTCCAGATCTTTGTCATATGCTTGATGAGGTCACCTTCAAACTGCATCGCATAAACATAATCGGCTTCTGCTGTTTTTCCAGTTGGTTCTGGGCCTCCTGGGCCAGTGTTGGTGCCGCGAAAGACAGCAAAAGCTGCTACACAATCACGTTCTTTATCTTCAGCAAAGAACTTTAACTCATAACTCCCATCTGGTATAGGTGTAAGCAAACCTTTCATCCAGTCGGTATATGCTTCAAGCGTACTTATTTCAGCAAGTGCTGTCGTTTGTGCAGAGAAAGTGGCATTAGGATGACATTGATTCTTGCATGCATCCCAGCCTTTTCCTGTTTCACATGATTCAAAAAATTGATTGGCTACCTTTAATCTATTGCTCATTGTTGACTCCGGTTATTTGATAGTTCCTGTTAGGCCAGAACAGATGAAAATATTAGGGTAATTTGGAATTTATTATAGATGAAGATTGTTTTTTTTCCATTTTATTGCAGTAAATACTGTATCAATGAACCGACAGATTAGAATAACGGCTAAGTGAAGAATGTTCTAATTCCCACAGACTCGATGTTAACAAAGATACGAAGATCTGACCCTTTTGATTTTCATTGTAGGGACTGGTCAGTGAGCAAAACGGAGTTATAGAATGCATAGAATCAAGCTTCTGATGTTGAGTACTGTCATAATGCTGGGATGCATGTATGACAGCAGCATTGGTAGGTGGAGGCCTGGCCATTGCTTAATAATTGAAACAAAGAATAACTCATGTCGATTTAAATACAGGCAACAAAAGTAAATCTCAGGAATAGGTCATTATTAAGCGTCATAAAAAGTCCTTGTTTGATTGTAATATACATCTCAATTGCTAAACTTAATTACTTGCACTAGTCCAATATTGGCAAAAAATCAGTGTATTTAACTAAGTCATAATTACGAACAGACTAGACCTCAAAATAGAGAGTTTTTATGTTTTATACAAACCTGCGAAAATGTTGCCTAGCGATTATGATTTTAAGTCTACATATCTCTAGCAATGTCTATGCCGATGATGAAATTTCAAACTTACTTCACCTTTCTTTGCAAGAATTACTGAATATAGAAGTGTCTGTTGCATCGACAAAACCTGAAAATATCAGCAGTACGCCTGCGGTTGTTTCTACTTATCAAATGCAGGAATTCATGCAACAGGGCATACATACCCTTGAGCAAGCGCTTTCACTTATTCCGGGCATTGTTGTTGATGAAGGTACATATGGTAACTCAACGGTAATGATACGAGGTGTCGTGGATGCTGCGGGCAGTAAAGTATTATTCTTGTTAGATGGCATTCCCTAATGGTCACCGTCTCATAATACCATCCCTACTTTGGGTGTGCCTGTCGAGGCTATTGATAGAATTGAAGTCATCCGTGGACCTGGCGCAGTTATCTATGGAACCAATGCTATTTCTGGTGTTATTAATGTGATCACTCGATCGAAAGCAGGTAGAAAATTGGCATTAACTTTGGGCAGTGACGAGCATTTAAATTTGGGCGGCTACTTAGCAACCGACTGGGACGATGGTTCATGGCTAGCCTTTTCTTTTGAGCATCAAGAACAATCAGGGTATCTGGGGCAGTACCGTTTCGAAGACATTAGTGTCGACTTGGAAAAACCCAAAGAGATGTCTTCAGCTATGGTGCGCTATGGTAATGAAAACCTGAATCTGTTATTTCATATTTTTGAAGAAACGGTGCAAGGCCGTAATCCCCCTTCAGCGGCTAACCCTGCCCCCTTGAATGACCTTCCTCAATTTTTAAGCCATGAAGGCTATCTAGCGCACGCAGATTACAGTTGGAAATGGGATGCGTCAGAGTTAAATGTTTATACCGATTATAATAATTACACGCCCACTTTTGATTTCGCTATCACCCATCTTATATTTGATGATGATGGCAAAGATAATTATCGTTGGCGTTCGGGAGTTAGATATTCTACTGATATTCCTTCACTTGACGGGCTGAATGTATTGCTGGGTGGTGAGTATGAAAGTAGAAATATTGGGGCTTATCGCGCCTATTTATCCGATGATCTTAACTCACCTATCATCACACTCATGGACGCTGATTCAACAGATGAATCATCTGCCTACCTTCAGTTCGATTATGCTATAGCACCATGGCGATTTTTGGCAGGCGCAAGACTGACGAATAATGAAAAAGCTGGCAGCAAAGTCACCCCAAGAGCAAGTGTCATTTACAATTTTACTGATGAGCAGTCTCTAAAATTGCTTTATTCTGTGGGGTTTACTTCGCCCAACTTTGTCCATACCAGTATTAATATACCCGGTCTAGCTGTGGGTGACCCGGATATTAGTGCAGAAACTATTACGACCATAGATTTAGCATATACCTACAGCACCAGCCAGATGGTTTTTGTTATAAATGCTTACACCTTTGACGGAGAGGACTTTATCGTTAGAGTGCTAAATACCAATCCCGGTTCAAGTGGTACAACGTATACCAACGCTGATAAATTCTCTCGTAAAGGCATGGAAATTGATTTCAAACAAGTATTTGGGGCTTGGTCTTTAATCGCCAACGCTTCGTACAACAAGGAAGGCAACAAAGCACTGACTAACGATAGGCAAGCGCTTACAGTCCCCATGAAAGTAATTAATTTGGGCGCAATCTGGCAATTAACATCCAATTACAGTTTAGGCACATCTATACGCTCGGTAAGTAGACGAAGTACCACAGATTCTTACTTGGTGATCAATATCAATTATCAATACAAGCAAGAGAATTTAGAAGCCTTTGTAACATTGAAAAATATCACGGAGTACGATCCACATAATCCGGATGCAACTACAGGAATGCCAAGAATGTCACATCCTAGAGGAGATGATGAACTGAATTTTTTAGTGGGTGTAAAATTGAATTTTTAAGTTAGTAACTTGGAAATCATAAGGAATAATTTGGTGCAGGCAGGGTATCAGCTTACTGAAGAATATTCTCGTGCTCATTGACTCTATGTTAACAAAGATACGAAACCGGACGTTAACACCAATGGATTTTCGAGCTATTTTTAGTGTTCAAAAACGGTTGTTCTACCTTCATCTTGATAGTCAACAAAGCCACCATAGATACTTTATGATCACAGTGGAGGCTTGAATTCAATTAATGCACTTATGAATTCATTACAAATTAAAGATAGATTCAATGTAGTAGAAACATTATTTCTCTGATTTTAAAAATTTTATGCCTTTTACTCTTCCTGAGTCTATGATGAAAGAAACCACCTTATTATTAGATCTTTCAAAATCAAAAACAGTTCTTCTAAAAGTAAATTGCTCAATGTTTGATTGCCTAAGCGTGATAGGCTTATTGTATGAAACTTTAGATTTTAACCGTTTATTATCTAGGTAAATCTCATAAGTAACATTTAATTCATCGCTAAAGTATAAACCCACGTAATCTTCTAGATTAACGTCAGGTAACTTATACTTTCGCTTCAAGATTTCTTTACTTGTTCCAGTATCCACCGTTAGTTTTTTGGCTTTCATTTTATTGATATCACTGAACAGTAATTTATAATTACTGTTGTCAGATTTAACAAAGGAATCATCATCAATTGCAGCTAGGTTAAAACTTTGATTATTCCACTTTTGTAATACTGTTAATACGTTCTTCTTGAGTAAAATGTCCACCTCTACGCCTGTTCGGACTTCATAAGTACCAACATATAATTTAAGTTTTTCAATTGGCACAGCAACATGCTTTAAAGGTAATATTTGCTTCTTTTCTTGCTTAATTTTATTTTGAGCAAGCAAGCCATCTAACACAATATCTGCAACTTCCTTGGCTTTTGTTCCTGACTTGAAATTGCTGACATTAGCTAAAAGCACAATGCTGGTGTTTTGTTTAGGAAACCTCAAAAAGAAAGTTCGATATCCAGCAAGTGCGCCGCCATGACTTACTGTTTCTAAACCACGATAGGTACTATTAGAAAGTCCAAAAGCATATTTTGTGCTTTTACCACTATTCAACAAACCTTCTTCATGCATCTGAGCAATGAGATCTTGTCTGCCTTTACCTAATTTATTTTTATAAAAGTTTTGATCCCATAAAAGCATATCTTCAATATTCGAATAAAGTCCGCCTGAGCCAACAAGATCAAATCGCATGATCAGGTTTCTGTAACCGTTGTATTTAGGTGCGTAGCTGAAGACACGATTTTTAATAATATGAGTAACATCATTATGAAAATGAGTATTTTTCATTCCAAGTGGTTCAAATATATATCTATCGCCAAATTCATTAATTGATATTCCAGAAATTTTTTCAATGATCATGGCAAGCATGAAGTAACATGAATTGGAATAAAGGTATTGACTGCCAGGTGTGAAGTTTAATCTTTTCTGATTCTTAATTAATTGATAAACAGCATCCTCACTGATGTGATCCAAGGTACTATTACCAGCAAGTCTCCAAAGAGTAAGAAAGTCTCTAACGCCACTGGTATGATGGATAAAATGGCGTATGGTTAAAGTGGAGTCGTATCTAGGGAAGTCAGGTAAGTATGTTTGTATTTCACCATCTAAATCAATTTTTCCCTGCTCCTCCAATAAAAGTATACCCATGGTAATGAATTGCTTTGAAACAGAGGCCATGTAAAAAACAGAAGAAGGTGTTATCGGCACATCATGCTCTAAATCAGCTACACCATATCCTTTGGAATATACCAACTCTCCATTTTTTATAACTCCTAATGCTATTCCTGGTGTATCTGGTTTATTCCACTCCAGAAACAGTTCATCAATTTTCGCTATTTTATTTTTTGATATTTCCGCACTTAAGTTAAAGCTTGTTGATAATAGTATCATTAATACTATTATTTTTTTCATATTTGTCTTTCGTTAAATAAGAAACTAATTCAATACTATAACAAATCCAGTTGATTATCCTAGTAATGTATCTTAGCTATCAGCTTCAGCTTTAAAAATATGGGAGATGTAAAGGAAACTGGATTAACGATAGCTTAAACCAGCTCCACAAGTGAGCAGAAAATTTTGGATAATATTGCCCTAAATATGCTCATGAATTTGCAAAGGCTTAATGTCCGCTTTTGGCTAATCAGTTGACCTGAAGAACAAGCAGTAGCTTACTAAAAAGCGCAATGAGAAGCCCTAACTGTGACCTGTTTTTCATTGATCATTTGACTAAAGACCTTAGACTCACTGTTACCACCAAAGAGACATCTAATTAAAGAATAAGGAGAACAAAGTAAATTTAAACATTTACCACTTCCTCATCTGCTGGATTACTCTCATCCACGCTCCATAAATCATTATTCGGCCAGCAGGCATGCCATGATGTTGCACTTCAACCGTCGTTAAAAGTATAGCTGCGCTATGGCATCTGCATTTTCATTATAAAAATGTAGTGACAATCGCGTGATCCTTTCGCTTCGTTGTATTATTCTTCAATCCTGACACTGAAACAATCAACCAATCATTATTCCTTGTCAATCAATTGTGCAATAACCTTCATCTAACTGTGTAATAAACGTCATAAAAATCATCAAAAAAAGAAATAATGTTCTCACATAAAGGTTCTATACTGATATAACCTTACTTTCATTAGAAAAGAGCCGTACCAATGAAATTAATTTACACTAATGAAAATATATTTTTAGTGAATAACGCTAAAAATATTCTTGAAAATCATCATATAGAAGTTACCTTAAAAAATGAGTTTGCCGCTGGCGCTGCCGGTTTATTAGCGCCTATAGATACCTGGGTAGAGTTATGGGTAATTAATGATATTGATGAGAATAAAGCGAATATAGCCTTAGCGAAGGCATTACAGCAGCAAGGCGAATACGACTGGTTTTGCTCGCAGTGCCAAGAAAAAAATGATGCCTCTTTTGACACTTGCTGGCAGTGCCAAACTGAGAAGGCTTCATAACGCGCAACCTGTCATGAGTGGAATGTACGCATAGATAGAATGTACAGTTTAGTCAGGTAACAGCTGTAACCGTCATACTCTAGGTGTTTTTGCCTACAGGACGTAGGTACTTAGCTTTGGTCTGGAACTACAAAGCTGAATCGAAGAACTTGCAAGATTCCCGCTTAAAACACTACGGGAATGACGAGCCTGAGCAATGTGCACCCTCATTTTCAATAAAAACTAATCACTACTGACACCATGTTGTCAGTAGCACAGTGGTATTGTTCTCTTATCGCAATCAAACCGATTGCGAATTTATTAATTAAAGGAATACAATATGTTAGAACATTCACCATTGGTTTGGGCTGAAATATCGGTTACTGATATGAACCGAGCAGTTGCATTTTATCAAACACATTTTGATTTAACGTTTAAGCAAGAAGTAATGAATGACATGGAAATGTCTATTGCTGAAACCGCCAACATAGGCGACCCAAGTTTTGCCCTGTTAAAACACGATATGATGGTGCCAAGCAGAGATGGCAGCACAGTGTATTTACATCTTAGTTTAACGCTAAATGACAAAGTGAATGAGATTAAAGCAGCGGGTGTTGAAATTTTATTACCTCCAATGCCTATTAAAGATGGCGAATGTGGCTACATTGCTATTTTTATAGATAGCGAAGGAAATAAAGTTGGGTTATGGTCTCAAAGTTTGTAATGATATATTTATCTATATTAAGGGTTCATCAGCATGTCTAATTCAACAACAAATTGCCTTTGTGGCGCTGTAAAAATTACGGTAGAGAACATTAATCCTAACTTTACAGTGTGTCATTGCCAATCATGTAGAGCTTGGGGTGGCGCACCATTTTTCGCAGTGAAATGTGGTACAAAAGTAGAAATTGAAGGTGATAATAAAATTAACATATTCAAGTCATCCTCTTGGGCATCTCGTGGTTTTTGCACCGAATGTGGCACGCATCTGTTTTATAAATTAGACGCGACAGGTGAATACAATATGCCCGTAGGCTTGTTTCCAGATTTGAAAGGGTTAAAAATGGATATGCAATATTTTAGTGACATGCGACCAAGTTATTACTGTTTTTCAAATGAAACAAAAGAAATGACTACCGATGAAATAATGACTTATTTTGCCACTCAAATGTAACTAATAGCAATACACTCTTAACAGTATAAAAAACAAACCATAAACCCAGTTCAATACTGGGTTTATGGTTCAATGAGATAATAATAATGCGCCGTGCCGACAGACTCTTTCAAATCATTCAGTTGTTAAAGAATCGCCGTTTAACTACCGCGAGTTTATTAGCAGAAGTACTCGAAGTGTCGACAAGAACTATTTATCGAGATATTCAAGATCTCATTGCCAATGGGATCCCTGTAGAAGGTGAAGCAGGTGTAGGGTATTTATTACGTCGTGAAGTAGACGTACCGCCACTGATGTTTAACGAGTCAGAACTTGAAGCGATTCAAGTAGGCATGAGAATGGTCGAAGCGTGGGGAGGTAGCGAGCTCGCCAGTGCAGCCAAACAAGCAATGATCAAAATATCTGCCGTATTACCTGAAAGGCTGCAAACATTTAACTCATTAATGTTTGCACCTAAGTTTCATGCCAAATCAAATGAATTTCAACATCTAGACCTTTTACGTAAAGCGGCAACCGATAGACAATACCTGCAAATGGATTATGAAGACGCTAAACAAGCACAAACCAGTCGAGAAGTACGTCCACTCGCTATCCACTTATGGAGAGGCTGTTGGACACTGTTAACCTGGTGTGAACTTAGAAGTGACTTTCGAAATTTTCGCATAGATAGGATAGTATTGATTAACCTCACACCACGGTTTTTTCCTGTGATAGAGGGTGAAGAACTCGATGACTTCATCGAGGAAATGCGTAGAAAACATGGATAATTACCACCTCCCTTACCTTGAACCGAAGCAAACAAGGGCTTATTCTGGCTCAGAATATCTCGCCCTAGATACCTGCATCATGCATTAAAATGTAAACTCTATCGAGTTTAATGGCATTGCCTAAAATAAAGTCGAGTGTTCGGTCAGCCGTTGCCAGTAAAATATCGCTACCCACCTTATGAAAAATAAGCCTTTATGGTATTATTTGGCTAAAATAATACCTGACTCGCTATTTGCATTCCGACTTGAATGCATAACTATTAAGAACTTATGGCCAAAAACACTTTTACCCCTGAATTACTTGAACGACACTTTACTAAAAATGAGTGGAAAAAAGGCGCTAGAATTTATCAGGCTGATGGTATTAAAACCTGTGCCCTTGATGGTGAGATAATTCGCGGGGTCGTTTTTAGTGAGCGCTCTAAGCAGTCTAGTTACTTAACGCGTATAGTGCTAAATATTAAAAATGATGGTATTGCCAGTTATTGTGATTGTTATGTTGGCCGTGACTGTAAACATGGTGCCGCCTTGGCGCAGTGTTTTATTCATGAACATTTTGATAGAAACAGTATTGCCACTCCTGAAAGAGTCATTGATAAATGGCTTAGCCACTTTCAAGCTCAGCCCAGTAGATACCAACCCAATCCTCAGCAGAAATCGTTATTGTACTTTTTAAAACCCAACAGTTTTAACGAAGACGATTATTTTACCTTGGCGATAAAATCAACGCGAGCCAAAAAAAGTGGCGGCTGGAGTAGCTCCCTTGGTAGTGAGTACGCTGTGAATACATTAATTAATAGTGCCTATGCGACTAACGAAGATGTGGCGATAATTACCGAGCTTATGCGTACTAACCAATTTGGCGATGACATTAAGTATTTTGATTTATTTGCACAGATTATAAAAACAAATCGCTGTTTTTGGCATACACACTTTAGCTTAGACCAAGCAATTACCTTAAGTAAGCCCATAGAAGCCCAGTGGCAGTGGATAGCACTGGATAACAATTTACATACATTACAGCTGGTTTTTAATGAGCCCTCAAGCAGTATTCAAATTATTAAAGCTCAACCCCTTTGTTTTTATGATGAAGAAAAAAATTGCTTCGGAAAAATTAATACCAATACTCGCTGTGATTTTGAAGCTGATTTACTCAACTCCCCCATTTTTGAAGAAGATAAATTACCCTGGATATTGAATAAGCTGTCGATGTCGTTAGGTGATGCGGTGCAACGCTTACCTAAACCCAAAACACAGTTCTCACAAGACCTAACCAAGCCCGAGGTGCACTTGTATTTTTCTACGCCGCTAGAAAAAAAACCACAAACGGGTAATGTGAGAGTTAACTTTTCCTATCAAGGCAATTTAGTTAATCCACATAATGAGAGTGTTACTGTTATACCAGCAAGCTTAACTAATAGTGAAGATAAAAACGAGCACACAAGCGAGAGGTCAAGTGAGGTAAAGATTTATCGCGATTTAGCCTTTGAACAAGCGGTTATTGATAAATTGACCCGCTTAAAATTTAGCCCTGTGCCTATCCCTAAGCGTTACGATTTTATTAATGCCGAGTATTTGAATAAAGACGCTTTACTAACCGATAAAACACCTAAATTTTCAATGCTGTTGCAAGGTCGCTATGCTTGGCATCAGTTTTTAGATCAAGAAATCCCCTTACTTAAAGATTTAGGCTGGCATATTAGCTTTGCCGAAGCTTTTTATTATAAATCGCTCACCACCGACAGCATATTTGATGCAGAAGTGATTGAAACCGATGATCATGATTTTTTCTCGTTAGGGTTAAACTTAACCATTGATGGTAAAAAAATGCCCGCGTTTCCTATTTTACTCGGTGCTATTGAACAATTACCTCGATCGGTACTCTTGGAACGTGGCAAAGTTGATCTCGAAACTGTGAATCGTGACGAAGTTGATCATGAAGATATTAATCACGAAGAAGGCGTTAACGAAAAAGAACCGCTTATTGCCCCCGACACCCCTATTTATGTTGACTTAGACAATGGTGAATTTGTTGCCTTGCGTTATCAAAGCGTACAGCCTATTTTAAAGCAGTTTATTGAACTCTTTATGCCTAACGCGTTAAATAAAGATGGCACTATGGAGCTATCGCGTTATCAAGGACATCAAACGTTATCCATGTTAGATGACCAAGGAGTGATAGCAACAGGCACAAGTAAGTTAAGAGCCTTGGCTGATAAACTGAGGGATTTTCAACAAGTAACCACGGTTGCACTGCCGACAGGTTTAAACGCGACCTTAAGAGCCTATCAGCATCAAGGCCTCAACTGGTTACAGTTTTTGCGGGAGTATCAATTAAACGGTATTTTGGCTGATGACATGGGCTTGGGTAAAACCATTCAAACCTTGGCGCACTTATTAATTGAAAAACAGCAAGGCCGTTTGACTAAGCCGGTATTAATTGTTGCGCCCACCAGTGTTATTTTTAACTGGGCCAATGAAATTGAAAAGTTTACCCCACAACTTTCTTATCAAGTATTACACGGTAGTAAACGTCATCAGCACTTCGGTTGCCTTGAAAGAGAAGAAAAAGTCGACGACAATATAAGCGGCGACAACTCGGTTGATTTAATTATTACCAGTTATGCCTTGATCACTAAAGATTTAGACCTTTATAGTCAGCAAAAATTTTATTACCTTATTCTTGATGAAGCTCACTATATAAAAAATCCAAAAACTAAATTATACCAAGCATTTCTGTCACTTAAAGCGCAGCATAAATTGTGCTTAACCGGTACGCCGATGGAGAATCATTTAGGCGAATTTTGGGCGCAATTTAATTTTTTACTGCCCGGATTTTTAGGCGGACAAAGGCAATTTGCCAAACTGTTTAGAACACCGATAGAAAAACATGGCGAGCAAGAGCGTAAGCATTTATTAAATCAGCGTATTAAGCCGTTTATATTACGTAGAACCAAAGATAAAATAGCCACTGAATTACCGCCTAAAACGATAATAATTCAAACCTTACGTATTGAAGGTCAACAAGCCGAGCTGTATGAATCAGTGCGTTTAGCCATGGATAGTCGCTTAAAGGGTATCATTGCTGACAAAGGTTTAAAACGCAGTCAAATAGAAGTGTTGGATGCGTTATTAAAGTTGCGACAGGTATGTAATCACCCTAAGTTATTATCACTTAAAGGCGCTAAAAAAGTAAACAAATCCGCTAAGATTGATTATTTAATGGAAACACTGCCTGAGCAAATTGATGAAGGCCGTAGAATATTAATTTTTTCACAATTTACCAGCATGCTTGCTTTGATAGAGGAAGAGCTGGTGGCCGCAGATATTGGTTTTGTGAAATTAACCGGCGCGACCACTAAGCGACAAGAAGTAGTTGATAAGTTTCAACGCGGTGACGTACCAGTATTTTTAATTAGTTTGCGCGCAGGTGGTGTGGGTTTGAACTTAACAACAGCCGACACGGTTATTCATTTTGACCCTTGGTGGAACCCTGCGGTAGAAAACCAAGCCACCGACAGAGCTTATCGAATTGGCCAAAACAAACCTGTTTTTGTTTACAAATATATTATTGAAAATTCAATTGAAGAAAAGATCCTTAAAATACAGCAAAATAAAGCCGAGCTAGCCAAGGCATTGTTATCAGAAGAAGTGAGTGATAAAAAACTGAGCTTAACCGATGATATTTTAGGGTCACTGCTGGCACCGCTGAGTTAGTATAAAAACAAGCCCTTTAGACATTGGATTCAGGGCAACATGGTCGCATTATTGTTGATGTATTAACCCGGTATCTTGATTTTCAAAACCATGGCATATGTAGCCACTTATCGACCGTTTTTTCTTGGCTAGTTGATGGAAATGCTCATAGCCCACTGAAAAGGCAAACGGATTGGCATTGTAGTCGGCATAAGACTGATCGCTGCCGTTATTAGCCTCTCTGGCGCCCGCAGCAAATGAGCTTAAAAAATCATCTCGGTTATTAATTAGGATCGTTGTGGTGCCACTTCCGCCTTCAACCAGTTCTAGCGCGCCTAATTCAATATATTTATCAACTACTGCGCTATTAAAACAGCCACTGTATTGCTCAGTTTCAACATCATAATTTACTGGAGAGTCATCTGATGCTTCCATTAATGAGACAAATAACTCTCTTACTTTTTTTGAAATCACACTCTGTTCCTTGCTTAGCCTACATTAAGGGGATTATTTAGCTGTTTTTTTATATTTAAACGCTGGGGGCAAATATTAGCATTTACAAAATGTCATTATCCAGCAAATAATTTTATTCTCTACATTAGAATAAATTTCAATCAGAGACGCTAAAAATAACAGCTATCATTCACTTAGGCTAACCTACCACCCTCGCCTTTTATTACTAGTTAACCAAAGTCATTTTAGCTACTAGCAATATCGCTACTAATATTGTAGCATCGTTATATTGATTACTAAGGAGGACGTATGTCGATACCTATGCCAGGCGAGCAAGTTAGAGGTTCTACAACTGGTAAGCCTATTATGGCGCTACTCGACTTACTTGGTCGTACATGGGCCTTAGGCATTGTTTGGCAGCTAAGCCAGGGCAGTGCAACCTTTAGAGAATTACAGCAGCGGTGTGAGAAAATTTCACCAAGCTTATTGAACACGCGTTTAAAAGAATTAAAAATGTTAAAACTAGTTGAATCAACACCAAATGGTTATCAGTTAACAGTATCAGGACAAGGATTGTTTACAATCGTTGCTCCCCTTGGAGAATGGTCGTTACAATGGGCCAGCCAATTGAAAGAGGATAATGTATGAGTTTGACGTACGCTAATATGCCGCTTGACCGATGTACTAATCAACGTAAAAATAAACGCTGGTTAACAACAGAGTTTGCTCATCAAGACACATTATTTTGTGTTATTAATGACGGCATGAGCCTTTTTTCTACTGAAAGTACTTTTACACCACTTTATTTATCTAAATTACAACTTGATAGTTTATCTATTGATAGTTGCATTTATTTGGGTAAAGGGTCGGAGTCATCCGTAGCTACAAGTGTTAAATCTTTGTTTGCGGTAGATTTTGAAAAGTTACGTTTTTCAACCCAAGAACAATTATTTAACCTTGGTCAGTGGCAAAACCTTCGCGAAGCCACACCCCATTTAACCGTCTTCAATGCGTCGATTCAAGCATTAGCTAAGGCGTTGGTTTATTGGCATACAACTCACCAATATTGCGGTAAATGTGGTAACGCAAGTAGATCTGTTGAAGCCGGGCACGCTAGACGCTGCACCGAATGTCGTAATATGACATTTCCGCGCACAGACCCTGCGGTTATTATGCTAGTAGAGCACATGTTTCCTGACGGTATCGCGCGCTGTTTATTAGGGCGTAATGCCAAATGGAGAGCGGGCATGTATTCAACATTAGCTGGTTTTGTTGATCCCGGTGAAACACTAGAAGAAGCAGTAATCAGGGAAGTTTTGGAAGAAACAGCGGTTGTTGTTGAAAATCCTCAATATATAACGTCCCAGCCG
>Ga0209395_1001107_pt1 | contig 38678 bp, 37 predicted proteins | sample GOMGulsemesocosm_3_FD_184635 | JGI IMG/M metagenome (GOLD analysis project Ga0209395, IMG submission 184635) | Methane-oxidizing microbial communities from mesocosms in the Gulf of Mexico - GOM9D Gulf of Mexico (SPAdes) (version 2) | ecosystem: Environmental > Aquatic > Marine > Cold seeps...
TATACTGGCCAATCCTGCCTGGTAGTTAGAGATCGAATAAAACACAGCTGTATCCGCCTCGGTGTCTAATAGCGGCTGACGATTGTCAGGCAGGACTTTGTGGATTGATCTGGGCACCCCTTTGGTCAATGCGACTTCGACAAAAATAACAGCGGATCGTCTGGCATCTCAGGGTGGAAGAATGCAAAACATCGCCGGTCTTCGGGTTGCAGCCGCCGTCGTAGGTCATCCCAGATCTGGATCTCATGGACGGCTTCATAGGCGGTGATTTTTCCTAGGATTGACGCCGGGCTGTCCCAGGTGATCCGGCGCAGAACCAGAAAGCCGCGGTTGAAGCAGGTTTTCAAAAGGTGTGTTAGGTCAAAATTAGTACGCGCCAGTTCCGGCATTGTCTTGAGTTGAGCCAGTAAATCACGGCGCATGGCGACCAGTTCGGCAGTTGCGCCCGGGGCTTCGTGCAGCTTCCGAAACAGGTCTTGCCGTTTGGGCTCTGACGCGGCAGCTAGCGCTTTGAAACTCTCTGGTGACCGGTCCGAACCATAAGCCGTTGCCATTTCGGAAACCAGTTCGGCGTCAAGATCGAGATCATCATTCAAATAGGTGAAAAACGCTGGCTTTTCATCCAGGTTAACCTTTTTGAATCTCCTAAGCGCAGTTGCGGCCAAAAGCAATCCAGAGGTTTCAATGCGCTCTGATAAAAGCGCCTGTCACAGTTCGATGGTTGACCGAGAATCATCCAGCTTGCGGCTGAATGGTCTCCGGTCCATCAGCGTGGTTAGCAATTCGTTAAGAGCGTTAGTGGCTTGCATTTGAGTTTCCTCGTCTCAGGCCAGAACTGTCTTTCCAGTTGATAATCCGATGTTGATGGACAAGCTGCCTTCGTTGACCAGCCACTTGCGCAGGGTATAACTGCGCGCACCGGACAGGTGCATTGGGTCATTCTCCACCACAACAGATGCTTCCTCCATCGATGCGGCCCGGAGGATAATTAGTCCTGACCCGACCATGTTCTCTCCGGTAGAATCAGACAGCGGCCCGGCTAAAACCAAAATCCCACTCAGTTCCAGCTCGCGTTGATAGGCAAGGTGGGCAGGTAAGCTTGCCTTTACGTCGTCCGCCGTCTTGGCTGGCGTGGATTCAACCACAAACAGCTCCAAGGCCAATGCCCCGCGTTCGCGTGCCATAATTTTATATTCGGACCATGCAACCATCTTTGAACCTCCTTTTTGATCGTCAGTATAAAATATCGATTTTATTTGACAAGGTGTGAAAACCTCGCCAAAATTTAGTCACTCCAGGACAGTTTTGGAGCATTTGAATGGTGGCTGGTGGCATACTGGCCCCTGAAACTGGCGACACGGGGCGACAAATGAATACACTGGCGGGCGACAATCTGGAGGCGGCACGGGCCGAAGCACAGGAAACCTTTCGGGCGCAAAAATCAATCAAATCTACGCTGGATCAGGCTTCAATTGATGTGATTTTGAGCAATGCTCGATCGCACTATGCTTGGCTGGATCGCCCGGTACCTGATGAGTTGCTGCATCAGATTTACGATCTGACGGCACAGGGCCCAACCAGTATGAATACCTGCCCGGCGCGGTTTGTGTTTGTAACCTCGCCTGAAGGCAAAGCTCGTCTGGCTAAATCATTGAAGGCTAAGAATGTCGATAAGATGATGGATGCACCGGTGACTGCGATCATCGCGCATGATCTCGAATTTTGGCGCCAGCTTCCGTTCTTGTTCCCCCACGAAGACCGCCGCCCACACTTTGAAGGCAAAGCCGAGCATTCGGCTGAGACAGCCTTCCGCAATGGCACGCTTCAGGGTGGCTATTTTATGATCGCGGCCCGGGCGCTTGGCTTTGATGTTGGCGCAATGTCAGGTTTCTCAAACCAGATCGTGGATGAAGAGTTCTTTGCCGGTACATCGCTAAGATCGAACTTTCTGTGCAATCTCGGCTACGCCGATGAAAACGCGCTTTTTCAAAAGCTGCCACGGTTTACGTTTGATCAGGCCTGCTCTTACGCGTGAGAGATTATTGATCCTCCGCGGGATCGTCTTTGCGATGTCCCCTTTGGCGGAAGAGGAGCCACCAGAGGGGACTGAAGGTCAATATGCGATGGATCAAAGGGCAACAGAACGAGAATATTACCCCGGAAATCAATAGGCGGGGCACTACGGTGGAGGTCAATGGGAGTACTCTCAGCGATCCCCTGAATCAAACCATCTAGGGAGGAAATGATGGCTGTTTTTTCAAAAGGATTGGCACTGGGCGCAATGATGGTGGGGCTGACTGCTGTGCCCGTTATGGCGACTGAAACCATCAAGGCGGTCGTTATCGACGGCTATCCGGCGCGCGCGCTTTGGGTCAAGGAATTCTCGGATTTCTTTATTCCGGAAGTAGACAAGAAGCTGGCAGTGACCGGCAACTACCAGATGGACTGGCAGGAAAGCTATGGCGGCTCGATTGTTAAGCCCAAAGGTGTGCTTGAAGGAGTGAAGCTGGGGCTGGGTGACATCGGGATCGTCACCACGATTTTTCATTCATCGAAACTGCCAAGCCAGGCGATAGCTGCTGTGACGCCTTTTGTTGCGGTTGATGCAAGTGCTGTGGCCCAGGCCGTAGATGAGATCGCCAAAGAATTCCCAACGATGCAAAAGGAATTCTCTAAGCAAAACCAGATCTATCTGGCGACTGCTGTGGTTCTGGATACCTATCAGATATTCTCAACCACTCCGATCACATCGTCGAAAGATTTGGAAAGCAGTAAAATTGCCGGCGCCGGTTTGAACCTGCGCTATTTGGAAGGCATTGATAATGCGGCTGGTGTGCGTGGTGGTCTGACAGATTTCTACAACATGTTGCAGACCGGTTTGGTGAACCAAGCCATTCTGTGGTCCGAGGCCGCAAAGACGTTTAAAATTGCCGAAGTTGCACCCTATATGTTGAGCATCGATTTTGGCGCGGTGAACTCAAAAACGGTGACCGTGAATGCCGACTATTGGGCAACCCTGCCAGATGAGGTGAAAACGGCGCTCCAAGAGGTTGCTGTGATGTACCGTGACCATGTTGCGGGCCTGACTATGGATCGTGCCGCAGCTAGCCGCGATGCCTATGTGGCTGCTGGCGGAACAATCACCGAGGCCAGCGCAGACGATCGCCAGGCCTGGGCAAACGCGATGCCTAACTTGGCGGCTGAATGGTCGGCGACCCTGAATGACAAGGGTGAACCAGGCACCGATATGCTGAATGCCTATCTGGGTAAATTATCCGACGCTGGCTACACCGGTGTGCGTGATTGGGCAGCTGAATAAGCTGACTTCAAACTAAGTGGAAAGGGCCGGACCGTGCTGGCATTAAATATTGCAAAATGGGTTCAGCGCCTTTCCAGGATAGGTGACGGCATTGCCATCGGCGCCAATGTCATTGGAACTGTGGTTGTGCTTTGCCTTGTTCTGATTGTTAATTTCGACGTCGTCGCAAGAGGGGGGTTCAATTCGCCCTTCCTCGGCGCCGTCGAGGTTGTTCAATTCTCGATGGTATTAATTGTATTCCTTCAGCTCCCGGACGTCGTTCGGGTCAACCGATTGACCCGATCAGACGGGTTTCTGGTGGTGATTGGTATGCATCGGCCCAAACTGGCCGCCACCATGCGCCATATCATAGATACAATTTCTGCCGTCTTCATGTCTCTGATCGCCATCGCGCTTTGGCCCGAGTTTCTGGAGATGTGGGAGACCAAGGACTACTTTGGCGTTCCCGGAGTTTTCACTGCGCCTTGGTGGCCAATCAAGCTGGTCATCTTCCTAAGTGCGACCCTTTGCACCATCATATTTGCACTGAAAGTACTGAGCCCTGCGACCAAATCAAAGTTGATCAGACTTCCGGAACACGAGGAAAATAAATGAGTCCCATAGAACTTGGCATGTATTCGGTCGTTGCCATCGTCATCCTTATTTATCTGGGAGTTTACATTCCGATTGCGCTTGGTGTTGTCAGCTTTGTATCGATCTGGTTGATGCGGGACAACTTTGACCTCTCAATGAACCTGCTCAAGGTCGCGGTCAGCGACAGTGTGATGGAATATACCTTTGCGACCGTGCCGTTGTTCACCTTTATGGGCCTTATCGTTTCAAAGGCTGGGCTGGGTGGTGATGTTTACGAGGTTATGAGTACCGGGTTTCGCCGCGTGAAGGGCGGCATTGGCATGGCCACAGTGGGGGCCAATGCGGTCTTTGCAGCGGTCACCGGATCGTCCATTGCGTCGGCTTCGGTGTTTGCCAAAGTCTCGGTTCCGCAGATGTTGCACCACGATTACAACCCACGTTTCGCTGTCGGCGTTGTGGCTGGATCTTCGGTTCTTGGTATGATCATACCGCCTTCGGCGATGTTGATTATCTATAGTTTTGTGGCTGAACAATCGGTGGGAGAGATGTTTCTGGCAGGCTTGGTTCCGGGGATCATGCTGGCGATTGCCTATGTCGGAGCGATCTTTTTGATGGGTCGCATTACCCCTGGTTTTATCGGTGGCCGCCCAGCCTCTGATTACGAAAGAATGCCCGGGCGCGAGATTGCCTCCAAAACCCTGCCAACTCTTAGCCTGATCGTTGTCGTATTGGGGGGGATTTATACAGGTTGGCTGACCCCAGTCGAGGCCGGGGCGACCGGTGCCCTGGTGGCGCTTGGTATCGCGCTGGTGCGGCGGCAAATTTCGCTGCGCGGGTTTTGGGAGGCTCTACTTGAGACCGGTCATATCACGGCCTCTATTCTTTTTCTGATCACAGCGGCCTCAATTTATAGCCGGATGCTTGGTCTGGCCGGATTGCCAAACGAACTTGGCGAGATACTGGCCAGCAGCAACGTCAGCTTTTTTATGCTTATGGTGGTCTACGTCATCATGATGCTGTTTCTTGGAACCCTGTTGGATACAGCCTCGATTATCCTGATCGTGGTGCCACTGTTCCTGCCCTTGATCGAACCGATGGGGCTGAGCCTCGTGTGGTTCGGCATAGTCACTGTGGTTGGGGCCGAAATCGGTCTGCTTACACCGCCGCTTGGCATTTCCTGCTTTGTGATCAAAGCGACACTGAATGACGATCGCATTAGCTTAAAGGATGTCTTCCTTGGGGCGCTGCCGTTTGCGGCTGTGATGCTTGTCGTGCTGATCCTGCTGATTCGGTTTCCCCAGCTCACCCTTGCAATTCTAAACTAAGAGGCGTTCATGCGCACTGTTACCAAAGACAATATCACTGATGTCTTCGCTGCCTACTTTAGTGAGGGCGCTGACCCGCGTACCCGTGAAGTCCTGCTGGCGATGACCCGTCACATGCACGACTTTATCCGCGAGGTCGACCTGACGCACGACGAGTGGCGCAAGGGCCTTGAGTTCCTTGAATGGGCGGGCCGTATCACCACACCTGAACGCAACGAGTTTGTGCTGCTCTCTGATGTACTTGGCGTGTCCTCGCTGGTCGACATGCAGCATTCAGTCGAAGGCGCAACCAGCTCGTCGGTGCTGGGGCCTTTCCACGTGTCCAACCCACCGCAGTTGCCGGTTGGCGGTGACATGAAGCGCGATTTCGAAGGTGAGGTGCTATTGGCTGAGGGAACCGTGCGGGATATGGATGGCGCGCCAATACCATTTGCTGAGATCGATATCTGGCAGACGGCGCCAAACGGGTTGTACTCCAGTCAGGATCCAGATCAGAATATCCATTCCTTCCACGGATTGATGAAAGCCGACGAGAACGGGCGTTATGCCTTCACCACCGTGCGTCCGGTTAGTTATACGGTGCCCGATGATGGCCCGGTCGGAGAAATCTTGCGGGCCGCTGGACGCCACCCGTGGCGCCCCTCGCACTTACACTATATCGTATCAGCCGAAGGGTATCGCTCCCTGGTGACCGAGGTCTTTCCAGACGACGACCCCTATCTGGATCAAGACACTGTCTTTGGGGTGCGTGATGATTTGGTCATGAGTTATGTCTCCCAACCCGCAGGAAGCTTCCCCGATGGCTTTGCGATTTCCGGATCTGTCAGTGAGGCGTATTCGAGGGTTTCTTTTGATCTCGTCTTGGCGAAGGTCGTTCTGGAGCCCTAGAAAGGGCACTGTCATGTGATGACGTATATGGACCCCGCCTTTTTGCAACGCCTTAGTTTGCGCTGGATTGGCTTTCACGGTTGCTGACGAATATCCGGATTCATAGTGCGGCCCAAAATATTGGACTTGCCCCGCAAAACTTCTGGTCTCTCAGCCCATGTTAGGCAGCCCGTCTCTCGAAAGCCAAAGGACACGCCTTTGGCCGCACTCTCAAAACGGGTTATGAAGTCGATTTGCGACCGCTTGAATGGCACGCCAAGAAAGTGCTTGGGATGGAAAACGTCAACTGAAGCCTTCAGGGACGAGCTTATGAAACTGAGATAGGGAAAACTGTCGCAACGACCCTTGAGATTCCACGGCCGTAGCTTTGTAGGCTAAGGCGGTGTTGTTCTCTGATATGGGCCAACAGCACCATGTCATCCATTACCTGGCAGGCGCATCCGCAGGATGCTGTCGAGAGTGGCGCTGGCTTTGGCTGATAGGCGGATTTTCCAGGCGCGAAACACACGGGAAGTTTCCCGTAGAACGCGGCATAGAAACTCAATGGGTCAAATCTTCTTCTAGGTGTCGATAATGGCAAACCTCACGCCTATTGGCCTGCGAAGAAGCCTCTTGTCTTATGACTTTTGGTGGTTCCTGAGGCAAAAGGGAGCCACTGCCCGGCACGTCATTTATGACGGGCAGTGGCGGGGCTCGGACCGTTCCCCTCTTGGTCATCGTGGACCGTTCCCGAGTGTGGTCGCCCCCGTCCTTTCTTATGACCTGAACGGATACTTGGGCTTCGGGCCCGCACGACAAGACAAGGTGAGGAAAAGACAAATGAACTATATCATCGGCATCGACATTTCCAAAGATACACTTGATGTTCATCGCTTAGCTGATGGACAACACATGCAGGTTCTCAATGGAATAAGAGGATTTGCGGAGCTGTTCAGATGGATTGAACCGCACCCAACAGCGCTGATCATTTTTGAAGCTACCGGGCCATATCATCGACAATTAGAACAGGCGCTTTGTGTCAAAGGCATCCCGTTCGTCAAAGTGAACCCAAAGCAAGCGCGTAGATTTGCCCAAGCCAGTGGGAAATTGGCAAAGACAGATCGTGTTGATTGCGAGATGTTTGCAAAGATGGGCGCAGCCTTACAACTGATGCCAAAGCCGATCAGCGCAGAAAACCTGTATGATCTGAGAGATTTACTGGCCGCTCGACGGGCGCTTATCAAAGATCGTACGGCAGCTAAGGCCCGCAACGCTACAGTGACGCATGCTCTCGTAAAGCGGCAGCTCGAAAAGCGACTACGCCAGATTAAATGCGATATCGCTAAGATTGATGCCGCGATTCTGGAGATGGCCCGCCAGGACCTGTGCATGACTGAAAGGTTGGATATTCTGTCCAGCATTCCTGGAGTTGGGGTAACAACAGCGCTTATAATCCTCGTGGATAGGCCGGAAATCGGCGAACTGGATGGTAAACAGGTCGCCAGCCTTGCCGGACTCGCCCCGATGTCACAGAGTTCTGGGAAATGGCAGGGAAAGGCGCGAATACAGGGCGGGCGCCCAAATCTTCGACATGCCATCTTCATGCCCGCGCTGGTCGCAATCCGGTTTAATGCGGACTTGAAAGCTAAATACGATCAGCTCGTCGCCGCTGGGAAAGAGAAAAAAGTTGCCATCACGGCGGTCATGCGAAAGCTGCTTGTCCTTGCAAACGCACTATTGCGCGATCAACGGATGTGGAGCGAAAATCAGGGTTGATCAAGACGGATACTCGGGACATCGCTGCGCATGACCCTAACGGCCAGTGGATCGTCGCCTTCTTTATCACTTCCCTCTCCTCGCGGAGCAGTCGGTTCTATTTGCGAAGGCGGGCATTCTCTTTATCCACATCCTCATGCGGGCCGGACATCTGGTCATCATCTCTTGGTGTTGAACCCACTTATTCAGTGTCGAAACACCAACCCCTAAATCTGACGCGATCTGTGGTCGCGTCAGCCAACTGTTTGTTGCAATGCGAACCGCATGACGTCTGAACTCGTCGCTGTATCTTGGTGCCAATTGTTGTCTCCTTCATTGCGATTACCACTCGAAAGAGACCGGAACTAAATCGGGATAAGTCCATGGGATCAGTATTGCACTTGTCTGCCGGACGTTTCAAATTAGCGAGACATGCTATCGATACGGCCCAGTCCTGAGTGACGATCACGATGAGATCGCAGACTGGTTTTGAGCCTCCCCGCAAAAGTGGTCCGCGCCTATGATTAAGAAATCGGAGGACCATAGATGGCGATTAAGAGACCCAAGCCCGATGAGATTGTAGTGAAGTTACCGTAGGTTGAAGTACTGATAGGGCAAGGCATGCTCCGAATAGACGCAATCAAGCAGATCAGCGTGACTGAACAAACTTATTACCGCTGGAAGAACAAATGAGCCGTTGAAGGCGCCATTGGTTCGAGCCCAACGGCGAATGCGGAATGGGCGAGGAACAACTCAAGGAACTAAAGCCGCTTCAGAAAGAGAATGAGCGCCTGCGGCGTGCGGATTCTGATCTGACACTGGACAAATTGATCCTGAAGGAGGCCGCAGCGGGAAACTTCTGAGCCCCTCGCGCCGACGTGCCTGCATTGATCATGTGCGTAGCCAGACGAAGGTTTCTGAGCGTCGTGTATGCCGCGTCCTGGGCCAGCACCGGTCCACGCAACATCGAGTGCCTAAGGGGCGTGCTGACGAAGAACGTCTGGTCGCAGACATGATCGAACTGACGCGGCGGTACGGCCGGCATGGTTACCGCCGGGTTGCTGTCTTGTTACGAGACGCAGGCTGGCCCCTCTCGGCGGTGTAAACACCGCCTGATGGCAACGGGTGAATAAGCGTTTGTGGAAACGTGAGGGGTTTAAAGTGCCAATGAAGCAACCCAAGAAGGGGCGACTGTGGCTGAACCCCTCTCGTGTCATCACTTCGTGATGCACTGTCGGGCAATGGATGGGTCCTGTGTCCGGCTGCGCCCCGAGTCTCGCAATCATGTTTGGCCGTACGACCCTCGCCATTGTCGCTCGGACCAATGGCGTTCTCAATGGCTGGATGCACCACCGAACCGATGATGGCGGGGCGTTCAGGACATTGAACATTTTGGACGGACACAACCGGAAATGCCCCGCTTGGCAGCATGCTGCGCATGCGCCTGTTGGGCGGCGGGACGGTCCGGGTGAAGCGGAAGCTGAACTCCAACGAGGTCATCGACGCGTTGACGGACCTGTTTATTCGTCGCGGCGTGCCTGCGTACATTCGGTCAGAGTTGCCCATTGAAGGCGCCATTGGTTCGAGCCCAATGGGCGGCCAGAGTTCATAGCAGAGACCGTCAGGGATTGGATCAGAGCCGTCGGAGCCAAGACGGCCTACATCGAGCCTGGGTCTCGTTGGGAAAACGGATACTGCGAAAGCTTCAATGGGAGAATGCGGCCCTCTCACACATGCTATGCGTGAGCTGCCGGGGAATAGATGAATTGCTGGAGGGGGAAATTTTCGGTTCGCTACGCGAGGTCCGCTTAACGTGCGTCACCTACTGTAAGTCCAAAACAAGTACCCTAAGGCTACATCCACCCAAATCTTATTTGATCAAAGAATCCATCAAGCAATTGATCTCAAATGATTTTTATGGCTCAGACGGTGGGGGTCGAACCTACGACCAATTGATTAACAGGCGATTTCATCACCAACCTCAAGTTGTTGATATCGCGGCGTATCGCGCGTTAAATAGATTTTGTTGTGGAATTCCAGTGACATTTGCAGCTATTGAAGTGACAGAAGTTGACTTTCAGCGACGCTGGTTACCGTTACAGCTGGTGACAAATCCGGTGACAAATTTCTGGTTTGCTACTTTACTGCAACCGGCTCTTGGACGCTGACCTGCCTGGTGGAGCGACTTACCAGGTGTGGAATTAGAAAACCGCTCATACGGGCAAAAGATTGGAGACCAATGGCCAAGCTAACGGACGGAAGGAATGGAGTAATTGCGAAGGCGCAGGCTCCGGAACGCGGACAGCGATTTGTCTATGATGACCACAGGGATTCTCCGCGCGGGTTCGGATTGCGCATCACGGCCGCTGGCGGCAAGGCGTTTATCCTGAGTTACATTGTCGATGGAAGAAAACGCCGCATGACAATCGGCCCTTGGCCAACTTGGTCATTGGAAGCCGCCCGTATTGAGGCGCGTGACCTGATTTTGAAAATTAGTTCTGGTGCAGACCCGCTTGAAGAGGGACGTCGGCGCAAGGCTGAACCCTTGATCAGGGAGCTGGCTGCAGATTGGCTCGATATGCATGCCACAGGCCTGAAGAGTGAGACGGCCATTCGAGGCTATATCGAAAACGACCTTATTCCCGCCATTGGCCGTCTGAAAGTGAGTGATGTCCGCCGTCGTGATGTGATTGAGCTGGTGGAGAAAAAAGCCGAGAAGACGCCTCGGGCGGCAGCCCAGTTGCTGCTCTATGCGCGCCGCATGCTCGATTATGCGACCGACAGGGATTACCTTCAGGCAAACCCTGTAGCTGGCCTCAAACCGTCTGCGATTAAAGTCAAAGGTAAACGGGATCCGCTAAAACCTATTATGAGGACTAGAGTTCTCGATGAAGAGGAAATCAAGGCATTTTGGCTCAATATTGAGTCCTGTGGCCTTCACCGATTGACTGCATTGGCACTTAAACTTGTCTTGGTGACTGGCCAGCGGCCCGGTGAAGTGGCTGGCCTACATGAAAGCGAAATTAGCGGTCGTCTTTGGACAATCCCTGCGGATCGACGGGGCAAAACCCAAACTGCTCACGAAGTTTACCTGCCTGATATTGCGATTGATATCCTGAATGAGGCAAAGGCAGAACTGGATCGGCTGCAAGTGCGAAGGTCGGTGCCGTGGGAAGGCTTTCTCTTTGAGGCTAGGCCAGGGTCTCCTGTGACCAATGCCGCGCTTTGCCGTGCTGTAAACCGGCATCATGTATCGCTCTGTGCAAAGGATGTGCACCCTTGGGGACGGTGGACGCCGCATGACCTGCGCCGGACGATGCGTACCGGTCTCTCGGCCTGCAAAGTTCGACCCGACATCGCCGAACTGACCATCGGCCACGTCAAAACCGGTATGGTTGCCGTTTACGACCAACACGCATTTGAGGATGAACGGCGTGGCGCGTTGATAAGCTGGGAAAGTCGTTTGATGGCGACTATTGAGGGGCAGGGCACTGAAACTACAATGGCGAATGTTGTTTCGATAGAGGAGGCGCGCACCAATGCCTAAAAAGGTAAAATACGGTGTTGGCATGATGGAGCGTACCCGACTTCGATATGATTTGACTGCTGCTGGCGGGGAGGATGAGTGGACAGCATGCATTGAGCATATGATGAAGACGATGGTTGGCCCGGATGAAGGGCGAGACCGGATCGCCGCAGGTTTCCGGGCCATTCTCACAGCGCGCGGGTTGCCGGATCCAGGTGTGGCTGCGCTGAACGATACGGTTTATGGACAGCAAGGCGAAGATTCTGTGCAATACATCGCCGCGCAATGGTTGATGGAATACAATCGACTAAACAGAGAGAGAAATGATTTAGCAAGCGGTTCGAAAGCCTTCGATTTGCAATTGATGATCATGCACGCTGAGGAGCTAGGTAGGCTGCAGGAACGTTGTCAGTGGCGTCATAGGATTGATGAGGCGACAGGTAAACGGCCTGAGGAGTTGGCCTTATCGGGGCGCCGACAAGTCAAAAACGGCCAGGATGGAAATGCCATGCGGAGCGACAATAGTTTCCTCGCTAAAAATGGGAAACGTGCGCAGCAGTTTGTCAACGAGCTCCATATCCGAAAGCCTCATTTGTCTTGGGCAGATCTACAGAGAAAGGCGGCCGAGAGTTTCGGCGTAAGCGCAATCACGATCAAGAGAAACTTGAGTAATCCTAAAAAAGCTGGATCAGGCAGGAGCGAATGATCCTCTGACAGTCAGCGACTTTGCCTCATGTTCAAACCAGCACGAGGTCAATCATGACATTTTGTAACCTAATCACCGAAGCGAACTACGCCGCGCAGCGTGGCGTTTCCATTCGTTCTGTCCAACGTGAGCGCGCACAACGCGTCGGCCCGCCATTCATTAAGGTCGGTCGGAAAGTGTACTACCGATCCGCAGCGATTGAGGCATGGCTTTTGTCCAAGGAGCAAGTCCAACCAAGATCATCAAGGACAACGTCGTGAGGGACGTTCTTGATTTGCCGCCCGGCAAGGCTCAACGGGCTTTGTTTAAGCGGGCCAAGTTCAAATCAGCATTCTCGGCGCGTATTGGAAAAACCTGCCAACGGGCAAAATGTGGCGTGCATTATGGCTTCGACGGGCAGGGGGGCAATCAATGACAAGGCGGCAACCCTTGGACCTGATGCAAAAGTGGTTGGTGCCCCAGTACTGGGTCCGCCAACAACCGCAGCTCACAAGAGCCAGTTTCTGTGTGCTCATGAGATTGTTGGATCGTCAGAACACAAAAACTGGACGTTGTGATCCCTCGGCCGTTGGGCTTGCCGCGGAGACCGGGTTCTCGGAAAGAAGCATCCGCGGCGCATTCAAGGAGCTAGAAGAACGGGGCGTTATCAAACGGAATCGAGTGGCGCGGCAGTCCCGCAACCAGTTTCTGATTTACTCAGTGGTGGAACTTGAGCAAAATCGGCGGTCTGCGAAATCAAAAAGGCTTACGGGTCAGCGTCCAGGCCTGCAGCCCGCTGCCGCTCCCCCTGCAATGCACTGCCGTCAGACCCTGCAACGGACTGCACCCGAAACAATAAAAGAAACTATAAAGAAAAACAAAGGGGCTGAGAACACGAATGCAATGGATCGAGCCCTGACAAGTGATACCGGCCATCAAGTGTCATTGGATATCGACGCCGGTGAGTTTGAGCGCAGGGTTGTGAAAGTGTTCGAACGGGAAGGTTATGGCTATGAAGGTTTGTTGATGCTTCCAGCAGATGAGCTGGAACAGGTATTCGAACGGCTTTGCAGCGGCCATCTTTCGTTTAGTGAGGCAGTCGGGGAACTGCTCGGTAGTTATCGGTCGGCGCAGGGGCAATTTTAGTTGGGGCAAGAATTCCGGCACAGATGTGAAGGGCGTCTGTGGACATTTCTGGCTTCCGGCAGTTTGGAGCCATAGACTGGTAGAGGCACTAACTTTGGCGCAAGTTGCGGCTACATACGAGCCAAATACGGCTTACGGGCAGAAAATGAAATTGACGCACCGAGCCATCGCATAGTGTCTTTAGGCGAATTGAACCAAAGATGCTCAGCTACCAGGGGATTGGCCAATTCGGGAAATTTTGATACGGCCGCTCCTAAATGCCATGCAACAATCGGGCCCACTGTTTTGCCACTCATCTGTGATGAGTGAATAAACGCACGGGAGAATCAAGTTTGGTCAAAATGCGGTAGCGGCTGGAACTGAGCCGCTACCGATCTGAAGTTTTCTAACCAGCCGCCAGTTTGGCCTCGACGTCGCTGGTGGTCCACAGGGCGTTGGCGATGTAGCGGAAGTTGGTCAGCGCGGCGAGATAGCCGTCACCTTCGGGTAGTTTGGCAGCGGCAGTTGCGTCTCGGACGACAGCCACTTCAAATCCCTGTTCGATCAGCTCACGCATGTGGCTTTCAGTGCAGAGGTTGGCGGACATTCCAGCCAGGATCACCTGATCAACACCGCGTTTGCGCAACTGCAGACTCAAGTCGTTGCTGTCATTGCCATAAACTTTGTGCGGCGAGGTGACGATAGTTTTGCCGTCTTCGATGTACTTTTTGTACTGCGGCATCCAGTCTGCACCGGAGCCTTCAAACCCATCCAGCGACAGCGATCCAGCCCGGTCGAACATGCCGATCTTGTGCATCAGCTTTTCCAGCGCGCCTTCGAATTTCCAACCGTGATCGGTGGGGTAATAGTAGTGCGGCGACACCGCCACGGTGATGCCAACCGCTTTGGCGGCTTTGAATAGGCGTTCAATGTTTTCGACAGTTCCTTGTTCCTGCACGGATTCACCAACCACGCCCCAAGTCACACCCTCGGGGTGCAAAAAGTCGATCTGCGGGTCGGTGACAACCAGTGCGGTGCGGCTGAGATCCAACTTCATGTCGCTGGGTGGCAATGCAGGCGATGCCGGGTCGGCATATGGGTTTTCCTGCGCCTGCGCCGCTGACCCAGCAGTTACCGCTGCAGCGGCCGCTCCGGTTGCCAGGGCACCTCGCAGGGCTTGGCGGCGGGTCAGGTGATTGTGTTCATGGTCGTTACACATGATTTCTCTCCTCATCAGATGATGAGATAGAGTTAGAGTGGGTAATGTATCAATTGGTCCGAATTTCGTATCCAATGGTGTTTTTTTGCATCCAATCATCCAATAATGCAATCAAGTATCAACATGGAACACGACTTCATTCTCGATCAGATGGGAATCCAAGCAAAACCTTTTGCTCTGTGTGAGTTGAGTGGCAAGGGAGAACTCGGGCTTGGGCAAGACAGCGCTGCCAGACTGCATTATGTGCTGTCTGGCCAGGGTGAGATCCTCATCCCGGGGCAGCCTAACCTGCCGGTGTCGCGCGGGACCATGGTTATTGTACCTGCCTTGCGCTCGCACACATTGCGCAGTTTTGGCGTAGGTGCCGACCCATTGCCGCAGTGCCGCCCCGCAGGCTTGAATCTTGTGCATCTGGTGCACCGGCAGGAATCCGGCAACGAACTTGGCGGGCTGGTGGCGATCTGCACGCACATCAATTTGTCTCTGAAAAACTTGCATAACGTAATTGACCTAGTGCGCAGTCCTATTGTCGACACTGTCGGCAACAATCCCGGGCTGGCAATCCCAGTGAACCAGATATTACAGGAAATCGCGAACCCATCTCTGGGCAGCAGGGCTATGCTCCGGGCGTTACTGCAGCAGGCGATGATTGCATTGATGCGTCGCAAATTGCAGACGAGCGATCTTGAAGTTGCTTGGATGCAAGCACTACGCGATCCTCGGCTGTGGTCGGTTCTGACCTACATGATGAAGACACCGGGCGATGATCATACTCTGGAAACTCTGGCAGAGCAGGCTGGAATGAGCCGTAGTACCCTAGCACACCGATTTTCCGAGGCCTATGGCAAAGGCCCGATGGAACTGGTGCGTGAGCTTCGAATGCAAAAAGCGGCGGAACTGTTGGTGCGAACAGATTTACCAGTGAAACGTATCAGTGCTGAGGTTGGGTTCAAAAGTCGAACGGCCTTTGCTCGCGCGTTTGTTGCCGCGACAGGTCTTCCTCCGCGCAGTTACCGGCGCGAGAACAAGTCCGGAGGTTGACCGCTCAGCCGTGTCGTATGGCCTGAATCTACCATCCGTCAATGGGCGGCCGCGCGAAGTTTTCGCACGAGCGGCTTAGCCAGTGGTTCGATTGCTACATTTATGAGTGTGTAACGCGACCCAATTTCTGCACGCTCCACAATTCGGTATTAAGGGCGGGAAGGAACCATTAGCTGCGTCAACCACCAACGACCGCAGTGCAGAGAGAAACCGTTATTTGATGAATGTCCGTTTTCAGAATGCGCCCTTTACTAATGTACGTCAATTGGAGCCGGGGAAAGCCACCCGGCCCTAATTGACTCAATTGGCGTTATCAGGACGCGGCTGTAAGGTACGGAATTGCCCGACCGTTGGTCAGTTCTCCAACTGACTGTACCAGCGCTTGCGCATCAATGCGGAAATGCTTGTAAAGTTCACCAATCGTGCCGGTCTGGCCAAAGTGTTCTACACCATGAGGCACCGTTTGATGGCCATGGACAGAGCCCATCCACGACAGTGTTGCTGGATGGCCGTCGATAACGGTGATGATTTTGCAGTGGCGCGGCAAGTCATTCAGAAGTGTCTCGACGTGCGAGCAAGCGGTGGTGATACCGTTTGATCGTGCCCGTTGTGCCGCTGTCCAGCCCGCGTTCAGCCGGTCAGCGGATGTCACCGCCAAAACACCAACGTCACGCCGCCCTTCAGCAATTTTCCCCGCAGCTTTGATCGCTTCAGGCGCAATGGCCCCTTGGTAGGCGATCACGACCTCACAATTGGCCCCAGGCTTGCGCAGCCAATATGCGCCGTCAATTGCGCCTTGCCTGAAGTCCTCGTCGACACGTTTGCCGGGTTGTTCAATGGGGTTGGTGGTCAGGCGAAGATAGACAGACCCACCTGTTTCATCGCGCAGCCATGTGCGCTCATCCAGATCGCTTTCACCGTCTTTTTGCAGATAGGCAAAAGCCCACTGCATGATCACGGCCAATTCATCAGCAAAGGCGGGTTCAAACGCGGCCAGACCATCTTGCGACATGCCAATCAATGGGGCGCTGATGGATTGATGTGCACCACCTTCTGGGGCCAGCGTGACACCAGACGGCGTGCCCACGATCATAAAGCGAGCGTCCTGGTAACAGGCGTAATTCAACGCATCGAGGCCACGGGAAATAAAGGGATCATAGACAGTGCCAATGGGGATCAAGCGTTTGCCAAATACGGAATGCGACAGGCCTGCCGCTGCCAGCAACAAAAACAGGTTCATCTCAGCGATGCCCAACTCGATGTGCTGACCATTGGGTGCAAATTCCCATTTTGCCGTAGACGGAATATTCTCAGCCTTGAAGGTATCGGCCTGATGGGTCCGGGCGAATAGTTTGCGCCGGTTCACCCAGGCCCCCAGATTGGTAGTGCCGGTGACATCGGGTGATGTAGTCACAATTCTATCGGCCAGCAAGCTGTCACCTTTTGACAGATCATCGAGGATTTTGCCAAAGGCCATCTGGGTCGAGGTGTCCCTGCCAGAAGCCAGTTCAATGGTCGGCACGTCGATGGTTTCATCATGATAACGGCGCGCGCCTTTGGCAAAGAAAGGCGTTTGATCGTAAAAGCCTTGTAGTGCGGCTGGGTCGGTAACCGTTGCGAACTTATCCCATTCATCACCCGGAGCCACGCCCATGTGCTGTTGCCAGACTGTCATCTGTGCCTTGGTCATCAGGCCACCGTGATTGTCCTTGTGACCAGCGATTGGAGTACCCCAGCCCTTTACTGTGTAGGCCAGGAAACATACCGGACGGTCATGATCAACAGCGGCAAATGTATCTGCCATGGTCTGCACGCAATTACCGCCGAGATTTTCCATCAGCGCAGCCAGTTCATCGTCGCTGCGCCGTGCGATTAACGAGGATACATCGCCCTGATCGCCTAGAGTTTCCATCAACCGATCGCGCCACACCGCGCCACCCATATAAGTTAGCGCCGAGTAGAGCTGGTTGGGGCAATTGTCGATCCATTCTCGCAACTGACCGCCACCCGGCTCTTCAAAGGCGGCCTGCTGGAGATGGCCGTATTTGACCCGCACGACATCCCAGCCAAAGGCGTCAAAGATCTGCTCAACCCGCTTGAACAGTCCTTCTCGCACCACGCCGTCCAGTGATTGGCGGTTATAGTCGATAATCCACCAGCAATTGCGCAGATCGTTTTTCCAGCCCTCTTGCAGGGCTTCATAGATATTGCCCTCATCCAGTTCAGCGTCACCCACTAGGGCAATCATCCGGCCAAGCTTCTGATCCTGACCCCACGATTTGGCCTTAATGTAGTCCTGCACAATTGAGGCAAAGGAGGTGATCGCAACCCCAAGCCCCACCGAGCCAGTGGAGAAATCCACATCATCAATATCTTTGGTTCGCGATGGATAGCTTTGAACCCCGCCAAAACCGCGGAAATTCTCCATCATCTCAAGCGTCTGATTTCCCATCAGATACTGAATGGCATGGAAGATGGGAGAGGCATGGGGCTTCACCGCCACCCGGTCTTCGGGGCGCAACTCCGAGAAGTAGAGCGCTGTCATAATCGATACCATGGAGGCCGACGATGCTTGGTGCCCGCCAACCTTTATCCCGTCTGCTTTGGGCCGGATGTGGTTGGCGTTGTGGATCATCCAATGTGACAGCCAAAGCAACCGCTGTTCAATGGTTTTCAGATGGGTCATGTGGTTAGGCATATCCGACTCCCCCATCAAGCTGCTTTTATCATTGACGATTGCGGCAATGCTTGGCGCAAGTCAGCGAGGATATCATCGACACCTTCCAGGCCAACAGACAGGCGTACCAAGCCTTCGCTGATGCCGTGCAGGGCCCGCTCTTCTGGAGTATAGGTGGAATGTGTCATGCTGGCTGGATGCTGGATCAGGGTCTCGGCATCCCCAAGGGAAACCGCCCGTGTGATCAGCTGCAGTTTGTTCATCATGGCGCGACCCGCTTCCAGGCCACCTTCCAGTTCAAAGGCAATCATGCCGCCGGATTGTGCCATTTGTCGCTGAGCCAACGCATGTTGTTCGAAACTTGCCAGGCCTGGGTACCAGACTTTTTCCACTCCCAGCGTCGCCTCCAGCATTTCAGCAATCGTCTGGGCGCTTGAACAATGGCGGTCCATACGCAGCTCTAGTGTCTTTAGCCCGCGCAGGATCAGCATTGCATTGAACGGAGCCATCACTGCCCCCGTCATGTCCTTCATGCCATAGAGGCGGATTTCCTGGATCAGTTCGGCACTGCCAACCAGCAGGCCCGCAACAACATCGCCATGACCGCCAAGGTATTTGGTCGCTGAATGTAGGGCGAGATCTGCGCCAAGTTCGATTGGCCGCGTCAAATAGGGAGTCGCATAGGTGTTATCGACAACCACACGGGCATTGCCCTCGTGTGCGATGTCCGAGATCGCCCGAATGTCGACGAGACGCATGTTGGGATTGGCAGGCGTTTCAAAATACACAACTTTTGTTTTGTCACTTATCGCGCCGCGCAAATTCTCAGGATTGGTTAAGTCAACGTGAGTGACAGTGACGCCAAATTTGGCGAGACCGTGCTGCATAAAGGAAAAGGTGCAGCCATAAAGCGTCTTGTCCAAAATTACCTCGTCACCGGGGGCCACCAATGTCCAGATCGCAGAGGTGATCGCCCCCATGCCCGAGGCTAGCGCCAAACCGGCCTCAGCACCTTCTAGCACCGCAATGCGCCGTTCTAACAAGTCACATGTCGGATTGGAGATGCGCGAATAAATATGGCCTGCGCGTTCGCCGGCAAACATGTCTCCCCCGGCTTCGGCCGTCTCAAATGCAAATGTCGAAGTCAGATGCAGCGGTGGCGTCAACGACCCCTCATTTTCCATAGGATTATAGCCATGGTGAATAGCACGGGTGGCGAAGCTATCGGGTTGGTTGCGCATTGGGCTCTCCTGAATTCTTTTCAAAAGATTAGAGCGAGCAAGGGTAGTAATTATTGCGATTACTGCCAATACTTGCGCATACTTTGGCAGATACTGCCAATGGAGCGCGAAATGGACCATAAAGATCGCCAGATAATCCGTGCATTGCAGCGAAATGGCCGGATGACGAATCAAGACCTCTCGGCTGACGTCAACCTCTCTCCATCGCCTTGCTTGCGCCGAATGAAGTTGTTGGAGAAAAGTGGGGTGATCAAAGGCTTCAGCGTCGATGTTGACGCCGCAGCTTACGGACTACCGGTTACGGTTTTTGTTCGGGTCACTCTGGAACGCCACACGGATGAATGTGTTCAACAATTCGAGCAAAGTGTGCGGCAGGTTGATGAAGTGCTTGAGTGTTTCGTCATGACGGGCATGTCGGATTACTTGCTGCGGGTCGTTGTGGCTGATCTTGCAGATTATGAGAACTTTGTTCGCAAGCGCTTGCACCCCATTGGCGGCATCGCCTCCATCGATACCAGTTTTGTCTATGGGGTGGTCAAAAAGACAAGTGTTTTTCCCGTGATCATTTAGACTGTGAGCTGTAGAGCATACGCGGAAACTTGTCGTTCACTGAGCTGCAGGAATTAGTCATCGTTGATCTAATGCGGCTCTTCGCCGCGGTGGTCACGTACGGCAGGTCAGGGCCGATTGCACCAATTTCACGGATCTGAGCGAAGGCCTGAAAGTCCCGCAATTTGACCGCTCGATATCATCGCTGCGAGGGTTCAAAGGTAGTGGATTCTGCTGATAGCTCACACCGTCGAGATACTGTTTGGGTCCTTCCCAGGCCCCTCCGGCATGCGGGTAATTCACACCCCGTGCCTACCAAGTGTTTTAAGTTCGATGAGTGGTGATGTTAGGGTTGTTGTTGTTACATCGCTGCGCGCCAGCGGGGAATTGATTGTGCCAAGGCGCTCGCCAAGCAGTTGTCGTTGGACGTAGTTAAGAAAATGACCGCGGCGGCGGCATTGGTCAACCATATCACGAGCTCAGTCAGCTCCCTGAACTAGAGGACCCCGCACGGCATGCGGAAAGGCAGAGCTGACAACAGTGGCGGTTACCAAGTCAGCCTGATGTAGTAGTTTCCAAGTCGTCGAAGCCGCGGGGGGCGGCTATTTCCATACCGCTTCCAGGAATCGCGCCGAAACCACGTGCGCGCGCTCGGCGTCATCAACCAATCCCAGATAGCCGAAAAACCCGTGGATCATGCCCCTGAACTCGACATGCTCGACCAACACATCTGCGGCCTTCAACTGCGCTGCATAATCGCGGCCCTCCTCGCGCAGCACATCGCATTCGGCGGTCAGGATCAACGCGGGCGGCAGGTCGGAGTGCGAAGCTGCAGTGTGCGGAGTAGCACGCCAATCGCCCCGTAGTTCAGGGTCCGGAAGATATCGTTCCATAAACCAGCTCACTGTGTCGGCTTCGAGAACCCCGTATCCTTTTCCATAGCGCGCGTAGGTCGGCGTGCCGCCACGATAGTCGATAACCGGATAGATCAAGACCTGCGCGGAAATAGCAAAGGCCGCATTATCGCGCGCCATCAAAGCGACCACAGCGGCCAGATTGCCACCGGCACTGTCTCCGCAGACTGCCAGCCGGGCAGGATCGATGCGCAGGGCGTCCGCATGATTGGCAACCCAGTGCGCCGCATCATACGCATCCTCAACAGCGGCGGGAAACGGATGCTCTGGCCCCATTCTGTAATCGACCGAAACCAGAGTGCAGCCAGTAGTGCGGGCCAAAAAACGGGCTACTGTATCGTGCGTTTCGAGGCTGCCGAAAACATGGCCCCCGCCATGATAGAAGACTATGACTGGTGCCTGAGCCTCGGTGGATGTTCTGTAAATGCGAACAGGCACATGCCCGTAGCCAGGTCCGGTCGAGGTATTTTCGACTTTGAGAACATCGGGGGGCGGATAGTCTTCGCGCCTGGCAGCGGACATATTTTCGAACAAAGTTCTGGCGGCCTGAGTCGAAAGATTCCGTACTTTTGGAATGCCCAGTTCGACGGTTCTGTCGATTATGGCCTGTATCTGCGGGTGAACGTCATCAGGCATACTTTTTTCGCTTTCTGTTCTCAGTTTGGGAAATCTAGTTGCACGGCGGTGGCTTAAGCAAGTTGATTATATGCGCCAGCCTGGAGGGGCGAGCGATGGCCGGACTGGTGGCATTGCGCAGGTACAAGTTGCATGAGCCCAGAAATCCACGTTGCAGACACTCATCCCCAATTCCTTTTCGGGTGGCTTTGAAACCTGCTATCGTCGACACATGCGCATTCAACATTGCAGAGTGTCATTCACATGAATCGGTCGACGTGACAGGCCCACTGCATTTTGGAGATCAAAAATGAATGCGAACCTGCCTGCTGCACATAAACACGAGGCAGAGACAAAGATTGAGCATTTCGACGTTTTGATTGTCGGGGCGGGCATTTCAGGTATCGATGCAGCCTATCATCTAGGCAAAAACCGGCCCGGATCAAGTTTTGTCATTCTGGATGCAAAGCCACAAATTGGCGGAACGTGGCACACACACACATTTCCTGGCATCAGGTCGGACAGCGATCTTTTCACGTTTGGCTTTAGTTGGAAGCCGTGGACCGGCGTTCCCATCGCATCCGCCGCAGAAATCCTCAACTACCTAGAAGAAGCCATCGAAGAAAACGACATTGGTCGCAAAATCAGGTTCAACCACCAAATTGAAAAGGCAGAGTGGTCCAGCGATACTCAATGCTGGACACTAACAGTTCGGCGGGACGCGAATGCGCCCCCGGTGACACTGACCAGTAGTTTTTTGTGGATGTGTGCCGGGTATTTTCGCCACTCAGAAGGCTACACGCCGGACTGGCCAGGTACGGATACCTTTCGGGGCCGGATCGTCCATCCGCAGAATTGGCCGCAAGACCTCGACCATACAGGAAAAAACGTGGTTGTGATCGGCTCTGGCGCCACCGCGGCGACCATCGTGCCTGCAATGGCGGCAGAGGCCGCGCATGTCACAATGGTTCAACGATCACCTACTTACTATTATCCCCGGCCCGTGATGGATGAGTTTAACGCGACGCTGAGCGCGTTGGATTTGCCGGACGTATGGTATCACGAGATAATGCGCCGCAAGTTCCTGCACGAAAGCCAGATCACAGTGCAACGTTCCAATACTGAACCCGAGGTCCTCGCCGCAGAACTGATTGGTGCTGCGCGGGCATATCTGGGTGAGGATTTTGACGTAGACACTCATTTCACGCCAAGCTACCGCCCATGGCGACAACGCATTGCGGTGCTTCCGGACGGAGATATGTTTGCCGCGATCCGAGCAGGCAAGGCTGAGATCATAACCGACCACATCGACAGCTTTACCGAAGTCGGCCTACGGCTTGCTTCCGGCAAGCTTGTAGAGGCCGATATCATCGTGACAACGACAGGTCTGAACTTAAACATGTTCGGTGATATTGAGCTGGTAGTGGATGGTGAAACTATCAATCCGGCGCAGTGTTTTACGCATCGAGGCGTCATGTTCACCGGCCTTCCAAATTTTGCAACAGTATTTGGCTATCTAAGGGCAAGCTGGACGCTGCGTGCTGATCTGGTCTCGGATTACATATGCAGGCTGCTCGATCACATGGATACCCACGGAGCAAGATCCGTTACACCAATGTTGCGCGATGAGGACTGCGACATGCAGGAAAGACCCTGGATTGATCCAGAGAACTTCAATGCGGGCTACATTATGCGCAGTCTGGACATTCTGCCCAAGCAGGGGGATCGACAGCCTTGGGTGATGACCCAGGATTACTACCAAGACCGGAACGATCTTCCATCAGCTGATCTTGACGACGGCTCTTTGGTGTTCGCACGGTCCAAAGTTCAGTACGGGTAGACCGCGCACCAGAATTGCCGCGTGATTGACCGCATCGTGTAAGGTGTTGCCCCAGCAGTGGTTATTGTCGGATAGTGTCCATATTGATCCTTCTTTGAACTTCTCCTGTTTACCGGCCTCAGAAAAACCGAGGCGCTTACTCTTCAATGGAAGCAAATCCAGGAAGATCGTATCCATCTTCCGATGACGAAGAACGGTCGGAGTTTTGATCTGCCTATCCTGCAGTTGCACCATGAGATCCTGGCGCCGTTGCGCCCTCTCAGCCGACAATGGGTGTTTCCGTCTTCGAAATCACTGACAGGGCACATCACAAAGCCTGAAAGGCTCATGTATAACCCGCATATGCATCGTAGGACATTTGCAACGGTTGCGATGGAGGCTGGCGTTCTGGAAGAGATTGTGGGCCGACTGCTGAACCATACGCCGCTGTCGATCACCGGGCCGCGATATACTCGGCCATCTTTAGATGCGCTTCGGCTCGCCATGGAAGTTGCGTGCAAGGAAATCTCGGATCGTATCGATAACTAACGCAGTCAGCAGAACAGACCTTCGGGGTAAGCTCACGGCTTTCCGGCCAAATTTTTCGTCGCGGCATCATGCTGAATGTGGACGTGGATTCTTGGTCAGGATAGCCGCCATCCATGCAAACCGCAGCGATTGGCCGATAACCGCCCTTCTAGTTGATATATCCTTGGTGCAGCAATTAGGCCACTTCACGCGACCATGAATGTAGCGAACGGCCCTGAGCAGCCGTTGATCGCGCTGTCTTAAAGCTGTGGCGCAGCTTCCCCAGACCTGCCAATCATGCACGACACAGCATTTTCGTCGTTGAGAGCAGCGCGCTACAGACAGAGTGGGCTTGGTAATTTCCCATACCATCAACGGAGGAGCCTCTGAGGCGGTGGGTTACAACCGATGGCCGTTGCGCTGGATTAACCTTACAAGGATGCTATCGGAACGCAGACAAACTCGTGGTAGCTGCGAAACAGGAGTGCCCATGGTAGAGCCAGAAACATTTACGTTCCTTGCAGATCTCGGAATGAACAACCGCAAAGCCTGGATGGACGAGCACCGCGAAGAACGCGACGACGCGTTGCGCAATTTCACTGGCATCGCGATGACACTGCACGACTATGCTGATCGCTTTGATCCTTTCGTGGCTGACGCGGGGATCAAACCGAAGCAAAGCTACACCAAATTCTTTCAGGAGCCGCGCGACCGCGTCGGACGAGCTCTATACCGCTCGGGTGTGGATGTTTTTGCCAATGCCGGTCATCCCGCAGAAGACTTCGGATACTACCTCCATATTGAGCCAGGAAATTGCCATGCAGGCGCAGCACTTTTCCAACCATCCAAGGCTGCGCTCGCACGATTGCGCCAGCGTTTGGTCGATGATCCGGAGGGTCTGAAGCCCATAGTGGCCGATCCTGAGTTCAAGAAGACGTTTCCAGACGGAGTGGTTGCACGAAAGGCAGTGGGCGCAGTGCCGGTCGGTTTTGAAAGTAGCGACCCCGCGGCGCCCTATTTGAAAATGGTTGGCCTTGGATGCCGCAAAGACTTGCCGGACGCGCTTTTGCTTGACGACGAGATGATCGATCTGCTGATCGAGATTTTTCGCCCCGCCAGTCGGCTGGTGCGCTACTTCGACTAATTGCGCGCAGGAGAGATTATGCAAGCGGAGGTGTTTTCGTGTGCTGGCCCTTCATCCATGGGCATCAGCTAGACGGACATTAACATACAGAAATGCCAACAGGGAAACCAGCCGAACTTGGTCATAGCGAGGCAGCGCGGAAGAATTCAGCGGAGCCGCTGGCACATTCGATCTAGAACAATCGAGTGTCTACTCCAGCAACCCCAAGCAGCTAAGTGTCTGAAGGCATTCTTTGACGCTGGCCTGAAACGCCCATGCTAGATTGCTAGTATCGGCGTCCTCGGGAATTGCAATTTCACCCGCGATACTACGGCGCAGGAGTTCCTTGGCAACTTCGTCAACGCCATGCCCCTCTCCCAGTAAGACAATAATCAACCGGTCAACGGAGCCAATACAAGCTGGCCAGTGTGAGTTCGTGGTAGGGTCTTGGTCGATTCCGGCCTGGTACCTCGCAAGGCGATGGGGAATTCTGTTTTCAGGACAAGGTAAGCTCTCGGGAGGGGGGATCAAACTGAGCTCGACCCTACCACACACGTGCATTTCCCGAAGTTGCCGTAGAGATTGCTCGTCACCGATAGGTGGCGCCACTATCTGGTCCGACAAAGGAATCAGTTCCGACACGCGCAGAACGCGCGGCCACTCCGAGTCAAAAAACAGCCGCGCTGTTGCGAGCCAATCGTCGATGGGCAGGTTATTTTCAACCGTGCCGAATGCTTCACCTTCCACCATTTCTTCCATCCCGATGGAAACGTAAAGACCGTCGAATAGGGACATCGCGCCGTCATTCTTAAGTGCAGACGACACGGCTTTAGCGCGGCAGTAGACAGACGAACGAAACCGACGAAATCCGAGCACGTCGGCGAGTTGTTCCAGGCGGGCAGCCGTCAAGCCAAGCCCGTCGAGAGCCTCGCCAAGGTCTGCCGGGAGCCGTCCTTCGGGTCGGTCGTAAAGCGCATCGGCAAGGTACTCGAGGCCATGATCTGCCATCATGGAAACTACTTCATTGTGGCGAAAGGCGACGTTCTCCAGCGACAAAGTTTCATGGGTCAGATACGAGCTTGAGCTGCATCGAACGCGTTGCAGTTCCGCAGCCAGAATCTGGTGATACGGAAGCTCCGATTCTGTGACGATGCCACTAAGAGACGATGCAACCTCGCGAGCGCGATAAATGCGCCCCTTGGTCGTGGGGATGTCCGCAACCGCGTCCTTGATAACATCCCGAACCAGCCCTCTAACGCACCAGCCTGCCTGAACATTATGGCTAAGGTACACGACCCCTTGTGGTGCAAGGTGCGTCGAACAGATTTCAAGTATATTTTGACGAACATTCGCATCCACCCAAGAAAAAACACCATGAATCAAAATATAATCAAAGAGCCCGCAGAGCCCGCTAGGGTCAGTCAGATCCATCCACTCCAGGCGTAAATTGGAAAGTCCCACCTCTATTGCGGCGGCACGCCCCAAAGCAAGTGCGCTCTTGGTTCTGTCGAGCCCGACAAATTCCGCATCAGGGTGATAGAACGCCATTGGAAGCAAATTGCTCCCATCATTGCAGCCAATCTCCAGCACACGAAATTCTCTTAGTGGCGGCTGCGGCCCGCCATGCAACAAGGAACACAGCGCGAGACGTTCTGGGCACGTTCCAGGAATCGGCAGACTCTCGTACGGCATCTCATCATAGACGGACATTATGGGTCCCATGAGCTTCCCACTAGATTTTTTGACCAAATTGGCTATTATGTAGGGGTCATGTTTCCAGGTTCTACCAAAAAGAAAAAGGGCGGCGTTTCACTTGCGTTTCCGGACGTGTGCAAAACTCCGGCACCACCGGCCCCATTTGTCCCGATCCCTTACCCAAACATCCAGATTGCGTCGAAAAACCTCAAGTCTGCTTCGGTCAAGATAAAGAATTTTAAGGTGAATTTCGACAAAAAACAGGGTGACGAAGCAGGCACCGCAAAAGGAATAGCAGCATCCATAACCAAGGTGGTCGCCATTTTCTCGGCGCACTCATCCGCAGTTAAAGTCACTGGAAAATCGGCGTCGAAACTAATGTTGCCGAATCAGGCGGCTAAGATATTTCAACGGGCGCAAAAGCAACAGAAGGTTTTCGAAAGTAAGCTTAAGAAGGAATGTAAAAAACTGGAGAAAGCTTGCAAAGATGACAACGATCAGAAGAAGCTTGCCAAAACGCTTATTTCGATAATTGGGAGCGCCGCGCGCGGTCACCCCGTGTAACGAGCAAGCTCGGTACGGACCTTTTTTACCATCGAAGGACAGTTCAGATCCCATCGACCGTCCTTGGTTGGGGGACCGACACGTGTCAACAAGACACGAGCTAAAGCCTAACGGTACGGTTCGAAGCGATTGGCCGGAACCCGCCCTATAAAAAATTGCTTATAGTTCAGTAATCGAGCCACTTCCCTCGCTCATAATGGTCACAAACGGCCCATTGCGGCCATTTGTGGACAACGCAGCCCTGACTTTGCAAAGGTTGTTTCTGCGCATTGCTGTCGTTTGTGGTGATCAAGTTTAATGGCCGGTCCCAGCCCTTAACAGACATGGCCGGGTATAAGACCGAGCGAGACAGGATAGATAGAAGGGGTGGATACCCGTCACCCGCTGCGAAGTGTGTGAATGACTGCTGAGGGGGATCACTCACTGACATCGGTATGAAACCGTTTACATGAGCCTGAAGTACAGAAATCACACATTGAGCCTACGAAGGTTCCGTTTGCATTCATCATTCACTTCATAGCATTCGACCACCTCGAAAATGTTTTTTGGTGTGGCGAGCCCGCATGCCCGTCAGCAATCCATCAGTTAGTTCGTTAATGCAGAACACATCATCCAGTTTTAAGAACAGCCGTAACCTGCTGTCAGAATAGATTTTTGAGATGCCGAAATGACCGGGGCATGGGATGTAATTGGTTGAAATTAAGATTAAAAACACAAGCCAAAAGTGGGGGCCAGCTCCGCTTCTTGGTAAGCGCGGGCTAGTATAATTGGCAGATATATAGTACAAAAGCGGTTCTAGGGCACTTAACGCCTCGTAAATCGAGGAGGCAAAAATGTACAAGTTCCAAGTTTGTTGGATCGCTACTTTGGCAGTATCGTTAGTGACTGTGCTAGCTGGCGCGGCCATTTCTCAAGACGCTCTGGTTCTAAATACGACAGTATCAGAACCCCTTTCAAATATAGAAGGAACCGGAGTAACCGATCTACAGTTACGAGAAGTTTTTAAACGGGCGCAAATTGAGCTTGTGATAGAGCATTTGCCTGCTGAACGGGCGTTGATCAATGCGAACACCGGTATTGACGATGGGACCTTTTTGAGAATTTCAGGTTTGAGCGACACGTATTCAAATCTCATTATGGTGCCAGAGAGTTTTATGGACTTTGAGTTCGTAGCAATAAGCAAAGGAAAGAAAATTGTGCCCGATGGGTGGGCAAGTTTAAATCCGTACTACCTTGGTGTAATTACAGGGTGGAAGATTGTCGAAGATAACACGGGGAATTCAAAGGGCGTCACAAAGGTGGATACTGTGGATCATTTGTTCCAACTTCTAAGTCTGAATCGAGTGGATCTGATCATCTACGAAAAACTTCGAGCGCTGGTTGCACTACAAGAAAGACCCGTTGAGGATGCGGTCATTCTAGAGCCACCGTTGGTTCGGAAGCCGATGTTTCTGTATCTGAATGTTAAACACTCAGATCTCGTTCCAAAGATCGCTGCAGCACTTCGCTCCAGTAAAGCGGACGGCACTCATGAACGTCTGCAAATTCAAGCCCTTCAACGGTATCATCCTCCTAACTAAGATATGCACAGCCGAGGCTGAGAGATTGTCTAAGCAGAAGCTCGGATGAGGCGATATATAGAGATGACTACTGAAGCCAGGCCAAAAAAATTTAGGTCGGTATCACGACGGCTTACCACATACATCGTCATCGCGAGTTCATTGATCACCCTGATCTTGACCATTTTTCAACTCAGTCGAGAATACAAGATGGACATCAATGGCATTTTTGATGACTTTCATCAGGTTGAAAAGGTTCACCTAAACAGCATTTCAGAAGTTCTTTGGGCAGCGGATCATGCGAAGATCAGGGTTCTCATTGAGGGAATTGCCAATTTGAGGGACGTGGTTTTCGTTTCGGTAAAGGGCGAAGGAAATCTCTTCATTTCCACTGGCGACGACACAGCATTAAACAAGATTACCCGTAGCTTTCCTGTCGAGCATTCCTATCGTGGCAAGCTAGTTCAAATTGGTACTTTGCAAATTGATGCCAATTTGGACGCAGTATACAAGCGAGTGCTGGATAAGGCCGTTGTCATCCTTATCAGCAATGCCATTAAGACCGCATTGGTGGTTATTTTCATGATGGTGATCATTCACCGGCTCGTGATAATGCGGCTGATGACGATCTCACAGTATCTTGGGGATTTTCGAATTGGAGAGCAAGCAAAATTGCTGTGGCTTGAACATGACAAGGAAACGACTGTCGTTGAGGATGAGTTAGACTTGGTGGTCAGGTCCATAAATGAAGCCTCGAAGAGAGTCTCCACGGCATTTGACCGGATGCAGGTGTCTGAGACAGAATTGCGAATAAGTGAAGCCCGATACAAAGAAGCTTCACATATCGCTCATTTGGGGCATTGGATTTACGATCAGGAGGCGGACAAGCTCGTTCATTGCTCTGATGAACTAGCCAGTATTCACGGTGTATCACCCGATGCATACGTAGCGATGATCAGCAGCACCGAAAAGGATATTGAACGTGTCCATCCGGATGATCGAGCATTCTATGCTGAGGTTATCAGAGATGCTCAGAGAGATGGCAGGCAGTTTGATGTGGAATATCGGATCATTAGGCCTGACGGCGTGGTTAGCCATCTCCGCGAGATAGGTGGACCCATTTTCGATGATGCCGGTGTGTTGGTTCAGGAGCGTGGAACGATACAGGATATCTCCGACCTTAAGAAACTTGAAAGTCAACTCCGACATTCTCAGCGTATGGAAGCGGTTGGTCAACTGACCGGAGGTGTGGCCCATGATTTCAACAATCTTCTGGCCATCATGCTCGGCAATGCGGAGCTGCTTGAGGACATCTCTGGGGAAGATAACGAGGCGAAGAGCAACATCGAGGCTATCAAGGCAGCTGTAAGTCGTGCTTCTTCTTTGACAAGTAGGTTGTTGGCTTTCTCCCGCCAATCGCCTCTGGCCCCCGTTGCTACTGATGTCGACGAATTGATTGGCGGTCTCAAGGATATGCTGCAAAGGGCCCTTGGGGAGACTGTTGAACTAAGGACTGAAGACTGCGCAGGGCTCTGGCCAGCGACGACAGATCCGCACCAGTTCGAAAATGCCCTGGTAAACTTGACTTTGAATGCTCGAGACGCGATGCCACAGGGCGGACTGCTAACCATCGAGACCGCCAATGTCACTTTGGACAAGACCGATGCCAAGCAGTATGAGGAAGTGGCGCCTGGCGACTATGTAAGGATCTCGGTAAGCGATACTGGCACCGGAATACCACCTGATGTGCTGGCGAAGGTGTTTGAGCCCTTCTTCACCACCAAAGAAGTCGGAAAGGGCAGCGGCCTTGGCCTCAGCATGGTTTTCGGGTTCGTCAAACAGTCCAGCGGACATATCACAATCTACAGTGAAGTTGGTCACGGCACTTCGGTTAAACTCTATATTCCGCGGTCCCCAGACGGTTCCGCCGAAAAGGATGTCAACGACGATGTAATTGAACATGCATTGGGATCAGAAAGGATTCTTGTTGTCGAGGATGATCCAGATGTTCGAAGAATCCCAACAGCTATTCTTCGTGCCCAGGGTTACGAGGTAGTAGAGGCCAGGAATGGTGAGGACGCGACAAAACGCCTACAAGACGGCCCTCCCTTCGATTTGTTATTCACTGACATTGTGCTACCAGGTGGGATGAACGGCGTAGAAATTGCTAGACAAGCTCAAAAATTGCAAGCCTCCATCAAGATCCTCTATTCCACGGGATATGCCGAAAACGCTAATGTCCAAGTTAGCAAAATGGTCGCTAGAGGATTGTTGGTCAACAAACCTTACCTCCGGGCAGAGTTGCTTGAAAAAGTCCGGCATGTTCTTGACGGAGAGAGAAATTGAGCCGTCCCATTCACAATGGGATGTGCGCGTTTCACCCTTCACTTCAGTTGAAAAACTGTTCCGCATTGGTAAAGTAAGCTCCAACCAGCCATTCGCGGCGGATTATTGGAAGGTCCGCAATGAACCGTTCCCGACTGCGATGAGCGAACTACAGCCAGACTTTGCAAACGTCGCTATCTGCGCATTGCTGCCGTTTGTGGTGATCGCGTCTAATGGCCGGTTCCAGCCCTTTTAAGACCTTGGTGCGCCGTGCAGCATCCGACACTAAGGGCGGATTCAGAACTTTCGCTGCGGTGCGCATCGAGGTCCGCCTAGAGGATTTTGCCATGGTTCACTGCTGTTAACCCAACTAAAGCGAACATCACATTCTCATCGCTCACCTTTTTACTTCAGCGCCGCGGCGCTGGTTCGCATTGCGTACATTTACACATTGCGAAGAATATATATTGAAGGAAGCTCTCTTAGCGATACAACCCCGTACAAATTTTGCTGCAAAATCACCTACGTCTTGCCAAAAGGTCGTTGGCACCGCAAAGTTGGTGAAATTCTTCCCGTGAAAAAACCGCTTTCGCCCACCTTGCTAACATTAGAATTTGGCCACCGGTTTGTGTTGGTGTTTTCACTGGATGCCGTTTTGCTTAGGGCGTTTTCTTTGACCATTCCGAACTTGAGCATGTTAACCATATTAGAGGCAAATAATGCCTGAAAGTTGAGCCACATGATTGACGAAGCTATCAAATCATTTAGTTGGCGGCCGTTAGGAATGGACGACATTCTAAATATTACCGACTGGTTTTGGGATTTTGAAGATGTCGCACTATTTGACCGTAACCTACCTGTTCCGATTAACATCGACGGTATGCGGGAAAGATGGCGCGTCTCGTTAGAGCATTCTGCATTGCCCCATGCATTCTGGTTTATTGCGGAAACCGAACAGAAACAGCCCGCCGGTATCGCAGGTCTGGAAGCCCTAAATTACATTCATGGAGACGCAGTTTTACCGGTCTTCGTTGGAAAAGATTTTCGTGGAATGGGGCTGGCGACAGCGATGGCCGTGCCGCTCATAGAATTAGCGTTCAACAAACTTCGCCTTCATCGGTTGACTACATATTACCGTGACGACAACAAAGCCACGCAGTGCGCCCTGAATAAGGTTGGCTTCACAGAAGAGGGTCGCTACCGCGAAGCGTGGTTTGCAGACGGTGACAGAAGTGACACCATCATCGTGGGGCTGCTCGCTTCTGATTGGGCCAAATCACGGGATGCCGTGATCAAAGATATATCGGCGGCCTCTAATATTTCGCTTACCTCGACAGTTGGACGTTGAGCTATGGTTAACTTGGACGAAAGCAGCAGCCCAGACGTTAAACTCAAGCGGCGGCTTGTAGCCATTGCTGTTGCGGATGTCGCCAATTTCAGCAGCATGATGAGCGTCGACGAAATTGGTACGTCCGTGGCAGTCAACAACCGGTTAGATATGTTTCGAAATGCAATCGGCGCCTATTTCGGCGAGGTCAAAGGGTCGGCTGGCGACAGTGCATTCATGATCTTTGAAAGCGCAATCGATGCCGTTTCGTTCGCGGTCGAAATACAAAAACGACTGGCAGCAAAAAACGAAGGGCTGCCTACAGAACAACAGGTGTGGTTTCGATTTGGCATCAATCTGGGAGACGTCTTGATCAAGGGCGATGAGATGACCGGCGAAAGTATCAACATCGCAGCCAGGATCGAAGCATTCGCAACACCTGGGCGCATCTGCATCTCAGGGGCAGCTTATGATCATGTAAGTAACAAGTTACATTACGGTTACGAATATCTCGGAGGCCAAAATTTCAAGAATATTGGCAAAACGATCGACGTTTTTCAGGTGCATGAAAACCCAACCAGCGCCGCGATGACACCGGGACTGCGGCGGAACTTGGCAGGCTCCACCGACTACCGTGAAAGCTCGACCACAGAACAATCGATTGTTGTGTTGCCGTTCGGTTTTCAGGGTAGTGATCAGAACGATCAGTGGTTTGCGGACGGCTTGACCGAAGACGTCACGACTAGCCTGTCAAGATTTCACGAATTTTTCGTCATCGCGCGCGGCTCGGCTTATGTCTACGGTGACCGGTCCAAGACTCCCAAGCAGGCGGCGCAGGAGTTGGGCGTTCGCTACGTGGTAGATGGCACAGTACGAAAGGCTGGGTCGCGAATTCGCATATCACTTCAACTGCTAGATGCCTTGCAGAACCGCATAATCTGGGGCGAGCAGTATAACCGCGATATTGAGGATCTTTTTGATCTGCAGGACGAAATAACGCAGATCATTGTTTCAGCGACGGCAGCGCAAGTTGAAGTCTCGGAACGCGAACGTATGCGTCTGTTGCCGCCGGCAAATCTGCGCGCCTATGGGTATGTATTGCAGGGCCAGCAACACCTGTTCCGCTATACCAAGGGCGATGTGCGCGAGGCACGGGGTCTTTACAATTTCGCGCTGGAAAGCGACTCGCGATATGCGAGGGCACATGCCGCAAAATCACGGACCTACAATCTTGATTGGCGGTACGGTTGGGCGGACAAAGCCGACAGTGCATTGGACGACGCGCTGGATTTGGCGCAAGGGGCGATTAATCTGGATGCATCCGATGCCAGAGGCTTCGGTGAACTGGGCTTTGCCCATCTTTATCGCAAAGAGCATGACCTAGCGATCAATGCCTACGAGCGCGCGCAAAAGCTAAATCCTAACGATGCAGATCTGATTTCTGATATGGCCGATGCTCTGGCACATTCTGGCCGGTCAGAAGAGGCGATTGATCTGCTGCACAAGGCTATGCGCCTGAACCCATTCTACCCAGATCAATACATCTGGCACCTCGGCGGTGCCTACTTCAATCTGAAGCGGTATGAAGAAGCGATACAGACGATTCAGAAAATGCAGAACCCCACCGAAGGCAGGCGTCTTCTTGCTGCGAGCTATGGGCACTTGGGTCGAACTGCAGAAGCAAAATCTGAAGCTGCCCATGTGCTAAAGGCCCACCCCAACTTTTCGGTCGATCACTGGGCTGCAGTGCAACCGGATAAGTATGAAGAAGACGTCGAGCACTTCCTGGACGGCTTGAAGCGTGCGGGGCTATAGCGCCGCGCCTCGCGTCAATTCGTGTTAATCGCTTGCGTCTCCACGCGCTCCGCTGATCCGGGCTCCGGACACGCGTGCACCTGAAACCCGGGCACCCGAAACGCGGGCTCCGGATACACGTGCGCCTGAAACGCGAGCGCCCGAAACAGCTCCGCCTGTGCCGTCACCGATCGTATCAAGCAGCAATCTCTCGAACTTCCCAGAATCTACATCAAGGCGAACAGTGTCGTCCGAGCGTTTGACCGTCCATGTGCTAAGACTATCAAAGAACTCCTTGTCATCAGGGTTCGGCCCTGGAACAGGAGCGTCTTCGGCGTCGATTCCATCACCATGCACCAAAAACAGTACCGGTGTCAGGGTCTGGAAATAGGTGCCCTCGTAGCTGAACCCGTATATACGCGCAAATTTTTCCTTTTTCGATGTGCCCGTCGTATTGACAGTCAGATCTTTGACCACCTTTCCGAACAGAACTATTTGCGATGATGTATAAAGCGTCTCTGTTGAATCTGTCATTCTTCCACCCTTTTTGAGAGACAAATCTACTAATTTCCAAAACTCCCAGACTCGACCCTAGAACAATTAACTTGTTCAGTCTATTGGCGTTAATGTGCGGACAGAATTTGCGTGACTGTCCTTATCCAATGGCTCTAATTGGGGGCCAACTTCGACAATGCCAATGTCGCGCATTTCGAAGTTTCCCCGGATTACCCTCTCGAACCGCCCGCCTGTATGCCTGCCATCAACGGCAATAAATATGTCGGCAACCTCAACAAAATTCAAATCGCGCTTCTCGATATCTTGCCAGGTGTCAGCCAGATAGGTGCCCAGAATATCGCGCGCGTCTAGCAGTGCCCGTTTGAACAGGTCAGGATTGGCGGCATAGGCCTCATCAAACAGAGTTTGCATAACCGGGGCATAATCGGAGGTCGCAAGCAACTGGTCCGAAAGATCCTCAAGCTCACTGGAAATCGCACCATAGTCCAGCAACATCTCATGGAAGATATCGACCAGAATATCAAAGAATGCCCCTGTTAAGGGCTGGGCAAGATGGTGTTCTTTAACCCATCCCTTTGCAAAATCCGAAAGACGCTTGTCGTTTGCGGCAATCCGGATCTGTTTGCTTTCGGAAAGCTCCCCAATTCGGTTGATCGCGTTCAACATGTATAGATTGCCGTGCGTTTTTTCGAGCAACAGATCGACGAGCGAGTTGAAATGCAGCGATGAGATCAGGGCGACCAGATCTGCGGCACTTTCATGAAATCCAAAATACTCGCCGGTTACATTTTCTGGGTCCGGCACGCCGATTTCCGAGTAGATTATCGCGTGGCCAACCTCATGGGCGATCACGTCAAAGTTCAGACTAAAAGGATAGTACTTTCCATCGGTTCGGTCGGCGCCCATCTCCAGAAACCCGTACCCAGAATAGGCATTTTCTAACGTGGGCAGGATCGTTAGTTCCATGCGGTCCTGGGTCTTGTCACTTTGCCAGGGAATTTCGCGGCCAAAGTAATCCTCCCAGATGTCCAGCACAAAGCGGACAGTGCCAAACAAATGGGCAGCTTCAAACTGCGGCGTACCAGGTTCCAGATAGTCGAAATTTCCGTCGGCATCGGGCATCGCAGGGGGTTCAACGACACCACCCCAAGGCGGGGCCAGCACATCAGAGCCGTCTGGAGAGATGCCATAGGCCTGCGTCTTGCCAATCGGAAAAATCGTGTACATCCGATGATCCGCTGGGCCGGGTGCTAGGCTTCCAGCCGGAGATGACACCAAAACCGTTTCAGGTTCGGCATAGTTCTCAATAAAATAGGGCTGTGGGAACAACCGAAACCGTGTGCCCTCCATGTACTTGATCCCCACTACGTTATCAAAATCACTTTTCTCACCTAAGCCTAGCACAAAGCAGTTGCATCAGCGCAAGAGGTCCATGTTCCCCAAAAGACGGTAGCCTGCCTCATGATGCACCACTTTTTCCCGTTCACGTCGCCGCCATACATCTGTTGTCTGAATCCACAGATCAGTTTGTTCAAAATGAAACTGGGCGGCACGCGTTCCAAAATCAGACTGCGCCATGCGTTTCAACAATAGCAGAGCATCGATGCCCTTTTGATCGACTTCGTGGGCGTCAATCCAGTGTCGTAGATTCGTAACGCTATTCAGCGGCAAGATTTCTGGGTCGGCTCCGCGAAGAATACTGTCCCATGTCCTGTTTTTGTAAAACTGAGCTTTCGCTCGCTCGATCACAAAATCAGCCTGCGAGTTGGAGATTACGCCTGATCCTGCCGCCGCCATGCAGGTCGCCCGGACATTGACCATCGCGATACTCAACGCCACGTACCCCATCTCTTCAGGGGCATGAACCAAAGCGACTTCATCGTCGTCCTCGAGATGACCGTCTCGGAATGCTTCATAAACCACGCCGATCCCAATCATCCCAAACGTATCAAGTTCTGAGGCCCGCAACGCACCCATGCTTGCCGCTCCTAGAACCGGTATTCCCTGCGACATGGCCCACAAAATTTCCTTGTGCCAGACAGAGGGAACACCCTCGAAGTAACCGTCTATAATGCCAATTGCCGAAGGCCGTTCCAAGGTTGCGAGATACACGTCTCCCTGTCGAACTGGGTCTCGGATATCTAAGCGACTGTTTCCAGGGATCTGTTGCCCGGCGAGCGAAGGGCCCGCAAAAACGATCATGTAGAAAGACCTTCGCAGGCGGCAGATTGCGCGCGGGGGCCAGCAATATAAGAGTCATCGTCATGCGGTGCTTCAAGTCCAGGAATGATGACGCGAACAACCGGGATTGCAATCTCCTCACGCGTTAGGTCCACTACGGCAATCTCGCTGACCCCTGCATGTAGCAACTGGACTTTCAACGTTTCTAGGTCCGATTTTAAATCGTCATTCACGTATGTTGGAATTTGGGCGAATTGCCGGGTGTGAGGGTGATCGGTCAGCAATTCGGCGAATGCATCGGTCTTGGACGCACGCCCAGCAAGGCTGTATTCGGCGAAGGTAAGGTCTTCTCGTGCGCCGGTGATGTAATTCAACCGTGTCTGCGCGGCCTCGGTGAGTGAGCGGAGCAACGCAATTGCTCGGTTGGGATGGCTGCCAGATCCAAGTCCGAAATGCCCGCCACTGGCGTCACGTTCGTAAACGACACACAGGAAACTTGGTATTTCAGTGTCGGAGGTCACGTCCCATACCGCACAGTCCAGGCCAACATCCCAGAACTTTTGCAGAGTTCCAAGTGCAAGAACATCATCGACTGTTTCCAGCGCTAGACGGGAGGCTCGTTGGTGGTCAATCGACGCGTGATGCCAAACGGCCAAAGAGTCACGTTCGATCACCTCGCAGATGCCGTGGCAGACCGCCTCCAACATGTGATTTCCAGACGCCAGACCATTTGTGCTGGCCGGAAAGTAACCCGTGTCCGGTGGTAAAGGGTGGGTATAATCAGCATGTACCATCTCAAGTGGAACAAGTATCTCTCGCTCACTGATCAATTCAAAAGCGCCTACCCAATGGAAACGTTCCGTCTGATTTATGGTGCGACCAGGTAACTCAGGAATTCGGTCAAAATTTACAAAAATGTGACGTTCAGAAAGGTCGGCGATACTGGCAAAATAGACGAGCTTGTCGAAATGTTCTGCGTGCCAGATCTCAACTGCTTCCATTATCGCAGAAGCTTTGGCCTGCTCAAGGGTCACACCCTTACCCTGTGACACAGCGATTGAACGAGCATTCGGCCGTACAGCTATTACTACGGGCAGGCCGATACTATCCAGCCCCGTGACATTCGCAACGCGTGTAATGCCAAACTTGTGCTTGATAGGAAGAATTCGGGCTACTGTTTCCTGAGCTGAGCATATTCGCTGCAAACCAGCTAGCGAATGCTTCTTGCCAATTCCCCCAAAGTTGATGTCCATATTCCACTGTCGATTTGTTTATCCGGTTCTTTAAAGAACTCTAGCATTTTTTGACGGCTCATCTAGCCGGAAATCGGCGAAAGTGGTTGGCTGCTTTTGAACACTAGTTCCCAATGCGGGCACTTGCTGTGGATGTCTCCAGCCCACTCTCCGTACAAGTTTACGCTTTTGCAGCAGCGCTTGCTAAGGTCTCCGATCGGTGATTCGCAGGGTTTTGCCCGATTGATTGCACCGCGGACGCTTCTGCAGTTGGCTGCAAGCGCACCAGGAGAGGTTTTTCAACCTGGATCACATATTTTCTGATGGCGGGGCAGTTTAGATCCTTGTGTTGGGCTCCATCATTGCTGGCTCGAGCCCATTCGGGTGAATTTATCAGGTTTTGGGCAAGCGCTTTGAGCCGCCTGTCTATTTGGCCTACGTACCGAAGAACCTCTCAAACCGGATAAATATGAAGAAGACGTCGAGCACTTCCTGGACGGCTTGAGACGTGTGGGCTTATAGAGCCGCACGGCTCACTTCGTGTTAATCGCTTATCCACGCGCATCGCTGATCCAGGCTCGGAC
>Ga0209395_1001108_pt1 | contig 38663 bp, 35 predicted proteins | sample GOMGulsemesocosm_3_FD_184635 | JGI IMG/M metagenome (GOLD analysis project Ga0209395, IMG submission 184635) | Methane-oxidizing microbial communities from mesocosms in the Gulf of Mexico - GOM9D Gulf of Mexico (SPAdes) (version 2) | ecosystem: Environmental > Aquatic > Marine > Cold seeps...
TCTCCACTAAATAATATGACATCTAGCTCTTCCCATCCTCGTAATTTGACCTCTTTATTTGTGGTTGGTAACCAATCTGAAAGTCTAAGTTGTTTCTCCATCGCTGCAAAAATACGTTAAAAACCTTTATAACTGAACATTAGGAGACAGATTCGTTCATCTTTGTTAAATAACTGATACTCAAAAGATCAATTATGGAATCATAAAAAATAATGAGGTGAGATGCATTTCCTTTTAGGGAGAAGGTATTTCTTAAATACTTGTTAAAATCAAGGAATTATAATTAAGCAATTAAACCTTTTAAATATTTGTAGGTCAAAGAAGCAGAACCAATATAAATTTAAAACATAAAAAAATGAAAAAATTAATCGGAATATTAGTACTTGTATTAGCCGTAACTTTTAGCGTAAACGCACAAGAGAGAACGAAGCGTAAAAAGATGAATCACCCAAAATTCACCGCGGAACAACAAGCGACATTACACACTAAAAAAATGACCTTGGCCTTGGATTTAACAGCTGGTCAACAACGTGAAATTCATAAATTTCATTTGGCAACAGCTGCGGATAGAAAAGCAATGGTCGCTGAATTCAAAAACAACAAAGAAAATAGAGTACAACTTACAGACACTCAAAAATATGACAAACTAGTTGCCAAATTAGACAAGCAAATTGCTCACAAAAGTAAAATGAAAAACATTTTAAACAAGGAGCAATATGAAAAATGGTCTAAGATGCACGGTCAAAAAATGAGACAACACGGAAAAAAGCACATGAAAAAAGGCGCAAAACGTACCGAAGGAAAACACACCAAAGGAAAACGTAAAATGCACCGTGATAATTAAGGTTAATTATTGATTGTTATTAAACAATAATTAAAAAAGAAGCCACCCGTAAAAAGGTGGCTTTTGATATTTTATAAGAAAATGGTAATTAATTCTTTTGTGTTATCTCTCTCATAGGAAACTCCACTTATTTCAAAGAGATACTCTTGCGTAAACGAACAACAATTTTCAGATTTCCGTTCTACTTCTATCTTTAAATGAAACAACACATCATCACTGTGTTTCACTTCAATCTCTAAATTTTCACTTTCCCAACCTATAGAATTTAGAACAATTAGGTTCCGCTGGTCTTCCGCAATAAAATCGAAACTTTTTTCCTTTCCTGTTCCTGTATCTAGAAAGCTTATCTCAGAAACACTATAAACTCCTTGGCTAAAAATATTTTCTCCAGAAGCCGTGTCAACCAAGTCAAAAACATAAAAATTAGGAGGTGTAAAACATGTAGGACAGTCTTTAGTGTTTGTACAGCCAAGCAGCGATATCAAAAATAATAAAAGAAATAATTTGTCTATTTTCCCCATACGCTAGTTTTTATTAAAAGTAGCTATTAATTATCAGACACATTCAATTTTTGTCCAATACTTATCGTATTATCTTCCAGACCATTTAATCGTTTTAAATCTGCAACGGATAACCCATGTTTACGCGCTATGGAATACAAGGTATCTCCTTTCTTTACCAAGTGCAGCTCTTCTCGATGCTTCTTTTTACGTTTTCTCGAAGATGTATCTTTATAATACTCGCCTAGAACCTGCTTGTCAAACTTCGTTAAATCATAACGTTCAATCAGGCTGATCAATTTTACAGGGTATTTAGGATCGGTAGCATATCCCGCTTTTTTTAAGCCTTTTGCCCATGCTTTATAATCGGATCTCTCCAAATTAAACAAAAACATATAGCGTTGTCTTTCTGACAAAAACAACGAATGATCTCGGTAGGAGTATTTAGGGTGTCTGTATTTTCTAAAACATTCCTGTAGTTCATCATCATCGTGATACAACACATCTCCACGCCATGATTTATGACATTTTATTCCAAAATGATTATTTGCTTCCTTAGCCAATCTTCCCGCTCCAGAACCTGATTCCAACAGTCCCTGTGCTAGAGTAATACTGGCTGGAATATTATATTTTTCCATCTCTACCACAGCATCTTTCCCAAAAGTTGCGATATATTCTAAGGATTTTCTACTCAACCTAGGGTTGCGCCTCAATTCCTTTTCTACATAAGCTTTATCATAATCTAATACTACAGGTGCTACAGTATTTTTTTTCTTCACTACAGTTCTTGAAGATGACTCCACCACACGTTTTTTAGATTTACAACTTGTAGCTACAACCGCTAACATTAAAACAAATAAGATAGATTTCAATTTCATAATTACTCAATAATTGGCATTTTTTTTCTCTCTAATAGTTGGTTCATTCCATCAATTCCCTGCAAACCACCAGTATGAATTAATAGAATCTTACTTCCTTCAGCAAAATAATCATTTTTAATCAAATCCATCACTCCAAACACCATTTTCCCTGTATAAATTGGATCCAAAGGAATGTTAGTTTCTCTTTTAAACTGGTTGATAAAATGAATTAACTCGGAATTCACTTTTCCATAACCACCAAAACTGTAATCAAGATTTATTTTCCAATTGTTTTTGGAGACAAACTGTTGCACCTCTTTTGCTAAAAAATCACCTTTTAAAGAAGGAAAACCTATGACGGTTTGATGTGGTTTAGACGCATTAATAATACCCGAAAGCGTTCCCCCGGTCCCCATAGAAGCACAGACAATATCAAATTTAGCATCTTCATCGCTTAGAATTTCTTCACAGCCTTTTACTGCTAATTCATTGGTCCCTCCCTCGGGTACCAAATAAAAAGAACCGAACTTATCCTTTAATGCTTGTATAAATGATGCTTCCGTTTTTTGTCTATACGCGGTACGAGTAACAAAATGAAACTCCATTCCTTGGGAAGCTGCAAATTTTAAGGTAGGATTTTTATGCAGTTCTTCTATTGACTTATGCCCCAATTCATCCCCTCTAATCACTCCTATGGTTTTAAAACCAAATTGGTTACCTGCGGCTGCTGTAGCCGCAATATGATTGGAATACGCACCTCCAAAGGTGAGTAAAACGTTATGCTCCTCTTGTTGTGCTTGTGCTAAGTTGTATTTTAATTTTCGATACTTATTCCCTGAAATAAAAGGATGTAGCTCGTCCTCTCTTTTCATAAAAACAGTCACCTTCTTTGTTTCTATATCCGAAAAGAAAAGTTGTACTACACGACTCGAAACATTATTTAACAGCATACTAGCTTTCTAGGTCCTCTTGAATAGTTTCCCACTCTTCCATCAATTTTTCAACGGTATTCTTTTTTTCTTGGTATTTTTCAAAAAACGTAGGATCGGCAGAGACTTTTTCAAAATCATTTGCCAATTTAGTGTCAGCATCCGCAATTTCTTGTTCTAAGCTTGCAATGGAACTTTCCACTTTACTCAGTCTATTTTTTAACTGTTTTTCTTCTTTTCTTGAGCGCTTATTTTCTTTATAAGAATCCTTAGAACTCGTATCTTTAACAGTCTTAGAGACAGTCGCTTTTTCCACTTCGCGCATGTTTTCTAAATTATGTTGTTCTAAGTAATAATTGATATCACCCATATATTCTTTAATTTCCTTATCTCTAAACGAATATACCGTTTCACATAAACCTTGTAAAAAATCACGGTCATGCGATACAATAATTAAGGAACCTTCGAAATTCTTCAACGCATTTTTAAGGACGTTTTTAGAAGCGATATCTAAGTGATTTGTGGGCTCATCCATTATTAACACATTAAAAGGTGTCAATAACATTTTACACAAAGCCAACCTGTTACGCTCTCCCCCTGAAAGTACTTTTACTTTCTTTTCTACATCATCTCCTCTAAACAGAAAGGAACCTAACATATCTCTAACTTTCAATCGGTTTGAATCCGTAGAGGCATCCATCATGGTATCCAATACCGTCTTTTCTCCGTTTAAATATTCCGATTGATTTTGAGCAAAATATCCTATTTCTACATTGTGTCCGATTTTTAATTCTCCGGTATACTCAATTTCATTGACAATTATTTTTGCCAAGGTAGATTTTCCTTGTCCATTCTGACCGACAAAAGCAATTTTACTACCACGCTCAATCATGATATTTACATCTTCCAATACATGATTATCGCCATAGCTTTTACAAACATGTTCTGTTTCTACCACTATTTTCCCTGGCTGCATAGATATAGGAAAACGGACATTCATCACTGATCTATCCTCTTCATCTACCTGAATACGCTCTACTTTATCTAATTTTTTAATTAAAGATTGTGCCATAGAAGCCTTGGTAGCTTTGTAACGGAACTTTTCTATTAACTCTTCGGTTTGTTTAATTTCTTTGGCTTGATTTTTTTGAGCAGCCGCTTGTTTCTCCATAATATCTGCACGTAATAACAAATATTCAGAATAGGCTTTTTTATAATAATACATGCGTCCCAAAGATATTTCAATGGTACGATTGGTTACATTATCTAAGAACATTTTATCATGCGAAACCACTATTACAGCACCACTATACCCTCGCAAAAACTTCTCAAACCAAATGATAGATTCAATATCTAAATGGTTTGTTGGCTCATCTAAAAACAAGACATCATTGTTTTGTAATAATAGTTTTGCTAATTCGATACGCATACGCCAACCTCCAGAAAAAGTTTCTGTAAGTTTGCCAAAATCTTCACGTTTAAACCCTAATCCTTGAAGAATTTTTTCTGTTTCACCTTGATAGTTATACCCTCCCAATAATTCATAGCGATGGGTTAAATCATCTAAATCATGTAAAATAGTTTGGTAGTCTTCACTTTCATAATCCGTACGTACAGCAAGTTGCTCATTAATTCCTTCCAACTTTTTTTCAATACTCTTTATTTCCGTAAATGCTTGATAAGATTCCTCTAATATAGTACGACCTTTTTCAAAATCTATATCTTGTTTTAAGAATCCGATAGTGGTATCTTTTTCAAAAGCCAAGGTGCCTTCATCATATTCTTGATCTTTGGCTAATATTTTAAGTAAGGTAGATTTCCCTGCCCCATTTTTACCAATTAATCCAATTCTATTTCCTGCATCTACTTTAAAAGTGATACCTCCGAATAATTGAGTCCCTCCAAAGGAAACTCCCACATTATGAACATTTAACATATCTACTACTTATTTACACTTTGTATCGAATGATTTTCAACATCCAATTACATGAATTTTAGCGAATGTAAAAAATCTATTGTTTAAATCTATATATTGCAAGGATATTTTTAAAAACTAACTACATATGTTCAAAAAAGGAAGCAAACTACACAGTATTCTAAACAACAAATGCCCTCGCTGTCAAGAAGGTGATTTTATGAAAAACAATACCAAGTTTAAAATAATAAAATCGACAAGAATGCATGAAAAATGCTCCGTTTGTAACCTAAAATACATGATTGAACCCTCCTTTTTCTATGGAGCAATGTATGTTACCTATGGACTTACCATTGCACTCTCCATAATGACCTTTATGATCGCTTACGGAATCTTTGGCTTCACGTTTCTAAACAGTACTATAGCCATTGCCATTACAGTAATTGCGTTTATTCCAATTACCATACGCTTATCACGTGCTATTTGGATAAATCTATTTATCAGTTATGATCAAAAAATAAACTAGGACTTAAATCGACTAATACAAACATCACTTGGAATAGGTGTATTATATTCTAAACAATCGTACAATTGATTTGCTGCTTGGGGAGCTATCATAACGCCACGAGTTCCCAATCCATTCAATATTGCACAATTTTTATACGTTGCATGCACACCTACTAATGGCCGTCTATCTTTTACTGTAGGTCTAATTCCAGCTACATGGTCCACAATTTCGTAAGGACATGTCAAAAACATATCCAATTTCATAAGTAATTCTTCCTTTCCTGGTAATGTAGGTGCATTGGTTTTGTCCTTCCAGTTAAATGTAGCACCTACTTTATATAAATCATTCCCAATAGGCATCACAAAAACGGCCGCCTTTATCAAATAATCTGCTTTTAATTCAGGTGCATGAATGGTAATCAACTCTCCTTTGGCTTCTTGCATAGGTAAGTCTTTAAACCAAGGGTTTTGCAACATCCCAAAACCTTCGCAAAAAACAATTTTACTAGCGGATATTCCTTTGTATGAAATCCCCTCTTTAAAATGCTCTAAAGCATCATAAATAAAGGTTTCCATTTTTATCAAATTCTTATCCATCAAGAAAGTACGGTAGTCTTTTAACAAGCTCTTGGTATCAATTCTTCCCGTATTTATCAATTTCCCATACCCAAAATCACTGATAATACCTGGGTTTTTATCCTTTCCTACCACAGGTAGCATATAATCTTGCATTAAAGGTTTATCGCACGCTACAAACCAATTATTTTGCTCCTGTACAGATTTAAAAATTCGGTGAATAGGGAGGCTATGATTATAATGTGCTTGCAAAGAATTTTCCAGTTCACTATAAAAAGGCAGGGCGATTTTTAATTGAGGTGAAGCATCCCAAACAGGCGTAAACCGTTTTAAAACTACGGGATTATACATACCTCCTGCCACCACGGAAGAGTGCTGTGATTCATTTTCAAAAACCACAAAGGTTTTATTTTCAGCCAATAACTTTTTACTAAAAGCAATGCCTGCCAAACCCATTCCAACAATAATATAATCTACCTTCATAATATCCTTAATAAGAGTACAAAAGTAGAGAAAGAAATTCATTGTAAGACATAAAAAAACTCTTGCTTTCGCAAGAGTTTTTTTAGTTTTATTTTTTGGAAGGAATTAGTAATTCCACATATCCAATTCTTTGTTTCTAATATTTCCTTTAATTTCTTCAGAGGCCAATACTTGAAATAAGGCATTTCCTTTTACATATTCCGATACATCTCTATTTCCATACATGTTCTCTTCTCTATAAATAATATAGCTAAATCTACGTGCATTTAATAAATGGTCGTATGAAATAGGATAAGCAGAATTTTTCTGATTAAACACTTTCATTTTATGTAAGGTCTTCCTAGCACTTGGATAAAACACCCAAAACAATGGTAATTGCTCTGAAAGTCCAACATCCTCACGTCCCATCAACTGAACATCTGGCGCAACAGGTGCGATGGCCAATAAACGGTATTTAAGTTCACCTTGACGCTTGTCAAAGTACCATAATCCTTTTATTTTATAGCCGTCAATATCTTGAGCCGTTAAATCAATACGATCTATATATTCATCAATATTCGTATTACCTGCATTCAACTCATCTATACCAGCATCAGTGGTATCTACACGCGCTAATTTAGCAATGATTTCTTTTTTAGTCAACTTGTTCGTAAAATAGGAATCATCATATACCTCAGCAATATCGTCATTTTTAATCCCTCTTAACAAGGTATCGAATAATGACCTACGATCTATATCTACACTAGTGGTGTCAATAGGATAATAGTACGGTAAATTAATACGCTCATTCAAATCGATATATTCCCAGACAGTTTTTGACCACATGATATCTCTATCATCGATAAAACCATATTCTAATGGTTTATCGTTGTCGGTAGCCAACTGTTGTTTGGTTTTTTTACCAATTTCTGAGGGCTTTGTTGCATTTAGTAAATTCGATTGTGCATTTGATACAAACGCTACTAATACTACTAACATAAAAGTTGCAAAACCGTTCCTTCTCATAATTATGATCTATTTAAATAATATTATTGTACTTCTATACTTACGGGTGCAGCCGTTTTAATACGGTAACCAGCACCACCAACTAGATTAGATTTCACATCAAAAATGGATACGATATCTCCTCTTCTAGCTTTACTAATTGCTTTTTTCGCTGCGGCGTTCATTTTATTTCCTTTTACAGTAACAGTAGACTGTCCAGGAACACGAATTTTAAATGATATTGTAGTTAACTTCAAGTCAAAAACAAAATCAGGTAATACCACACCTACTGTAGCTTTTCCTATACTTGTCTTAGGCATTGGAACCATTCCAAATTGTTTACGAACCGTAGACAATGGTGCAGGAATATCTTTAATTCTGAAAGACATTTTACTTGGAATAATATCTCCATTAGGTAAAGTCCCTCTCACATTGATTGTTACTTCGCTTCCACTTCCAGGTTTCAACAAGTATTTACCATTCGCACCAACTTTAGACAATCCAACAGCATCCGCTTTCACTTTATTATCTGGAATTCCAGGAATGGAGATCGTCATAGGGTTTGCTACCCCACGATATACAACATTCATTTTATCCGCTGATATCACCGCTCCATTTGGTTTTGGAATTACAGCATACGAACTTTCGATAGGAATTTCTACAGGAACTTCATTTTCCATGAAAATAAATTTCCCTTTAATTATATTTTCTCCTACTCTACCTACTCCAAACTTCAAATTTACCTGACCTGCCTGAATAGCACTCGCTGGCAATTTACGTCCGTTCACAGTAACACTTTTCGCTTTTAATGTTGGATCATTTCTACCAAGATAAATTTTACCTGTAAAAGTTTCACCTTCAAAAAATGCCGTTTTATCAGCCACAACAATTGCTTGGTAGTTATTCATTGAAACATCACTCTCCATTTGACCTCCTAACAAGGTTTCATAAATTTCTGCTTCTGTAGATTTAATATCACTTTGCAATTGCGTAAAATTTGTAAGCGTTGCAATCAAAGGAAAACCTTCGTATCTATTTTTAATCCAAGGCTGTGTTCCTTCCCCTTTTACTTTAGGATCTGTAGTATCAAACCTTTCATTTATTGCTTTAACTAAGACATCGTTGTTCCCTACAATTTCTAGCATTCTAGTCTTGTAGTTTTTAATCTTCGCAACAAATTCCTGTCCTTCTTTTGTTATCCTATCACCATTAAAAAATAATTGATCCACCTTATCGGTACCATCCATTACTTCAAAATTTTGTTTGTCTTCCTCTTCTATATCACTTGATGCAAAAGTTTTCATATCTTCTAAATAAGTATAAAAACTAGAAGATAATGCATTTACGGTCGTTGCATTTTTATAGTGTTCACCAAATTTTTCTGGTTGCTCAGCAGACTTTATTGCTAAAGAGCTTAAAATTTTAGCGTTTTTAGTGGTAGCTGTTTCATTCGCTGCTACCAACTTATTGTTCATATAACCAAAAGCAGACAACACCTCTTTACCCATATTTAGCGCTAACATAGCGATAAATACCAAGTACATAAGGTTAATCATTTTCTGCCTTGCTGAAAGTTTTCCTCCTGCCATAATTAATTAGTTTTAAGGTTTTATTAGTACTAATTAATTTTTACTTGACATTGCGGTTAACATACCTCCATACACCCCATTTAACGATGCTAAATTATCTGTTAAACTTTCCATTTGAGCTTGTAATTTCTGAGCATTTCCAGCAAATTGATCATTAATATCAGTTTGACGAGATGTACTTTCTAACTGTACTTTGTACAAACTATTTAAAGATTCCATTTGTGCTGCTGCCAATGACAATTGCTCACTATATCTATTAGTTGCGGCGATTGAATCTACTGCAGGTGCAATATTTTCTGCTGCTCCTTTAAAATTAAGAATACTTGTAGAAAGGCTAGTCATTACATTTGCGTCTAGCTTTGCTTCCTTAAGCATATCATCTAATTTTTGAGATAGTAGGCCTTGAGCTTCATTTGCTTGATTTACATCTCTTGCTTTTTGAGCTCCTCCAGCCAATTCTGGATATACTAATGCCCAATCTAAATCATCATCTACAGATTCAAAAGCGGAAAGGAAGAAAATCAATGCCTCCGCAATCAATCCAACAGCTAATAATGTACCACCTCCTACAGTAACTCCTAAAACGTCAATTTTCCAGTGTAATATTTTAAATAATGCTCCTAGAATAACAATTGATGCTCCTACATTGTAGGCTATATTCATTAATTTCTTTTTCGTCCTTGACTGTGCCATGTTTATTTCTTTTTGTGAGGAAAATTACTTTCCGTTTAAATTAGTTCCTAAATGATCTTGTACTGTTCTAAACCCTATATAGCTACGAGCTGAATCAGCATATTCGTAATCTCTTGTACTTACTTCTAAGAAAAAAGCGACATCTTTCCATGATCCTCCTCTAATAACCTTCCTCTTATTTCTTCTATCCTCCACATTAGGATTCATCGTAGATCCTATATAATAAGACCCTTCATTAAATGCTGTATTTGTCCATTCTGATACATTTCCTGCCATATTATACAAACCATAATCATTCATATTATATGATTTTGCCTCCATAGTATACAAAGCACCATCCACTGCATAATCTCCTCTACTTGGTTTAAAGTTTGCTAAGAAGCATCCTCTATCCGTAGTAGTATAAGGTCCTCCCCAAGGGTATTGTGCGTATTGCAGTCCACCACGAGCGGCATATTCCCATTCTGCTTCTGTTGGTAACCTAAAATAAGGTACAGAGCTAGGATTCTTTTTTGATTTTAAATAATCATTTTTCTTCTTCGTTCTCCAGCTACAAAAAGCTTTTGCTTGATTCCAAGCGATACCCACAACTGGGTAATCATTATAAGCTTCATGGAAGAAATAATCTTGATGCATTGGGTCGTTGTACGAATAGTTAAAGTCTTTTACCCACACCGTAGTATCAGGATATACTTTTACCGTTTCGGACTTGATAAAATCTTTACGATTCCCACTTGTACGAGCAGCATCGTCACGATCTAGCCAATAATATTTATATTGTAATTTATCCGTATCTAATAAACGTCTACCATCAAAACTATTATCTAAGTTCACATACATAGTATCCATGATTTCTGCATAATATACATCAGGAAAATCACCGGTAGCCCATACTAAGTTTTCATCCCAGTCTAAAGCTCTTCCCATGGTAGGTGAATTTACATCCCCATAACTTCCATAGTTTTCCATCATATATTTTTGGTAAGCACTCATGTCCGCAGTATCTAGCACCTTGAATTGATAGTCTTCCAAAACACCACCTTTTTCTTCAGCATTATCTCCGTTCATTTCATCCGCTAAAATGGCTAGTTTAGTACGAACGATAGAATCACGTACCCAATGTACAAATTCTTTATACTCACTATTAGTGATTTCGGTTTCATCCATATAAAAAGGGCGAACTGTCACGGTTTTTGTAGGGGCATTAAATGCTCCTGCTACATCCTCGCTTTGTTTCCCCATAGTAAATGAACCACCAGGAATAAGGGACATACCGTAAGGTTTCATGGAGTACCATTTACTTTTAGATTTTACACCTATTAATTCTCCTTGATCATTAGAACCACAGCTATACAATACTGAGATTAGCACAATAAATATTGCAATTTTCTTCATAATTACACTTTTCTTTTCAAATTGAGGTAAAACGTTTGCTGTCAATTTATCTATGTGTTTAGTTATTCTGTTAAACAACATCTCGTTAACTTTATTGCATCCTAGGTTAATTATTTTTATGCTAACTTTTTACAAGCATTCATCCATCGCTCTGGAAGTTCTTGATTTGTAGCACTTAAATAATCTTGATAGGTACATGGTATTAACGCATGTCTTTTAAATTTATTATTTTCGTTCAAATTAATTTCCATCCACCAACGTCCACTTTTATTACTTTTATAAAAGTTAATCGTTTCTGTTTCATTAGGAACTATATATTTTTGGTAGTCATCTAATATCCCAAAAGGGTAATCATTAGCTCTATAATTTACACCTTCTATAAAGTACCAAATCATTTGAGCAATCAATTGCCCCGTAATTTGTTTGGTATCATGTACAGGATTAAATTCATAAATACCAAAAGAGGTTACTTTATCACTAATCCCTGCATAACGAGCAATAGCACAAGCATCCGTACCTGAAAGACCGTTAGGCGAGGCATTATAATTAGCGGGTGCATCACAATTTTTTATTGCAGACAAATCAAAGCTTACAATATCTGCATCTCTCAATACTGGCTCTACTATCTCAATGTTATGTAATAATTCACCAAGTCTATGTGTTTCGAAAAAAAGATTGTCTAATAAATCGATCTCGTCTTGAGAATTATAGAAAGTTTGGTAACCTAGGTTACAAAAATTAAACAAGTTGTTAGGGGCATCCATAATAATTCTACTTAAAAACGAGGTAGAATCTATAGGATTATCTATCTCTCCTAAATTGAATTTATTATCAACAGCAACTAGGTTTACTGTCTGCTCTAGGGAATCATATGCTCTATAATTTATATAGGTTAACTCTTGCCCTCCACCAATAATTACAGGAATAATTCCTTTTTTTAATAAAGATGTTAAAATAGATTGTACTGCAAAATAAGTATCTGCAACTTTATTCCCAGGGATAACATCCCCGATATCAGCCACTTTTACGCCCCAATTCCCAGGAAACATATTATACAAATGCTTTCTAATAGATGACAAATCACTTCCAGCGTCATAGTTGTCTACAGCATTTCTACCTTCGCAAACACCTACAATGGCAATTTTTACACCCTCTAGCATAGGCATACCGTCCTGTTCCGTATGTATGTACAACATTTCGGACAGGCTATTGCCTAAATCATTTTGAGATATAGTAATAACACCAGTATCCACTGGCTTTAAAAAGTCTAATTCCATAATATCATCAGAGGGGTCAATTCTAAATTCAGAGGCAAGATAACAATAATTATTTCTTTTTAGCCTTAGACGCTACAGTTTTCTTTTTAGCAGCGGGTTTCTTTTTTGTTACAGTTTTCTTTTTAGCAGCGGGTTTCTTTTTTGCTGCCTTTTTTTTCTTTGGGGCATTCTTTTCTATAATACCTTTTACTTCCTCTAAAGTCAATGCTTTAGCATCCGTTGTTTTAGGCATTTCTATTTTCACTTTACCTTTTAGGATATTAAACCTACCCCATCTAGCTTTTTCTACACGGATACCTTCTTCTTCCCAATTGTGGATTACTTTTTCTATTTCTTTACGTTTCTTATCTTCAATAAGCGACGTAATATCATCAAAAGTTAAATTATCGTAGTCGTATTTTTTATTGACATTGATAAACATTCCATTCCATTTTATAAATGGCCCAAAACGTCCAACACCTTTTTGAACAGGTAACTCTTCATATGTAGCAATAGGGGCATCTGCTAATTGTTTTGCTTTTATCAATTCCACAGCACGGTCATAATTTACATCCATAGGATTTTCATCTCTTGGAATAGACACATACATGGTATCATATTTTACATAGGGTCCAAAACGACCATTAGCCACTGTTACCTCATGTCCTTCAAACTCTCCTACCATTTTTGGCAATTGGAATAAATCCATCGCCTCTTCATAAGTAATAGAATTTAACGTTTGGTTTGGCTGTAAACTTGCAAATTTAGGTTTCTCTTCATCCGTAGCTTCACCTATCTGTACCATCACACCAAAGCGCCCTAAACGTACATAAACATTTTTACCACTTTCAGGATCTACACCTAATAATCGTTCCCCTTTAGCACGTTCGGCATTGGCTGCTACGTCTACTACTAAGGGATGAAATGCATTATAAAACTCCTTGATCATAGCGGTCCAGTCTTCTTTACCATCTGCTATTTCATCAAAATCAGCCTCCACTCTAGCCGTAAATCCAAAATCCAATACATCTGAAAAATGGGCTACCAAAAAGTCGTTTACTATATTTCCAATATCGGTTGGTATCAATTTTCCTTTATCAGAACCAACCTTCTCTGTCAATGTATTATCAGAAATATCTGAGTCGGTTAATAATAACTGATTGTAATCTCTATCTTTTCCTTCTACGGAACCTTTTTCTATGTATTCTCTTTTTAAAATTGTAGAAATCGTAGGTGCATAAGTAGAAGGTCTACCTATTCCTAATTCTTCTAATTTCTTTACTAATGACGCCTCTGTAAAGCGATAAGGAGCTTTAGAATAACGCTCTGTAGCAGAGATAAACTGAACATCCAATCCTTCTGCTACCCTTAATTTAGGCAACATTCCGGCTTGTTCTTCGTCTTCATTATCCGTCCCTTCTAAATACACTTTTAAGAAACCATCAAATTTAATCATTTCCCCATTCGCGGTAAACAATGACTTATTTTGATTATTTTTTACTTTTACATTGGTACGTTCTAATTGCGCATCACTCATTTGAGAAGCTACAGTACGTTTCCAAATAAGACTATACAAACGATCTTGATCATAATCTACGGATACCGTATGACGACTCATATCTGTAGGTCTGATGGCCTCATGCGCTTCTTGAGCACCTTTATTTTTATTTTTAAAATCTCGTGGAAAACTATATTCTTTTCCATAAGAATCTGTAATTTCTAATGCTGCAGCTTCTTTTGCATCATTGGATAAGTTCACACTATCCGTTCTCATGTATGTAATTAAACCCGCTTCGTATAAACGCTGCGCCATGGTCATGGTTTTAGATACAGAAAAATACAATTTACGTGCTGCTTCTTGCTGTAAAGTAGAGGTAGTAAATGGTGCTGCTGGAGTTTTCTTTGCAGGTTTTTTAGTTAAATCTGCTACTTCAAAATTAGCATCCAAACAAGATTCTAAAAATTCTTGTGCTTCTTTTTTAGTTTTAAAATTCTTAGGCAAGCTCGCTTTTAACTTTTTACCACCAACGGTTAAAAATTCAGCCATCACTTTATAAGAAGCAACGGGTGTAAAGTTTTCAATTTGGCGTTCTTGCTCCACTATTAGTCGTACTGCAACAGATTGTACTCTACCTGCAGACAACCCTCCTTTTACTTTTCTCCACAACACAGGAGACAATTCATATCCAACCAAGCGGTCCAATACTCTTCGTGCCTGTTGCGCATTTACTAAGTTATAATCTATAGTTCTAGGATTTTCTACTGCTTTTAAAATAGCCGTTTTTGTAATCTCATGAAAAACAATACGTTTGGTCTTTTCGTCGGTCAATTTTAATTGTTCCGATAAATGCCAAGCAATAGCTTCTCCCTCCCGGTCCTCATCACTTGCTAACCAAACCATATCAGCTTTTTTAGCTAAGCTTTTTAATTTCTTAACAACTGCTTTCTTATCCGGTGAAACCTCGTAGTTAGGTAAAAAGTCCGTCTCTACATTAATTCCAATATTTTTTTTGGGTAAATCTGCAATATGTCCAAAACTCGATTCTACTTGAAAATCTTTTCCTAGAAATTTCTCAATCGTTTTTGCCTTTGCAGGTGACTCAACTATAACTAAATTTTTTGCCATAAATCCTTTTTTCAATCGTTAATTCTTCTAACAAAAACTAACGCATACTATCCTGTTCTTAAACATCTACTAATCGCAAAAGTATATGAATTTTTTTAATTTCACATTTTAACAGTACATTTTTAATGGAATTTCACGATTTCTACTGTTAATTTTCTGCCAACTTGTCATATTTTTAATTATTTGGTTTTATCTTTGCCCAATATTTGAAAAGAACATGAGTACCGAGAAAACAATTATAGAAAAACACCAAGGACAGTCATTGATAACCGAACACGTAACTGGAAATACAAAAAAAATGTATATCGAAAGTTTTGGTTGCCAAATGAACATGAATGATAGTGAAATTGTTGCAGCCATCTTAACTAAAGAAGGTTACAACACTACTCAAATAATGGAAGAAGCCGATCTTGTTTTAGTAAACACGTGCTCAATTCGTGAAAAAGCAGAACAAACAGTTCGTAAAAGACTAGAGAAATACAATGCTATAAAAAGAATTAACCCTGGCATGAAAGTGGGGGTTTTAGGCTGTATGGCAGAGCGACTGAAAGCTAAATTTTTAGAAGAAGAAAAAATAGTTGATTTAGTAGTTGGACCAGATGCTTACAGAGACCTACCTAATTTATTACAAGAAATAAGCGAGGGAAGAGATGCTGTAAACGTTATTTTATCGAAGGAAGAAACTTATGGAGATGTGTCTCCTGTACGTTTAAATTCCAACGGAGTTTCAGCTTTTGTATCTATAACCAGAGGATGCGATAATATGTGCACCTTCTGTGTAGTACCTTTTACCCGTGGTCGTGAACGTAGTAGAGATCCTGAAAGTATTTTAAAAGAAATTCAAGATTTACACGAACGTAATTTTAAAGAAGTTACGCTACTAGGGCAAAATGTAGATAGTTATTTATGGTATGGTGGAGGCTTGAAGAAAGACTTTAAAAACGCTTCTGATATTGCAAAAGCTACTGCTGTAGGGTTCTCAAACCTACTAGATATTGTAGCCAAAGCGTACCCAACTATGCGTTTTCGTTTTTCTACTTCAAACCCTCAAGATTTGAATGTAGAGGTATTACATACCATGGCAAAGCATAAAAACATTTGTAAACATATTCACCTACCTATACAAAGTGGGAATACGGATATGTTAAAACGAATGAACAGAGCGCACACGAGAGAAGAATATTTAACATTGATAGATAATGTACGTAACATTATTCCTGATTGTGCTATTTCACAAGACATTATTGTAGGTTTCTGTGAAGAAACAGAAGAAGAACACAAAGACACACTATCACTAATGGAGTATGTAAAATACGACTTCGGATTTATGTTTGCCTATTCTGAAAGACCAGGAACACTCGCCTCTAAAAAAATGCCAGATAATGTACCTAATGATGTAAAAAAACGTCGTTTGAACGAAATTATCCAATTACAATTAGAACACAGCGCGTATAGAACAAAATCATTTATTGGCCAAACTGTCGAAGTATTAATTGAAGGAACTAGTAAAAAATCTGACGCACATTGGAAAGGACGTAATTCACAAAACTGTGTTATTGTATTCCCAAAGACTGACGAAAAACTAGGAGACACCGTAAACGTACTTATCGAAGACTGTACTTCTGCGACACTAATAGGTGTTAAAAATTAAAGAATATGGAATCACTACAAACTGTAAAGCAACGCTTTGGAATTATCGGAAATGATGCGATTTTAAATCGCTCCATCGAAAAGGCAATTCGTGTTGCTCCAACCGAAATTTCTGTATTGGTTACAGGTGAAAGTGGTGTAGGTAAAGAGAGTATTCCTAAAATCACACATCAGCTTTCCTATAGAAAACACGCAAAATACATCGCTGTTAACTGTGGAGCCATTCCAGAAGGAACCATAGACAGTGAATTATTTGGACATGAAAAAGGTGCTTTTACTGGCGCTGTCCAAACCAGAAAAGGATATTTTGAAGTAGCTGATGGAGGTACCATTTTTTTAGATGAAGTAGGTGAACTACCCTTAACCACTCAAGTCCGATTATTAAGAGTATTGGAAAATGGTGAATTCATAAAGGTAGGTGCTTCTAATGTTCAAAAAACCGACGTTAGAATTGTAGCCGCCACCAACCTAAACATGCAAGAAGCTATTAGCAAAGATAAGTTTAGAGAAGACTTGTATTACAGGTTAAGTACCATAGAAATTAACCTACCACCACTAAGAGAGAGAAAAGAAGATATCCATTTACTGTTTCGTAAATTCGCTTCGGATTTTGCACAGAAATATAAAATGCCGACAGTTCGATTAACGGACGACGCCATTGGATTGTTAATAAATTACGGCTTCCCTGGAAACATAAGGCAGTTGCGAAATATAGCGGAGCAAATTTCAGTAATAGAGGAAACAAGAACTATTGATGCGTTAAAACTGAAACAGTATTTACCAGAAGCAAAAGGAAATTTCCCCTCTGTCATTTCCAAAACAACCAGTAATAGCGATTTTGCCAACGAACGAGAGATTATGTATAAAATCTTATTCGATATGCGAAACGACATCAACGATTTAAAAAAGCTTACCTTGGACTTGATGAAAAGTGAAAACACCAATCAAGTAAAAGAACAAAATAGTCAGTTGATTCAAAAAATTCATCAGGAACAAGAACAAGAGCAGTATTTACCTGTTGTTCAAAATCCAATTGAAGTATTATCAATGCCTGATACAGACTATGAAGCGAATAAATCGTTTGACTTTGCGGAAGCAATAGATGAAGATGAATCTTTATCGCTCCACGAAAAAGAAGTGGAATTGATAAAAAAATCGCTCGAAAGAAACCACGGAAAACGAAAATTAGCCGCCAAGGAATTAGGTATTTCGGAACGCACATTATATCGTAAAATAAAACAATACGATTTATAAGACCCTCAAGTAAAATTAATTAAAAGTTGAAACAACACCCTTTATTGTGAAAAAAATTATAATTCTAAGCTTTTGTATCATAGCCACTATTACTTTTCATAGTTGTGGAATCTATTCATTTACAGGAGGAGACACAGGAAACGCAAAGACGATACAAATAGATTATTTCCCAAACACTGCCACACTAGTAGAACCAGGGTTAAGCCAAAAATTCACGCAAGATTTACAAGATTTATTTTTAACACAAACAAATTTAGAGCCGGTAAAAGCAAATGGTGATTTACAATTTGAAGGAGAAATAACGGGTTACCGTATTAACCCGATGACGGCCACTGCAGAACAAACAGCGGCTCAAAACAGGTTGACCATCACCGTGAACTGCCGTTATTACAATAGAGAAGAGGAAAGTAAAAATTTTGAAAAAAGTTTTTCGTTCTATTATGACTATCCAGCCGACGCACAGTTGACCGGAAGTATTTTAGATGACGCTTTTGAAGAAATATTAGAACGTATTACACAAGATATATTTAATGCCTCCGTGGCCAATTGGTAGATAGATGAACAACTTGGAAATAAATTCTTTATTAAAAAATCCACAACAAATATCTGTTGAAAAAACGGTCGCATTGGAAGCGATTCTCAAAGATTACCCCTATTTTCAAGCGGCACGAGTACTTCATTTAAAAGGACTCAAAAATCAACAAAGTCATAAGTACAACCAAGCATTAAAGATCACTGCGGCACATACTGCAGACCGTGCTGTTTTGTTTGATTTTATCACTTCTGAACCGGTAAATACAATTTTAACAGCCATAGAATCCACAGAGATTAAAGAAGCTGTAAAAATAAAGGAAACTGCAGAAACTAACGATGAAGAACTTATTGTTTCTTCAGAAACGGCACTCGTAAACGAAGAAATTTTAGACAATTCCGAACAAGAATTAACAGAAACTCCGACCTTACCCTCAGCTCCAATTCAAGGTTTTAATCCTATTTTTGAAAACATTGAACATTTATCGTTAAAAAAAGAAGAAAAATCAAGTTCTAATGAAGCTCGTTTTTCTGATATCATCTTCCCAATTATCAGTAAGGATGACTCCCAAGAGAAAGCCAAATTATTGGTTGATAAAACAGAAGAAATTCTAAAAATAGGAACACCTTTAGAATTTTCTAAAAAAGAAGCACACTCTTTTAGCGAATGGATGAATTTGAATACGTTTTCCCCGCTACCACAAGAGAAAACAACAAAAAAAATAATAAAAAAAGTCAGTAAAAAAGTTGATAAACTAGGCTTAATTGATAAATTTATTGCTACAAATCCTAAAATTCCTAGAGTAGGAAAATCAGGATCAAAGCAAGCAAGTATTCTCAAAGAAACTTCCAATAACGACAGTTTAATGACGGAAACTTTAGCCAAGGTATACCTAGAACAAGAGAAGTACGGCAGTGCGATCAAAGCTTATCGTATTTTAAGTTTGAAATATCCAGAAAAAAGTAGTTTCTTTGCTGACCGAATTAAAGCAATAAAATATTTACAAAAAAATAAATCATGACATCATATACAATATTTTTAGTCGTAATAATGATCGTAGCATTTTTGCTAATCCTAATTATAATGGTTCAAAACCCTAAAGGAGGAGGATTGTCTTCATCTTTCGGTGGCGGAGGAACTCAAGCACTAGGAGGGGTTCAAAACACGACCAACTTTTTAGACAAGAGTACATGGACTTTGTCAATTATTTTATTAGCCTTGATTTTATTATCAAATTTTGCTGCCCCTTCAGGAGCAAATGCTACTAGCGAAGATTCTCAAGTAGAAACAACTATTGAAAACAGAGACGTAATAGAGACTCCAGCTCCTGCAGCCGTTGTTCCAACTACAACAAATGACTCTATCAACTAGATTCTTTTAACAACATCATATAAAATGCCAACATGTCAGCCATGTTGGCATTTTTTTTGTCAATAACTTAAAAATAAAATACAATTTGTCAGCCATAGTACTATGGCACATTTTTCGCAAATCGTTAATCATAAATAAAAAACTAAAACATGAGTGTAAATATTAAACCTTTAGCTGATAGAGTTCTTATTGAACAAAAAGCTGCAGAAACTACTACCGCATCTGGTATCATCATCCCAGATACCGCCAAAGAAAAGCCACAAGAAGGAGTTGTTGTAGCAATTGGAAACGGAACTAAAGATGAGCCAATGACTGTAAAAGTTGGTGACACCGTATTGTATGGAAAATATGCCGGAACGGAGTTAAAACACGAAGGGAACGATTATTTAATCATGAGAGAAAGCGATATTTTCGCTATCATTTAATTCATAAGATATAGACATGGCAAAAGAAATAATTTTTGATATAGAAGCTAGAGACGGACTTAAAAGAGGTGTAGATGCTTTAGCGAATGCAGTAAAAGTAACGTTAGGACCTAAAGGACGTAACGTAGTAATCGACAAATCTTTTGGAGGACCATCAATCACGAAAGATGGGGTTACTGTAGCAAAAGAAATAGAATTAGAAGACCCTATTGAAAACATGGGAGCTCAAATGGTAAAAGAAGTTGCTTCTAAAACCAATGACCTTGCAGGAGATGGTACTACTACCGCTACTGTATTAGCACAAGCTATCGTAAAAGAAGGGTTGAAAAATGTAGCTGCAGGTGCCAATCCTTTAGATTTAAAAAGAGGAATTGATAAAGCAGTAGCAACAATTGTTGAGGACTTACAAAAACAATCTAAAGAAGTTGGAAACAACGCTGATATGATTAAACAAGTTGCTTCAATTTCTGCTAACAATGACAATACTGTTGGAGATTTAATATCTAAAGCATATGCTAAAGTAGGAAAAGAAGGAGTAATTACTGTTGAAGAAGCAAAAGGAACTAAAACATATGTAGATATTGTTGAGGGAATGCAATTTGACCGTGGATATTTATCTCCTTACTTTGTAACAAACCCAGATAAAATGTTGGTTGATCTAGAAAACCCTTACATTTTATTGTTTGACAAAAAAATAAGTTCTTTAAATGATTTATTACCCATTTTAGAGCCTGTTGCAAAAAGCAGCAGACCTTTATTAATTATCGCAGAAGATGTAGATGGTGAAGCATTAGCTACTTTGGTGATGAACAAATTAAGAGGTGCTTTAAAAATAGCCGCTGTAAAAGCGCCAGGATTTGGAGACCGTAGAAAAGCAATGTTGGAAGACATCGCTACTTTAACTGGTGGTACTGTAATTGCTGAGGAAAGAGGATTGAGTTTAGAAAACGCTACTTTAGAATTATTGGGAAGTGCAGAGCGCATTACGCTTGACAAAGACAATACAACCATCGTAAATGGAGCTGGAGACAGTGAAGTTATTAAATTACGTGTAAATCAAATCAAAACTCAAATTGAGACGACTACATCTGACTACGATAAAGAAAAGTTACAAGAACGATTAGCTAAACTAGCTGGTGGTGTTGCTGTATTATATGTAGGTGCTGCTTCTGAAATAGAAATGAAAGAGAAGAAAGACCGTGTAGATGATGCATTACACGCTACTAGAGCTGCTGTTGAAGAAGGTATTGTTGCTGGTGGTGGTGTTGCTTTAGTGAGAACAAAAGCGAACTTACAGGAAATTACTTCAGATAATTTAGACGAAATTACTGGAATCAAAATTATAGACAGAGCTATTGAAGAACCTTTAAGACAAATTGTTGAAAATGCAGGAGGAGAAGGATCTGTTGTTGTTTCTAAAGTTTTAGAAGGAAAAGGTGACTTTGGATTTAATGCAAAAAACGACACGTACGTTCAAATGTTTGAAGCTGGAATTATTGACCCTACAAAAGTAACACGTGTTGCTTTAGAGAATGCTGCTTCTGTAGCTGGGATGATTTTAACTACTGCTTGTACATTAGTAAATATTAAAGAAGATGCACCAGCTGCTATGCCTCCAATGGGTGGTGGTGGTATGCCAGGAATGATGTAATCTCTTTTCACATATATTAAAAAATCCTGCTTTTGGCAGGATTTTTTTAAGCCCAAAACTTCGAAAAATTGCCCACAAAAAAACCACCTACTAGAGGTGGTTCTATTTGTTATTTGAAAAAGAATTATGATTTTTTCAAATCCATTTTACATACTGGACAAGAACCTTCTTTCTTGTATACTTTCTCTTTTTCACATTTCATTGGACAAGCAAATCCATCCACTCCTGATGACTTTTCAGTTTTAGCTGTACAACAAGCCTTAGTACATCCAGGCTTGCAAGACTTAGCTTCTTTAGCTCCTTTCTTATCACATGCAGCTTTTTTAGCTTTACATGCTACCTTCTTGTCTTTGCATTCAGCCTTCTTAGATTTGCATTCAGCTTTCTTAGATTTACATGCTGCCTTCTTAGATTTGCATTCCGCTTTCTTAGCCTTACATTCTGCTTTTTTAGCAGCAGTACACTCGGCTTTCTTTTTTGTTTTACAACAAGCTTTTTCTGTTTTTACAACTTCAGAAACAACAGCTTCTTGTGCAGAAATCATTGAAACAAACATGACACTAAATATTGCCGATACTAGTACTTTCTTCATATTACTTATATTTATTAGTTACTTAATTATTAATGATTGTGACCTTCATGACTATCATGTGCTGCCGCCTCTTTAACTTCTTTCAAATCCATTTTACAAACTGGACAAGATCCTACTTTGTCATAGGCTTTCTCTTTTTCACATTTCATTGGACATTGAAATGTAGCAGCTGCCAATTCTTCCTTTACTTCTTCCTTAACTTCTGTTTTTACCTCCGTAGCTTTTGGTGCTGTCGTTTCTTTTTTAGAATCTTTACAAGAAGTTACACTAATTGCTAACATTAAGATAATTGCGATTACACTTTTTTTCATTTTTGATTGATTTTAATTGATTAGTAGATTTAAGCCTCCTTACATTAACTGCAAAGAAAACCCAATATCCGTTGCTAAAATAGCATAATTTTTATTAAAAAACAGCCGTAAATAAAACTTAAGCGTTAAAGAATCTTCGGCAAATTACTAATATCAACCAACACTTTTAGTTAAGAAATACATAAAACGATAAAAAGACATAAAACTACACTATCTAAATAATCAATATACAAAAGAATCGTACTCAATACTCCTACATCACAATCACTTTTCAAGCAAGACTTCTTTCAAATAAGAAGCAACACAAAAAAAAATAACTTAATTTTGTCATTATAAAACTCTACAATGAATACTAAGACATTAAAAGATAAGGTATCGGAGATTATTGCTTCGAAAAATACAACACCTGAAAAACTACAAACCATCTGCGATTTTTTAAAAAACGAGATTTCCTACTATGATTGGGTTGGATTCTATTTCAAAAATGGTGATAAAAACGAATTAAAACTGGCGGAGTACGCAGGAGAAGAAACCGAACACACCATCATCCCATTTGGAAAAGGTATCTGCGGGCAAGTAGCGCTGAGTAACGAAAACTTTGTCGTTCAAGATGTGCAAAGCCAAGATAATTATATTTCTTGCGGCTGGAAAGTAAAAAGTGAAATTGTAATTCCAATTTTTGTCAACAATCAAAACATAGGACAAATAGACATAGATTCACATAGTGTTTCTCCATTCTCCTCCGAAGACGAAGATTTATTAGAGTTCACTTGTAAACTTGTAGCAACACTACTGTAAGAACACTTATCAACATCACAACTGATTCACAACTATTTACAAGGATCATAAGTAGTACAACTTTGACAACATTATTGTTGTAAAAGCATTTCATTATTCATAGCTTTGCTCATTAACACAACACATAAACCATGAATTCGAACAAAACAGCTAAATCGGCATTAATTTCCGTATTTCACAAAGATGGCCTTGAACCAATTATTCGTAAATTTGACGAACTTGGAATTACCATGTATTCTACAGGGGGTACAGAAAAATTTATCAAAGATTTAGGTTTTAACGTAATCGCGGTGGAAGACATCACCACTTACCCTTCTATTTTAGGGGGCAGAGTAAAAACATTACACCCTAGTGTTTTTGGAGGAATCTTAAATAGACGCGAAAATGAAGGAGATCAAGAACAGATTAAAGAATTTAACATTCCAGAGATAGATATAGTAATTGTAGATTTATATCCTTTCGAAAAAACGGTAGCAAGTGATGCTTCTGAAACGGATATTATAGAAAAAATTGACATAGGCGGTATTTCTTTGATCCGTGCAGCTGCTAAAAATTTCAAAGATGTCATCTGTGTTTCTTCTATGGACCAATATGATTCCTTTTTAAATGTAATTTCAGAGAACAAAGGAGCTACGAGTATCGAACAACGTAAAACATTTGCAGCAAAAGCATTCAACGTTTCTAGTCACTACGATACGGCTATCTTCAATTATTTAAATACGGAAGAGGAAGTTTTAAAAGTTAGTTTTACAGAATCTAACACCCTTAGATATGGTGAAAATCCACATCAAAAAGGAACATTTTACGGGAATTTAAATGACATATTTGATAAATTACACGGAAAAGAATTATCCTATAATAATTTATTAGATGTAGATGCCGCAGTAAACTTAATGAGCGAATTTAAAAACGATGCTCCAACGTTTGCTATTTTAAAACATAATAATGCTTGTGGAGTTGCCCAAAGAGACACCTTAAAACAAGCGTACATTGACGCTTTAGCAGGAGACCCAATCTCAGCTTTTGGAGGAGTTTTAATTGCTAATAAAAAAATTGATTTAGCCACCGCAAAAGAAGTTCATTCATTATTCTGTGAAGTTGTAATAGCACCTTCTTATGATGAAGAAGCCTTGGCAATTTTAAAAGGAAAGAAAAACAGGATTATCTTAATTCAAAAAGAATTAACACTTCCTAAAACTCAATTCAGAACAGCACTTAATGGAGTTTTATTCCAAAACAAAGACCATAAAACAGATGCTAAATCTGACTTAAAAACCGCCACAGAATTAAGTCCTTCAGATGCTGATATCAGTGATTTATTGTTTGCTTCTAAAATTTGTAAGCACACAAAATCCAACACCATCGTATTGGCAAAAAACAAACAATTATTTGCCTGTGGAACTGGTCAAACATCACGTGTAGATGCCTTAAATCAAGCCATTGAAAAAGCAACATCTTTTAACTTTGATTTAAAAAATGCCGTAATGGCCAGTGATGCATTTTTCCCTTTCCCAGATTGTGTAGAAATTGCAGACAAAGCAGGAGTTAGCGCCGTTATCCAACCAGGAGGTTCTATTAAAGATCAATTATCGGTGGATTACTGTAATAACAATAAAATTTCAATGGTATTTACTGGAACACGTCATTTCAAGCATTAATTTTACTAACTTTGTAGAAAAGCGTTAAAAATTTAAAATACGAATATAGCATATGGGTTTTTTTGACTTTATGACTGAAGAGATTGCGATAGATTTAGGAACTGCAAATACTCTTATAATACACGACGGAAAAGTTGTTGTTGACTCCCCTTCCATCGTTGCTCGAGATAGAACTACAGGAAAGATTATTGCCACTGGAAAAGAGGCAAGTTTGATGCAGGGAAAAACTCATGAGAACATTAAAACAATTCGTCCTTTAAAGGATGGTGTTATTGCCGATTTTGAAGCTTCTGAACAGATGATCAAGGAATTTATTAAAAACATTCCTAGCATTAAAAAGAAATTTTTTACGCCTTCACTACGTATGGTAATTTGTATCCCTTCAGGGATTACAGAAGTAGAAAAGCGCGCCGTTCGGGATTCTGCCGAACACATGAATGCAAAAGAAATATACTTAATATACGAACCAATGGCTGCGGCCATTGGTATCGGTATAGACATTACCCAACCTAAAGGGAATATGATTATTGATATAGGAGGTGGTACTACAGAGATCGCAGTAATTGCATTGGGTGGTATTGTTTGTGACAAATCAGTAAAAGTGGCAGGAGATGTATTTACATCGGACATTGCCTATTATATGCGCACCCAACACAATTTATATGTTGGTGAACGCACTTCTGAAAAAGTAAAAATTCAAATAGGAGCTGCAACAGAAGATTTAGAAACTCCTCCAGAAGACATGTTAGTTCAAGGAAGGGATTTATTAAGTGGAAAACCTAAACAAGTTCAAGTATCTTATAGAGAGATTGCCAAAGCATTGGACAAATCTATCCTTAGAATTGAGGATGCGGTAATGGAAACATTATCTCGTACTCCTCCAGAATTAGCTGCAGATATTTACAAAACTGGTATTTATTTAGCCGGTGGAGGATCTATGTTAAGAGGACTTGACAAAAGACTGTCTCGTAAAACAGATTTACCTGTTTATGTAGCAGAGGATCCATTAAGAGCTGTTGTACGAGGTACAGGAATCGCTTTAAAAGATTTAAAAAAATATCAAAACATATTAATGAAATAATTATTCCACTCTAAGATTTTATGCAGCAAATTATTTACTTTCTTAGAAAATACAGGTATTTTTTGCTCTTTACAATATTAGAGTTAATTGCCTTACTTTTTACCATCCAAAGTCATTCTTTTCACAAAAGTAAATTTGTGAATTCGGCCACTTCTATTACTGGAGGTGTCTATTCTCAAATTAGTAATATAAATGACTTTTTTACACTAAAGCAAGAGAACAAAATTCTTTCAGAAGAAAACAATAGGCTTAAAAATTTACTTGGTCAATACAACCAACAGGATAATAAAACCAGTGAGGTTGATAGTATTTCTATTCAATACAATTATACGTCCGCTAAAATCATAAAAAATAATTTTAGAAAAGTCAATAATTTTATTACCATCAATAAAGGAAGTGCTAGCGGTTTACAAAGCGACATGGGAGTTATTAATACTAAAGGAATTATTGGAATTGTAAAAAATGTATCCAATAAATACGCTACCGTATTAAGTATCTTAAACTCTTATTCCAAATTAAACGTGCGACTTAAAAATAGTAATTATTTTGGGACGCTGACTTGGAATGGTAACGATTATAATACCGTACAACTAGAAGACATTCCAAGGCAAGCAAAACTATCGGTAGGAGACACCATCATTACAGGAGGACGATCCGCTATTTTTCCAGAAGGAATTATGGTAGGAATCATACAAGATTTCCAATTTGAAGGCACAAAGTTCAATGAAATTAATATCCGACTATTCAATGATATGAGTGCACTAGGCTATGTTCAAATCATTGAAAACCGAGACAGAAAAGAACAACAACAATTAGAAGATCAAACCACCAATGAATAATAATTTATTTAAAATTCTATTTCAGTTTATTGGACTCATCCTCTTACAAGTTGTGGTGTTTAACAACATCCATTTATTTGGATATATTAACCCTTACATATATATTGCATGGGTACTACTCTACCCACTTAAAAATGAGCGAGGCTTATTTTTATTTCTCAGTTTTATGCTAGGACTATGTATAGATTTTTTCTCCAATTCTGGTGGAATAAATGCTGCTGCATTATTATTTATAGCCTATATAAGACTTCCGCTATTAACATCATTATTAAGAAAAGTAGACTTAGATTATTTACTTTTTCATGTATCCAGCATGCCTTTTATAAAACTATTAACATATATCAGTATCATAGTGTTCTCGCACCACATCGTACTTTTTAGCCTTGAATATTTTAGTTTTTCCAATATTGGAATCATTTTAAAACACACTTTATTTTCTGGTGTTTTTACCATCGTTCTATTATTTATTTCAATTCAATTATTTAGTCCCAAAAAATAAATACGAATTCTTTAAAAAAGACGTTTGATAATTTTAGAGCCTTTTTTAAAACGAAGACAACCGGCATTTAACAACCCATGAATAGAAAATTTTTACTTTACGCTATTATTATACTCACAGGGCTTGTGTACATTGGGAAATTATTCTTTTTACAAGTATATCAGCATAGTTTCTCAAACTCACCGCTGAATAATTCCGCCATAAAAACAAAATATGAATATCCAGATCGTGGTTACATATATGACAGAAATGGAAAATTATTAGTTGCTAATCAACTGTCTTATGACATTATGGTGATTCCTCGAGAGGTCAAAACACTGGACACGGTAGAATTCTGTACTCTTTTAGATATAGACAAAGAAAGTTTTTTAAAAAGACTCAAAAAAGCACGTCACTACTCTCCAAGAATTCCATCACGGTTTTTACAGCAACTATCCAAAGATGATTACGCCTACTTACAGGAGAAAATGCATAAATTTAAGGGGTTCTATATTCAAAAACGATCTATCCGGAAATACCCCATTAAATCTGCAGCCAATGTTCTAGGCTATATCAGTGAAGTAAATGAAGGTTTCTTAAAAAAGAACAAATACTATCACCAAGGAGAACTTATAGGAACTTTGGGCGTAGAAAAAACTTATGAAAAAGTATTAAGAGGAACAAAAGGAAAATCTTTTATACAACGCAATAGATTTAACAAAGAAATAGGTTCTTATAAAAATGGTATTTACGATACCTTAGCACAAACAGGAAAAGATTTAACATTAACTATAGACGCTGATTTACAACAATACGGAGAATTATTAATGAGTAATAAACGCGGAGGAATCATCGCATTAGAACCTGCTACAGGAGAGATTTTAGCCATGATTTCTGCCCCAACTTACGACCCTAATTTAATGGTAGGAAGAGGCCGCTCAAAAAACTCAGTTTTATTATTTGGAGATACTATAAACAGACCTATGTACGATAGAGGATTGCAGGCAATGTACCCTCCTGGTTCTCCATTTAAAATTGTTTCTGCATTGGTTGGATTACAGGAAGGGGTTATTACTCCGGAAAGTTATGTAAAATGCTATCATGGGTATCGCTACGGAACCCGTAGTAAGGCATTTATGAAATGCCATTGTGGAATGGTAGGAATTCCAATAAGGCTAAATGCAGCAATGTACAGGTCCTGTAACACCTATTTTTCCTCAGCTTATAGAAAATCTATAGAAAAATATGATACTCCCTCTGAAGGAATGGATGCATGGAATAGCCACGTCACAAGTTTTGGACTTGGAAAATATTTTGGAAATGATTTATCCGTAGGACAACCAGGGCTGATTCCAGATGCCAAATATTACAAAAGATACTATCCCAGCGGAGGATGGCGTGCCGTAACAACAATTTCTAATGCCATTGGTCAAGGAGAAATTTTAACTACACCATTACAATTGGCAAACCTTACGGCCACTGTTGCTAATAGAGGTTTTTATATTACCCCTCATATTGTCAAAAGAATTAAAGATATGGAAGTTGACCGCAAGTTTATCACAAAAAACATCACTTCCATAGATAAAAAACATTTTGAACCCGTAATTGAAGGTTTGTTTAATGTATTTGAAAAAACAAATGGAACCGCTAGAAGTTCTCGAGTTCAAGGAATAGAAATTAGTGGAAAAACCGGTACTGCTGAAAACTATAAAAAAATAAATGGTGTACGAACGAAATTAACGGATCATTCCATTTTTATAGCTTTTGCTCCAAAGGACAATCCTAAAATTGCCATTGCTGTTTTTGTAGAAAATGGTTATTGGGGTTCTCGATGGGGAGGACCTATTGCAAGTTTAATGATAGAAAAATACCTCAATGGGACCACTTCAAGACCAGCCATCGAAAAACGGATGATTCAAGGAAGTTTACAAGAAGAATACGACAAACAATTAATAAGCGAACAAATTGAGAAGTAGAAAAACAAATGTATTTTATGGAATTGATTGGTTGTTAATTCTCATGTATTTAGCGCTTGTTTTTGCAGGCTGGCTTAATATATACTCTGTCACTATTACAGACGAAGATTTAAGTTTATTGAACTTAACTACTGGTTATGGAAAACAATTGCTTTGGATATTATTGTGTTTTCCAATTATTGTAGTTGTTTTAATGTTAGATGTAAAATTCTACGAAAAATTTGGAGCCATCATCTACCTCGTAGCCTTACTCTCATTAATAGGCCTTTTTCTATTTGGAAAAAACATTAATGGAGCCACCTCTTGGTATGCAATTGGTAACTTCACACTACAACCATCTGAATTTATGAAAGCCGCTACAGCTTTAGCTATGGCAAAATTAGTGAGTGACAAACAGTTTAATTTAAAAAGCCCCAAACAACAATTACAAGCCATTTTAATTTTATTTTTACCGGCAGTTTTAATCACTTTACAACCCGATCCAGGATCAGCATTAGTCTATATTTCCTTTTTCTTAGTCTTATACCGAGAAGGATTACCTATGTATTATATAAGTTTTGGAGTGGCAGCAGTGGTATTATTTGTACTTACTTTGGCATTCGGAGCGACCCTTATTTCTTTAAGTTTAGTATTACTATTTATAACACTCATTACCTATTTATCGATTAAACGTCAAAACATGCTAAAAAGAGGTTGGCCTGCAATTACCATCATATTCGCTGTTACAACGCTATATGTTTTAGGCTGCAACTTTGCATACAATAACGTCTTTCAACAAAGGCATAGAGACAGATTTGATATTTTATTGGGACTCTCAGAAGACACTAGTAATATAGGGTACAATACGAATCAAGCAATAAAAACTATTGCATCGGGAGGGTTTGAAGGACGTGGTTTTTTACAAGGAGAACGTACTCAAGGACACTTTGTACCAGAACAGGACACCGATTATATTTTCACTACAGTGGGAGAAGAATGGGGCTTTATAGGAACCACTTTCATTGTTGTATTATTCATGGCTTTTTTATTACGTATCATCGCTTTGGCAGACCGGCAAAAAATGAGATTTAGTCGAATTTACGGCTATAGTATTGCGGCAATGTTCTTTTTCCATTTTGCAATAAATATTGGAATGGTCATTGGATTGCTTCCTACTATTGGGATTCCCTTACCCTTTTTCAGCTATGGAGGCTCTGGGCTTTGGGGATTTACATTATTGCTCTTTATTTTTATTAGACTAGATGCTAATAGAACTTACGAGTGGTAAAACACTGTTTGCTAGTTGGTTGTTGGTTGTTGGTTGTTGGTTGTTGGTTAAAGAAAATGATAAGTACATTCGATTATAGTAATTTTACATCCGCTTTTACATACTCTTTTAACAGCGCATCCGAAGGATCTAAGTCTGTTACTAAAGCTGTAATTTCATTCAATGCACATACAGGGTAATTCTGGCGATCATTTAATTTAGAAGAAGTTACAAGTGACACTACTTTATCTGATGAAGAAATCATGGCTTTTTTAACAAGTGATACTTCATAGCCCACTTCGGTAATCCCATGACTTACATCGATACTACTAGCTCCTAAAAAACAAATATCAGCACGTATTTTGGATAAATCTTGAATCACGTCAATTCCAACGGTTACCATGGATTTTTTTTCGATTTTACCTCCAATAAAAATAGTCTCCACTTCTGGATGTTCCACCAATTGCATAGCTATAGGTAAGCTATAGGTATAGATAGTGACTCTGATATTTTTAGGTATCAATCTAGAAAGTACCAAATTAGTAGTTCCTCCACTAATAATAATCACCATGCCATCACTTATTAATGAAACAGCTTTATTTGCTATAATAACTTTCTGATCAAGGTTAAAAATAACATTTTCATTATAGTGATACAAGCGCTGTACAGTAGAAATAGCTCCTCCATGTACTTTAAGTAACAAGCCTTTTCTGTCCAATTCATTCAAGTCACGACGAACAGTATCTTCAGAGACATTCAACTCCTCGGAAAGACGTTTAGAATTCACTTTTCGATGCTCTTGCATCTTATCTATGATATAATTATGTCGTTTATCTTTAACCATTTTGTGCTATTAGTAAACAAATATATGATATTCCTCTAAATTATTTGGCCATTAAGAAAAACAAAATTAAATTTATGCCATAATTTTACGTATATTGTGCCGTATATTTGCGGTATTTATGCCGTTATTGAATTATATCAGCTAAAAACAACAGCATTATGAGTCCATTTCTAGTATTTACGGTCATTGCTTCCTATTTTGGAGTACTGATGATAATATCCTATATCACCTCTAAAAATAGTAGTGACGAATCTTATTTTACAGGGGACAGAAAATCACCATGGGCACTGGTTGCCTTTGGTATGGTAGGAGCAGCCTTATCCGGAGTCACCTTCGTATCCATTCCTGGAATGGTAAGTAATAATTACTTTTATTATTTACAATTCGTATTTGGAAATGTAGCGGGTTATTTATTCATTGTTTATGTACTTATCCCTATCTATTACAGGTTAAAATTAGTCTCCATTTACAGTTACCTTAATGAACGATTTGGAAATAGCTCCTATAAAACGGGGTCTATGTTTTTCTTAATATCTCAATCATTTGGCTCAGCATTACGCCTATTACTCGCCGCTAAAATCTTGCAATTTGCATTGTTTGATGCTTTTCATATTCCTTTTTATGTAACTGTAGGAATTATTCTTATTTTAATATGGTTTTACACCAACAAATCTGGAATAAAAACAATTGTTTGGACGGATACATTACAGACATTTTTCCTAATCTCCGCAGCAGTTATTACTATTATTGTCATAAAAAACGAATTAAACTTCACCTTTTCGGACACCGTAAACGCAGTCACAAGTCATCAATATTTTAACGTATTTAATTGGGACTTCCATGCAGGAAGCAACTTTTTTAAGCAATTTATCTCGGGTATTCTTATTGCCATAGCCATGATGGGCTTGGACCAGAATATGATGCAAAAAACATTGACTTGTAAAAATTTAAAAGACGCACAGAAAAACGCACTATCGTTCAGTTTAATACTTGCCATCACCCAATTCCTATTTTTAGGATTGGGGATCATGCTTTATTTATATGCAGAAAAAAATGGAATTAATCTAGAAATGGAAGATGGGAAGTTTATACATACCGACACTTTATTTCCTACGCTATCCCTTAATCACTTTGGTCTTTTAGCTAGCATCAGTTTTATTTTAGGAATTACAGCCGCTGCTTTTTCAAGTGTCGATTCGTCCTTGACAGCTTTAACGACAGCGTTTACTCATGATTTTCTCTCCATCAAAGAAAAATCAAGTACAGAAAAAAAGAAATTAAAAAACCGTGTATTACTTGCATTTAATATCATTGTATTTGTAATCATTATGGCATTCTCTACTAGCACAGGAGACGTTATATCTATTATATTTAAAGTTGCGGGATACACTTACGGACCACTATTAGGTTTATTTTTACTTGGTATCTTTACAAAGATTCAAATAAAAGATGCGGTGGTTCCATATATTTGTATTTTTGCACCCATTGCTACTTACTTTTTAAACAGCCTATTTATCAGTTCTTTTAAATTTGACTTAGGCTTTATGAACATATTTGTAAATGCAATGATCACTATATTATTGCTAATCTTCGCAAAGAAAACCAATGAATAAAAATAAACCAACCACAGAACAAGCCTCACATTACAACCATTTGGAGCAAATGTCTACCTTAGAATTATTGAGTAATATCAATAAAGAAGACACCACCATACCTGCTGCTATTGAAAAAGAAATTCCAAAAATAGAAACCTTGGTAAACATCATCGTTACTAAAATGGAACAAGGAGGCCGCCTATTTTATATAGGTGCAGGTACTAGCGGAAGACTAGGTGTACTTGATGCCTCTGAGTGCCCTCCTACTTTTGGTGTTCCGCATGACTGGATAATAGGATTAATTGCTGGAGGAGACGGTGCTTTACGCGTGGCTGTAGAAAACGCTGAAGACAACCCAACCCAAGCATTTAAAGACCTCATGGAATTTGCTATTACAGACAACGATGTCCTTTTAGGCATTGCTGCTTCAGGAACCACTCCTTATGTCATAGGCGGATTAGAAGAAGCCAATAAAAAAGGAATTATAACTGCCTGTATAACCTGCAGTGCACAAAGCCCTTTAGCAGCTGTTTCCAAACACCCTATTGAAGTAGTGGTAGGTCCAGAATTCTTAACAGGAAGTACCCGAATGAAAGCAGGAACCGCTCAAAAGCAAGTCCTAAATATGATTTCTACTTCCGTTATGATTAAGTTAGGAAGGGTATTTGGAAATAAGATGATAGACATGAAACTTTCTAATATAAAATTAGTAGCTCGTGGAACACGCATGATTATGGAAGAATTAAACATTAATGAAACAGAAGCTTCGGCACTATTAGAAGAACACAAAAGCGTAAGAAAAGCAATAGAATCTCATAATAAATAATCAATCTGCATGAAAAAATCTACCTATATTATTGGAGTCATGAGTGGTACATCCTTAGATGGGATAGACCTTGCTTATGTAAAAATTAACGAGCAAAACGACTATGATTTCGAGATTCTTCATGCCACAACCATTCCCTACACAAAGGAATGGCAACAAAAATTAAAAAATGCCTTTACCATTTCGGCGGAGCAAATCACAAAATTAGATGCCGACTATAGTTACTTTTTAAGCGATATAATTCAGCAATACATAGTAGAACAACACATTACAAAACTGGATCTAATTGCCTCCCATGGACACACCATATTTCATAACCCAGCCGAGCATTACACCTTACAAATAGGGAATACACCTGCAATTATCAATAAAACTCAGGTAAAGACGATTTGTAATTTTCGCGTTCATGATGTAGCTCTAGGTGGACAAGGGGCTCCCTTAGTACCTATCGGTGATATGCTGTTGTTTTCTGACTATACTTACTGTTTGAATATTGGTGGTTTTGCAAACATATCACATCAGCAAGGTGATGAACGATTGGCTTACGACATCTGTCCTACAAATATTGTCATGAACGAATACATGCGAAAATTAGGTAAGGAATATGACGACAAAGGACAATTAGCCGCTTCTGGAACTTTACACAGCGGATTATTAAACGAGCTTAATGCCCTTCCTTTTTACACAGATAAAAAACCAAAATCTTTGGGCTATGAATTTGTAGTAGACACCATATTCCCCATTTTAAATCGCTATAAATTATCCACTCCTGACACGCTCAGAACCTATGTAGAACACTGCGCCATCCAAATAGCCAGCAAAACTAATAATAGCGACAACAGCACCCTTTTAATTACAGGAGGCGGTGCTTTTAATACTTTTTTGATGACGCGAATTCAGCATCATACAAAAACAGCTATTATTCTACCCGATCCAAGTATTATTAACTATAAAGAAGCATTAATTTTTGCTCTCCTTGGTTACTTAAAAGATCAAAATAAAGTAAACTGCCTGAAATCCGTAACTGGGGCAGCTAAAAATCACAGTGGAGGAATTACTTACAATATCAAATAAAACGCCCTCAATGATGACGATTGAACAATTAAAACAGCAATTTTCTGGAGAAATTTATACAGATTCCCTTCATAAGATTATATATGCTACAGATGCATCTGCCTACCGAATGTTACCCAAAGCAGTTGCTATCCCGAGGACAGATGCTGATTTAAAAATATTGATTCAATTTTCAAAAGAAACAAAAACAACACTGATCCCTAGAGCCGCTGGAACCTCCTTAGCTGGACAATGCGTAGGTGAAGGCATCGTTGTAGATATTTCCAAACATTTTAGCCAAATTTTATCATTCGACAAAAAAAACAATACGGTAACTGTACAACCAGGAGTTATTAGAGATGAGTTGAATTTATTTCTAAAACCTCACGGACTCTTTTTTAGTCCAAACACTTCTACTAGTAACCGCTGTATGATAGGTGGTATGGTTGGAAATAATTCTTCGGGGACTACCTCCATCCAATTTGGGGTTACGCGTGATAAAATCATCGCTTTAAAAACTATTTTAAGTGATGGCTCAGAAGCCACTTTTAAAGATATTTCCAACGATGAATTTAAAGAAAAATCAAAAGGTAATAGCTTAGAAAGTTCACTTTATAAAAACATAGTTGAGCTATTGAGTCCTGAAGAAATTCAACAAGAAATTCGTTCAGAATTCCCACACAAAAACATTCATAGAAGAAACAATGGATATGCCGTAGACAATCTAATAGAAACAACATTATTCGATAATTCTACCGAAAAATTTAACCTTGGAAAATTAATTTGTGGTAGCGAAGGAACACTTGCATTTACCACAGAAATTACATTGAGTTTAGATCCATTACCTCCTTCTGAAAACGTTCTTGTAGCTGCTCATTTTAACAGTGTAGACGAAAGTTTAAAAGCCGTTGTAGTGGCCATGAAACACAATTTGTATATGTGTGAAATGATGGATAAAACTATTTTAGATTGTACAAAAAACAACAGAGAACAAGCAAAAAACAGGTTCTTTTTAAAAGGAGATCCTGCCGCTATTTTGATGCTAGAAATTTGTTGTGACACTAAAGAGGAAGCTGAAGAAAAGGCAGACTTATTAATAAAAGATTTAAGCGCATTAAATTTTGGTTATGCATTTCCTAAGCTTTATAATGATGACATAAAAAAAGTAATTGAGCTTAGAAAAGCTGGATTAGGGCTTTTAGGAAACATTGTTGGTGATGAAAAAGCCGTACCTTGTATAGAGGATACTGCCGTAGCATTAGAGGATTTACCTAACTACATTGTAGAATTCTCGAAAATGATGGATGATTTTGGTCAAAAAGCCGTCTATTATGCGCATGCCGGTGCAGGGGAACTCCACTTGAGACCCATCTTGAATTTAAAAAAGGCAGCAGACGTTGCGCTATTCAGAGATATCACCCATAAAACTGCACTGTTAGTAAAAAAATACAATGGTTCATTTAGTGGAGAGCATGGAGATGGAATTGTACGCGCAGAATTTATACCGCTTATGATCGGTGATAAAAACTATGAAATTCTCCGAAAGATAAAAACAATCTTTGACCCACATAACGTTTTCAATAAAGGCAAGATTGTAGATGCGTATCCTATGGATAAAAATTTACGCTATTCGGAAAATGCTGCCAGCCCAAAAATTAAAACAATTCAAGATTTTTCAGACAGCCTAGGAATCCTAAGAATGGCAGAAAAATGTAATGGATCTGGCGATTGCAGAAAGCTACCTAGTGCCGGAGGAACAATGTGTCCAAGCTACCGAGCTACTAGAAACGAAAAAGACACCACAAGAGCAAGAGCAAATTCGTTGCGCGAAGTACTGACAAACTCAACGAAAGAAAATCGATTTGACAGCAAAGAACTAAAAGAGGTCTTTGACCTGTGTTTGAGCTGTAAGGCATGTGCCAGTGAATGCCCAAGTAATGTGGACGTAGCCGCATTAAAAGCTGAATTCCTACATCAATATTACAAAATACACGGTGTTCCTTTTAGAACAAATATGTTTGCCCATAATGTGTTTTGGAACAGCATAGGAAGCCTTGTTCCAAGAATTACAAACTTTATTCTAAATACTTCCCTATCAAAAAAAATTATGGGAATTGCCCTTCAAAGAAGTATTCCTGCGCTTCAAAAGGTCACTTTAAAAAATTGGATTTCAAAACAATCTAAAAAAGAGTCTAAAAACAGCACTAAAAACCTGGTGCTATTTTGTGATGAATTCACCAATTATTATGATACGCCTGTAGGAATAGACACCGTTCAACTACTTGAAGGTCTTGGCTACACAATTCACTACCTAAATCACCTGGAAAGTGGACGTAGTTTTATTTCTAAAGGACTCTTAGGAAAAGCAAAAAAACTTGCAGACAAAAATATTAAAATTTTCAAAGGAAGCATCCATAAAAACCTGCCTTTAGTAGGGATGGAACCTTCAGCTATTTTAACCTTCAGAGATGAGTATATCCGCTTAGCAGACGACAAAGAGGCAGCAAAAGAAATTTCCAAACACACGTATACTATTGAAGAATTTATTGATTTAGAAATAGAAAAAGGGCATATAAATAGTAAGCAATTCAGTACGAAACCAAAAGAAATTAAAATCCACGGACATTGCCAGCAAAAATCACTGAGTAGTGTAACTCCTACTTTTAACATGTTAAATCTCCCCCAAAACTACACTGTGACCATTTTAAACACAGGTTGTTGCGGTATGGCTGGATCGTTTGGTTACGAGAAAGAACATTACGATTTAAGCATGCAAATAGGTGAAGATACTTTGTTTCCTAAAATCAGAAAGATGCCAAACAATGCATTAATTGCTGCTGCAGGAACCAGTTGTAGGCATCAAATATTTGACGGAACAAATAAACAAGCGCAACACCCGGTGAGTATCTTAAAAAATGCTTTATTAAAAAGCAATTAATTAGCCTTTTTCCAAAAACTGGCTGATAGATCCTTCCAGAGCATTATCCGCAATTACCAAATACATAATCTCATCTGTCTGTACTTCAAGTGCTTCGATGTATTTTCCTTTGGCATTTGAAAACCGGACAATATCTCTAATTCCGTATCCATCGGGAAATTTATCAATTAATAACTGCAGTATTGTAGGGGTTAAATTTTTATTTTTTACAATGACTCTTTTCATAATTTTTTAAAAGGGTTTTTATTCAATTTTATGTTTGTTTTTTAGAAAAACAAATTAAATAAACAATTTAATAATAGCTCATTTTTAATTCTTAATTTTTATGTTAATTTTTGATCTTAAGTCTTATTGTCTCTATTTATTTAAAAGCTCCAAAAATATATTT
>Ga0209395_1001110_pt1 | contig 38632 bp, 29 predicted proteins | sample GOMGulsemesocosm_3_FD_184635 | JGI IMG/M metagenome (GOLD analysis project Ga0209395, IMG submission 184635) | Methane-oxidizing microbial communities from mesocosms in the Gulf of Mexico - GOM9D Gulf of Mexico (SPAdes) (version 2) | ecosystem: Environmental > Aquatic > Marine > Cold seeps...
GGTCTTTGAGCTTAGTAGCAAAAGTAATCATAGTCAAACAACTTATGTTGTTGCTTTGGAAGGTGAAAGTAACGATGCACTAAAGCAGTGGCCACAGCTTAATTTACTACCCCATGTTAAATGTTTGGATAAACAGCCTGGCATTAGCTTAAAAATTGTAGATCAATTAGTCGCTCTTATCGATAAACATCAAATTGATATTATTCATAGCCATCATATAGGACCTATGTTGTATGGCGCATGCGCTATTAATAAAAGAAAACATGTAAAACATGTTACTACGATTCATGATGCTTGGTATTTAAACGGATGGCGTTACCGGTTATTAACCCGATTACTCTATAAATTTAGCCCTATTACTGTTGTTGCTGATGCCGCAGCTGTGGCTGACGAAGTATACAAAAAAGTAGACTTTAAGGCGCAGGAAATAGTGATAAACGGTATTGATAGTGTTGAATTTAGCCCTGTAAACATGCAATTTGCGCGTTATCAGTTTAACTTACCTCGAGCTGTCAAATTAATCGGCTGTGCAGCAAGAGTTGAAGAAGGTAAAGGGCATTGTAAATTACTTGAGCAGCTTATTAATCTACCTGATGATTTTCATTTAGTATTTGCAGGTAGTGGTTCAAAATTAGCAGAATATCAAAATTATGCAAAGCAGCTTGGAGTTGAAAATCGTGTTCATTGGCTTGGAAATGTTCAAAATATGACAACGTTTTATTCATGTTTAGACCTTTTTTGTTTGTTCTCACAAAGAGAAGGGTTGCCGCTGAGTGTTCTTGAAGCAATGTCATGTAATAAACCTGTTGTCGCTAGCAATGTAGGTGGAATGAGTGAGGTCGTTACTAAAAGTTCGGGGATTTTATTAGAGTTTGACCAACCGCAATTGCTACCTCAGGCAATCATGGATGCGTTAAGTCTTAAGAAAGAGAATGCAATAAGAGAAGCAGCTATTAAGCAAGGGTGTTCGCGCATTATGGCTGCACAATATGATGCATTATATGATTCTGTATTAGTTTAAAGGGGTGTGATTATGAATTCGTTAATTGTTGATTTTATTTGGGTTGTCATTGCAGTTTGTGCTTTTATATTTATTTATCATCATTATTTATACCCTAAGTTACTAGGTGTTTTAACGCATTCTTTAAAACGTAAAATGGTAAATAAATTAAGAGCACATAAAAATGAAAAATACTCGGCAGCACAAGAGAGCAACCTACCTTCAATAGGCATTTTATTATGTGCATATAATGAAGCTGAATATATAGAGCAGAAATTATTTAATTTAGCAGCATTACAATACCCAGGTTATAAGTTTGAAATTCACTTATTGCTTGATGGTTGTACTGATAATACTTTGGCATTAGCGCAGAACGCAATTTCACAGTTACATAAGCAATACATAGCTTGCCAACTTCATGTTGTTAAAGAGAATAAAGGCAAGTTATCAGGTCTTAACTATCTTATTTCACAGCAGAAAAATAATTATGATATTTTATTATTCAGTGATATCAGTGCAATAAATAGCATAGATGCGCTTAAGTTAATAGTTGATGATTTTGAAGATGAATCAGTTGGCGTGGTTTCAGGTGTTTATCAATTTTATAATACATGTTCAGAACAACAGCAGAAATACTGGAACTATCAAAATAGCATCAAACAAAATGAATCATATTTAGGTGCCGTAGTGGGAGTTCCGGGGGCATTATTTGCGATGAGAAGTGAGCTTTGCCAACCTTTACCTGCAGATACAATTAACGATGACTTTGTTTTATCTATGATGGCTTTAGGCAAAGGTCATAAATCAATTATTGATCCTTGCTTAAATATTATTGAAATGGACCAAGATACTTCAAAGGTAGATAAGTTGAGACGCATTAGAATCGGTGCAGGTAATTTTCAGCAAATATACTTATTAAAACATTTGTTTACTACCAAAAATAAACCTCTTAAGTTTTCATTTCTATCTCACAAAGTATTAAGAGGGTTAATGCCATGTATTTTATTGCTTTCAGTTGCTTTATTAATCTTGGTTGCAGGTTTTGAAAAAAATCTATTTGCGCAATCTTTATTAACAGGGCTTGCTGCGACGAGTTTGATAGGGATGACTAAATCTATTCTTAAAATCAAAAAATCACTGCCAATTATAGATGATGTGAATTACTTAATAACTGGCTATGGTGCCGCACTTTATGGCATGTTTCGTTTAATGTCTGGGTATTATCGTTCACCCTGGAAAAGAGAGAAAACCAATCAAACTACATTAAATCAAAAAGTACTAGTCGAATTAACCAAGCGGGCCATAGATATTGTTGGCTCTATAGTAGGTTTAATTCTATCTATACCGATTATGATGATGGCAGGTGTTGCGATTAAGTTAAGTTCAAAGGGTCCTATTTTTTATCATCAACAGAGAGTGGGCAAGTTTGAAGAAGATTTTGTAGCGTTATTTAATGTATATAAATTAAGAACCATGGTAAATGATGCTGAAAAGAAAAATGGTGCTGTTTGGGCGTCAAAACAGGATCCACGCATTACAAAAGTAGGTTTATTTTTAAGAAAAACACGTATAGATGAATTACCTCAATTTTTTAATGTATTAAAAGGGGAGATGTCTTTAATAGGACCAAGACCTGAGCGTCCAGTTTTTTATGGAAAACTAGAGTCGGGCATTCCTTTTTATAGTCAAAGAACTTTTGGTGTTAAACCAGGGATTTCAGGACTAGCACAAGTCATGAATGGTTATGACGAAACCCTTGAAGATGTAAAGTCAAAAATAGCATGGGATTATGCGTATGTTTTATCCCTGTGTTCATTCTCTGGGTGGCTACAAATGGAATGCAATATTTTAGTGAGAACAGTCTATATTGTTTTAACTGGCAAAGGTCAGTAATACCAATTCCAGCAATTTTCTTTTTATGTTGCACTTTGCAATTGTTATTGCAAAGTGCAACACACTCATTATTTTAATGATTTAAGTTATTGTTATTTATCGTTTATTGTTTTGGCATCTATTTTGGATAGTTATACATAATTGTAATTATGTATTTTTCAAAAGAGGTAACAATCATGACAACTTTAAACTGTACTAATGAACATAAAAATAAATTGATAGTAACCCTACCAAGTGACTTCTCCGGATTAGCTGTAGATCAATACAGAGATCAATTTGATGATCTAGCGACAACTGATAAACCCACCGTGATCCTAGATTTTGCTGCAACAGAATTTATAGATTCATCAGGCATCGGCGCTATGGTGTATTTATATAAGCGCATTGAAAAGCGAGGTATACAACTACTTTTATTAAAAGTTGCAGGCCAACCTAATAAATTAATGAAATTATTAAGAGTAGATCGAACGATAACATTTATTGATGATTTAGACGCAGCTTAAACTCATAAAAAAGGAATACACAAATGAAACATATAAATACTATCAGTTTAGTTTTATTAGGGCATATGTTTTGCGGATGTGCTAGCTGGCCAGAAGAAGGCCGAGGAGGTTGGGCTGAGAGTTTTTCGCCTGATGGCGTTGAGCAAGAGGATGCTTGGTATTGGCAAAATCAAAAGCATTTAGAAACAGAATTTGATCATTTATCAATGAAGTTGCAACTACTACAAAGTCGAGGCATTCAAAAATGTATGCCTGGTCAATTACATCAAGCAAACTTAATGTTAAATCGTGTGAACCGAGAATTGAGCGCACAAATGTTAGCAGATGCTCAAGCTGATTTACTTATTTTATACCATCAATTAAATCAGCTAGAGCGTCATTTTAATATCATTATCGAAAAAACACAGTGTGTTGTAGATATAGAAGCACCGTCAAAAGAAACAAATAAAGATTTACTGACAAGAATAGAGACATTGCTTAATAGCGATAATCAATTTGCATTTAATAACTTTCAAGTAACGCAAAAGTACATGATGCGCATAGCACAGGTATCAGAGTTAATAAAATTGGCTGGTGATATTAAAATTTTATTAGTTGGTCATGCGGATGCTCAAGGCAGTGATAATGCAAATTATGAATTAGCTTTTAAGCGTGCAGAGCAAGTTAAGCACTGGTTAGCTGTATACGGGGCCAATAAAAGTAACTTAGTGACTTTAACACAGGGAGAAAAACAGCCTTTAACTTCATTTGTTAATGAAGGTAATGTCACTGATCTAACAGCTAAAAATCATTCAGATCGTCGAGTTAACGCTTATATTTTACCTTCAAGTAAAACAAATGAAGTAAAACAAAAGCAAGAATTACTACCGCTATCTAAATGGACTCATGAATTAAATTCGGATGATGCTAAAAATAACTAGGGAGATAATTATGCGCCAGCTTATTTTATTACTGTGTTTGTTCACTTCAATATCAAGTGCACAAGATATCAATCCAAATATTGTGAAAACACAAAAAAACCAAGACAGAGCAACTGAAGTCGAACGCGTTATCAATATTGGTAATAAAGTTTTTTTACATATTCCTGGTGAAGAAGGATTTGATAAGCCTTTTAAAGTTGATGAAAAAGGTGAAATAAGCTTACCTGAAATTGGCAAGGTAAAGATTTCAGGAAAAATTCCTTCTAGAGTGGAAGCTGAATTAAAGCTGCGTTTAGCAGGCGTTTACCGTGAATTATCACGATTTTACTTAGAAGTACGCTCTAGAGAGTTATTAGTGACTGTTTTAGGTTATGTAAATGAGCCTTCTCAAGTGAGTGTGCCTGAAAATGGCAATATTCAAATGGTAATAAATCTTGCTGGTGGATTAAAGCAAGGTGCGCAAATGGATCGCATGCAAATTCGTCGTTCAGGTGAAATGATCGAATTTAATTATAAAGAATATTTAGATACAGGTAATACTGAGCTGTTACCACAGATCCAAACAGGCGATACCGTATTTGTGCCTGTATCTCCTTTAATTGGTAATGTGCAAATAGATTTTGATGCACGAACTTTAGCTAAGTCAGGTGATGCCGGTGAGAATAATGAAGCTGTTACTTTATTTGGTGAGTTGCATCATCCAGGTAGTTTTTCTTATAAAGAAGATATGAGCATTATTGAGGCTTTAATGCGAGCGGCAGGTGTGACACGTTATGCCGATGTGACAAAAATAAGAGTGATTCAAAATAATACACCCGTTATTTTTAATTTAAAAGCTTATCTAGATAGTGGTAATAATGCGCTATTACCAGCGATAAGCCCAGGTACTACAATTTACGTCCCTATCATGGTCGATGATGTTAATACTACCGAAAGTACTGTTTATATTATGGGAGAAGTAAAGCAACCTGGTGGTTATGAAACTAATAACAAAGTGACTTTTTTAGATATTTTGGCAAATGCAGGTGGCCCAACCCGCTGGGCTGAAACTAGACATATTACGGTATTACGCCCTTCTGGAGAGCGCGTTTTATTTGACTTGTTGGCTTATACTGAGGGCTTTAAAGATATCTCTATTCCAAGTATTGGTCCAGGTGATGTTATTTTCATTCCTGAAAAAACGGATATAAATGAAAAAAGTTGGTTAAAAGTACCGCCAAAACGTGCAGTGAAAATCATTGGTGCAGTACACAAACCAGGTCGTTATGAGTGGAGTGATGAAATGGACTTTACGGATTTATTTTCTCATGCAGGTGGGCCAACAAAAGGGGGCAATGTAAATGATATTAAAATTATACGTGATGGCCAAATTACCAGAACATTTAGCTTTGATAAGTACGCTAACGATAAAACTAATACATATCAACTACCTGATATTCAGGCTGGAGATACGGTCATTATTGAAGAGTTACCCCATGATCCAAGAGACAACAAATCACAATGGGTAAGACAAAGTTCTGAAAGTTCTATTTATATTATGGGGCAGGTTGGCGCACCTGGTCGATATGGTTTTAATAATGCACTTCATTTTTTAGATATTTTAGCAGCAGCAGATGGCACAACAGATAAAGCCGATCTGCGCAATATACGCATTACCCACAGAAATGGAAAACAAGCCAAAGTGAGTAAGTTAAACCTAGCGCTTTACTTTGAAACTGGAGATGAAACTTTATTTCCGAAGGTTGTTGCTGGCGATACTATTTATGTACCAGAGAAAAATAAAGACTGGTTAAGTAAACCTAAGGAAAGTGTTGTTCGCATTATGGGAGCGATTGAAAAGCCAGGTCGTTATAACTTTGATGATTCAATGACTTTACTTGATATTTTAGCTGAAGCGGGTGGTCCAAGTAATGATGCATTAATTGAAAGTATTGTTGTTATCAATCATTCATGTTGTAAAGAGCAAGCGAGACGATTTAATTTTGAGAAGTTTATAAAAAACCCGAATTCAGCAAAAATCCCTGTATTACGCGCTGGAGATACGGTTTATATTCCAAATGATAAAGACAGTATTAGTAAAAATACCAAAGAATCTTTCTTAGATATATTAACAATCGCAGCATTAGTCATAGGTTTATAACCATAACGTAATCGAATATTTAAATGATTTGTTAGGAGTTAATATGAAAATTATTCCACCACAATATCAAGAAATAGAAAGTTTATTTCAACAAGTAAAAGATGAGCAAGCAAAAGTGATTACCTTAATATCATCATATGGTGCTGAAGGGACTTCTTCTGTGGCTTTTTCATTAGCTTCAAAAATAAGATCGGCTAAGAAATCCGTATTAGTAATTGAATTAAACCAATTTCAGCCTATTAAACCACAAACTTTAGGCTTTGATGAGCCTGTAGGTGATTGGTGTTTTAGCGACATAAGTTGCCAACTTAATATTATTGAATTAAAAAAAATTCCTTTTTTAAGTTTAAGCGGCTTAATTGATATTGAAATAGCACGAGAATCAAATGTATTAAGTGAAGCTATTTTAAGGTTACAGCAAGAATTTGAATATATCTTAATAGATATGTCGCCAGCGATGCGCGTAAATAAAATGAATATTCCACTTCATATTGTCAGTAAATTTACAGATTTGACTTTAATTTGTGTGGCGCTCGGAAAAAATAGTGAAAGTGATTTATTAGAAGCACAAACAAAGGTGCAGTTAGCTGGATTTAAGAGTTTATCTTATGTTGTGATGCAACAATACTTACCACCACTTGGACCGCAATTATTAGAAAGTATTAAGCATTATTTAGTGAAATTACCAAGAGTAAGGCTATGGTTATTTAAACTAGTAAAAAAACAGCAATGGTTATTTAATTGTCCATAGGAGGGATTATGTCGACTTTATACTACCGACGTTTTAATTTAATTTGGGCTGCATTAACTTTTATTAGGCAAACATTATTGTTTATTCTAAAAGATATCCCAGTGAGTGAGGATGATATTGATAAATCGGGTTTAGTTATGACTGAGTATTTAAGCAATTTATTACGCCATAGTAACGGTGAAAATGAAGCTGTTACTCTCGTATTAAGTGATTTAGGCGAAAAAATTAGAATCACTTTAATTGATCCAACACTTTATTGTGAACTATTAAAATCAGGTGATTCTCATTGGCAGTTAGAGCAGGGAGAGTTAGTTGAGGGAGGTATGGGTCTTGCACTGATAAAGCATTATTTTGATGATTATCAGTATACTATCACTCAAGGTAAAAACTACTTTAGTTTTGAAGTACCTCGACAACAGGTTTGAGATATTAAGTGTTTGCAGATAAAGCACTTTTTATATTTTTTGAATTGACGATTTGCCATTATTAGTCCTTAATTAAGCTATAAGTTTAAATTATAAGGAAGTATTTATGGCACCTAGTGTTTTAATTGTAGAAGACAATCAATCTCTTTCTCGATTGTATGAAAGTTATTTAATTCCGACAGGGATAAATACGCATGTAGCAAGCACTGGTGAGCAGGCTTTAGCGTTTTTAGCCGATAATAAACCACAACTTATCTTATTAGATATTATGCTGCCAGATATGAATGGCATGGATATCTTAGCTAGCCTAGATTCTGACAACCGACCTCAAGTTATTGTATTAACAGGGCATGCAAGTAAAGAATTGGCAGTGAAATCCATCAGACTAGGTGCAACTGATTTTCTTGAAAAACCCATTGATGCGGATAGATTTCGGGTCACAGTCAATAATGCATTAAAGTTAAAAACATTAAGCGAAAAAGTATCAAGTTACCAGAAGCAATATGAAAACGGCCGTTTTTATGACTTAATTGGTAGTTCAAAAATAATGCAGTCTGTTTATCAAATCATAGGCAATGCAGCGACAAGTAAAGCAACTGTTTTTATTACAGGTGAGAGTGGCACAGGTAAAGAGCTGTGTGCTGGTGCGATTCATCAAGCAAGCCCAAGAAATAAAGCGCCTTTTATAGCATTAAATTGTGCTGCTATCCCAAAAGATTTAATTGAAAGTGAGATTTTTGGTCATGTAAAGGGCGCATTCACAGGTGCGACTAGTAATAGAGAAGGCTTGGCCGGTCAAGCAAATGGCGGTACATTATTTTTAGATGAAATCTGTGAAATGCAGCTCAATCTGCAAAGTAAGTTATTACGTTTTATTCAAACTGGCACATTTCAGAAGGTAGGTAGTGAAAAGTTAGAAAAAGTGGATGTACGTTTTGTATGTGCAACAAATAGAGATCCATTAGTTGAAGTGAATGAAGGTCGTTTCAGAGAAGATTTATATTATCGGCTACATGTTATTCCAATTGAGTTGCCTTCATTAAAAGTAAGAGATAATGATGTCGTCGAAATTGCTGACTTTTTATTTAAAAAAATTGCAAAAGAAGAAGATCGTGCTTATAAAGAAATGTCATTTGCTACCAAACAAACTCTAATCCAATATAATTGGCCAGGCAATGTGAGGCAGCTAGAAAATATTGTTAGAAATACGTTAGTATTAAATGATTCGCAGGTTATTGAACCTCAAATGCTGCCGTCATTACCTCGCTCTGAGCAAAATACTTCTGAAGTATCACAAAATAGTTATGACGCATCTCAAATTCAAAACAATGATGGCATAAACAATGTTGAGGTGAACAAAGTTCAAGTCGATCAGCCTATTTCAATCCAAACGATTGAACCATTATGGGTTATTGAAAAAAAGTATATTGAACAAGCAATTACACTTTGTGATAACAATATTCCTAAAGCTGCCGCAATGTTGGATGTGAGCCCCTCTACGATATATCGAAAAATGAAAACTTGGCAAGGTCAAAGCTCATTAGTTTAAATTCATATAAAAATATTTTTAGCAAAATGCAAAGCTTAATGCGAGCTTTGCATTTTTTTATGTCTAATTGATGAGTTAAAGCCGCTATTTATGTTGTTTATTTAAAGTTAAGCTATTGATTTTACTTGCTCTAACTCAGGTGTTAACAGTGGCATATCACTTGCTGACTATTAATAACAAGTTATTTTAAGTGAATTAAGGCAGCTGAATGGTGAATTTAAAAAGTGTTTTAATTGTAGATGATGAAGAAAATATCAGACAGTCACTCACCCGTCATATTAAGTTTAAGTTTAAGAACTTAAATTATAGTCTTCAAATATTAGAAGCAAATAATGGTGAAGAGGCCGTCAAAGTTGCACAACAAAAAAGACCTGATTTGATTTTGATGGATATTAGGATGCCTGTAATGGACGGGTTACAGGCCTGTCATATACTGCGCAGTAACCCCCAGTTTGATACAACCGTCATTATTTTTTTAACCGCTGAATTGACAGCTGAAGTGAAAGGGTTAAATTCTGGCGCGGATGATTATATAAAAAAGCCTTTTGATATTAAGGCATTGCTAATACGCGTAGAAAGAGGTCTTAATGCTAAAAAAGACACTGGAATATCACTACACGACCCTGATACTGGGCTGTGCTCTCGAAGATATTTTGAAAGTATTCGCATTAATGCCGAAATATGTAGGGCTAAAAGGCATAATCGTTTTTTATGTTTGATGCTTTTTCAAGTTGAAATAAAAAGCAAACATAACCAGGCATATGAAGATGAAGGCATGGGAGATTGGATATCTTGTTTACCAAACCGGATATCTGACATTATGGTTAAATGGAATGAAAATACATTTGCTATTTTATTACCTGAAACAGATGTCTCTGGCGCGATTATCGTTGCAGAGCATTTTAGTTATAACCTGCAAAAGAAGTATCCACTTTTAAATCTTTCAGTTGGTATTTCATATCTTAACGAATTATCTTGTGATGCATTAATCCCTTTTGCTGAAACATCTTTGGCTGTTTCTCTTGATACTGGCTTTATAGCGATAAATGGTAAAGCACTTATCAAATAGCAATAAAGGTATTTAATATGAAAAAAAATACAATTATGGTGATTAGTACTTTAGACAAATTTATTTTATTAAATGAAATATTTAATGAATGGTATGACATCAGTGTTGCTTTAGATCTTGATATGGCAAGAAGTTGCTTGAAGTTGAATGTGCCGGATCTTATTTTATTAGATGCAAGATTTGTTGATTATGGTTCTGATTTTCAGTTTAATTTTTGTAATGAACTAAAGAAAGATTCCTGCATAACGCAAAATACTCCCATTATTTTAATCACGCAAACACAAGATGAAATCGATAATGGCTTTAATCTCGATATTGTTGACCATATAAATTTACCGATACAAAGAGAGACCGCTTTACGTCGAATTTCAACTTATATCGCATTAGGGCGTGCGCAAGCTGCACAAGAAAATTATGCGTTACAGTTGGAATTAAAAGTCAAAGAACGCACAAATGCATTATTTGAAAGTCAAAAGGCGGCTATTTTCATGTTAGGTGAAGCTGGGCATTATAATGATAGTGATACTGGAGTGCATATTTGGCGTATGGCTGCATATTCTGCGTTATTGGCCAAAAAAGTAGGTTGGGATAAAGGTGAATGTGAATTACTTGAGATGGCCGCGCCGATGCATGATACAGGTAAAATAGGGATCCCGGATCATATTTTAAAAAAGCCTGATTCATTGTCTCAACAAGAGTGGATCATCATGAAGTCTCATACCACAATAGGGCGAGATATTTTAGCTAAAAGTAAAACGCCATTATTTCAGCTCGCAGCAGAAATTGCAGAGAATCACCATGAGAAATGGGATGGTTCAGGTTACCCTAATGGTCTCTCAAAAGAACAGATCCCATATTCAGCCCGTATTGTGATGATTGCTGATGTATTTGATGCACTTACAATGAAGCGTAGCTATAAAGATGCATGGACAAATGAATGTGCCTTTAAAGAAATAGAAAAGGGATCTGGATCGCATTTTGACCCTGTTTTAGTGCGAGCTTTCATATCTATAAAGCAAGAATTACAAGTTATAAAAAATCAGTTTGAATAACGGTTAAATAATTATATTTTATGCCCAATTTATTGAGTTTAGTTGTTAAGAAAAAACATAGCGCTTTAACATTAGCGCTATGTTTTTTTATTTGTAATAGCTTAAAAACTACTATTTGAATTTTTAATTGCTTGTGAATAGCCGTTTATCAATAACTTTAACTGTTGTTTTCCACTAAAGTATTGCGCAACTCTATTGTATGCATTTTTGATTAATAATAACTTCTGTTGATCATTGAGTTGGAGCCATGTACTTAATGTCGCACTCAATGATTGGCTTGAAATATCATTACTAATGAGACCATCAAGTTGATGTACTATCACTTTATCAATGGCGCCAACTTGGGTGCTTATTACTGCAGTGCAGTTATTAATCGCTTCTAATAAAACTAAGGGCAAACCTTCTTGACGAGAGGTGATCATCAATACATCAAGGTTTAGCCAAATTACTTTAGCTTCTTTATGACCATGAAAAGTGACATTATCGGGAGCTTTACTTTTTAATTGCTCCATCATAGGTCCATCACCATATATGTGAAAGCTAAAAACATCATTATTAATAAACTGCTGAGCAACTTGTAAAAAAATATCAGGACCTTTTTCAAAAGATAGTCGGCCAACAAAACCAATTTTTATTTTTTCAGAAGGCGATATGTAATTAAACTCTTTTGGTGATACAAAGTTGTCTAAAATAGTGGCGTTAGATACTGTTTTTGCTATCTGTTGAGATACAGCAAAGTTGATAGATAAAAAGCTGGTGAATTGATCCAGCAGATTATAGATCCTAACTTTTCCTTCTCCTGTTTCCCCTGCGTGATATGTTGAAGCACAAGGTCGAGCAATACACTTGCAAATAAGTCGACCTAAAATACCCGCTTTATATCCATGAGTATGTAATATAAAAGGAGATGATTGGTTTTTTAAATAACAAAATAAAGAAGAAAATTTACCGTTTAAGACATGATAATTAATATGGTGTCTTTTTAATTGGTTATATAAAAATACATTATTATGCTCTTGATAAAAAAGTACCTTTAAATCAAACCGATGATCTTGTAACAACTTTGAAAGTTGTACTATATGAGATTCAATGCCACCATATAACCCTGAATCAACAAATAAAATAATGCGTTTTTTCATATTATTACCTGCTAAAAGGAATTGTTATGTTTAAAAAAGAAGCGGTTTTAAAATTACAAAAAGATGTCGGTGAGGCTTTAACAAAAGAGTTAATGTTGGTTTTTATAGATGAAACAACAAAGTTAGTAGAAAATCTATTGGCAGCACATAAGCAAGCACAAATAGATAAAATCATTTTGTTTAGCCATAGTTTAAAAAGTAGTGCACGTACATATGGTGCAGAAACCTTAGCGTGTTTATGCGAGGAAATAGAAATAAAAGGTAAAAGTAACAATAAATCAGAATTAAATATGTTACTTGAACAGTTACCCGATGTGAGTGAAAAAACTTTGTTATTAGCCATAAAATATACCTAATGTATTATTTGAGTCATAACTTGGTTCATTTTAGTTTGCACTGATTTTGAACAAATTAGTTGGTTTAAAACATGTTGAAGCTGTTCTACGTCATGTAAATTTGATTCGTGATTAAATAGGTTGAAACTTGAAGTCCGGTTGTCTAATGCCGTGATGGCATCTTGCCCTAAAATGAGGTCATAGAACTTAAAACCTAAAATACTTGTTGCCCACAGCTCATTCTCTTGATTTTTAATTAGAGAGGCTACACTTGTTTCTTGTGTTTTATTACCTATGAATATGCGTGTTGCCATAGTGTTTTTTAATGCAGTTTGAATATTATCAACAAGCAAAACAGGTAATACACTGGTCAGTAGGCTTCCTGGTCCCATCAAAATAAAGTCAGCTTCTAAAATTGCATTGATAGCTTGTTCTGGGGCATTCACAGGGTTAGTTAAGGTTAACTTGTTTGGCAATTCGTTCAGAGCATCAATTTCACATTCACCATTAACTTGGCTTCCATCATGTAAAGTTGCAGATAAGTCAGTTACTTGATCACTCATAGGTAAAATTGCTTGCTGCACTTCTAATAACTGGCATAACCAATAAATAGCTTGGGTAGGCGTTTTTGTTACTTGTGAAAGGCCAAGTAAAATTAAATTACCTAACGCATGATTAGAAAGGTCGCCTGCGTCTTCAAAGCGTTGCTCTGCTATAACGCTGAGTAAGTTATTGGGGTTTGCTAATGATAAGATACAGCGACGGATATCACCATAAGCGATACAGTTTTTAGCTTCTCTTAATTTACCTGTACTACCGCCATTATCGGTTGTTGAAATAATTGCTGTAATATCATTATCTAATGGACGTAAAGCACTGAGAACTTGCGCTAATCCGTGACCGCCACCTATACAAACAACTTTCATATCGATAATCCTATAATAAGTATCCTAGATATTAAGTAATCAAGTTTTACGCCAGTATGAAATTCAGTAAATATAGGAAATGAATGTAGTTTAACTTAAGTTAATTATTTATTTATAAATCAGTGGTGTAGGTGTTAGTTTTAATTAGTTTAGCTTAGGTTTTATTGTTTGTTTCTTGATTTAATTTCTGATGCTATCGGTTAATGAATTATTAAAGATTAGAAATGATTGCATTTTGCAAAGCTTAATGAAATTCAAACATCAAAAATATCAAGAGTAAGCTATTCTTATGATAAGTATTGTTTTTATAGGTTATTAAATTTGGTAAAGAGTAAAATAGATGAAAGCTATATTCTAAATTTTATAGAAAGCTTAGCTTTTTCAAGAGGAAATGAAGAAACTATGTTCAGGCTTAGGTTAGCACTTGAGCCTATATTATTATTTGAGCATTTAGTTGTCGCCATTGCAGAGCAGAGTGATATTCAAACATCTAACTTTTTAACCAGTATTTGTGCAACCGACTCTGATTTTAATGATACATACTGGCCTATTTGTAAGCGGTTCACAGAAGCTTTTAATCAGGAAGTGATTATTGCTGATAATTTATACGAAGATTTAGAGTTTGAAATACAGCCATTACCAGTGAAACAAAAAATGACTAAAGCAGTGTTATTTAGCTTTAGTTTTTCTGAACGTAAGGGCATGTTTATTTTTACCATTGCGAAAAATCAAAAGGTGGGTGATTTACAGATAAACCAGTTAAAAAAATTATCGCCGATATTAAAACAAGCTTATGTACAGTTTGAGCAAGATTATTGGATTAAAAAAAGAGTTAATGAACGAACTTTAGCTTTGAAAATGAGTGAACAACGGTTCAAAGGTTTTGCTAAAACGGCTTCAGATTGGTTTTGGGAAACAGATAAAGACTTTAGATATACCTATTTATCAAATTCAGATGATGAGCTTAAATATGTAAAATATAAAGGCTTTGTAGGTAGTACTCCATTAGAGTTAAGAAGTGAAAATGAAGCTTGTCAGCTGAAAAAGTGGAGTCATTTTTTGCATTTAGTTAATCAAAAAAAGGAAATATTTGATTTTGAATTTGAAGTCATAGGCACAAATGGTATTCCTTATTGGATGTCTTTAAGCGGGTATGCAAATTTTGATAATAACAATCAATATGTCGGTTATATGGGAACGGCGAAAGATATCACATATAGCAAACAAAGAGAGATCGATTTACAACACGCCAAGCAAAATGCTGAGCGGGCAAGCGCAGCTAAAACACAATTTCTAGCTGTTATGTCTCATGAAATAAGAACGCCCATGAATGCGATTTTAGGCATGTTAGAATTAATGCAAGATACTGGGTTAACTAATGAACAACAAGAGTTACACGATTATATCAATAGCAGTGCAAAGTTATTACAAGGGGTGATTTCAGACACGCTAGATTTTTCTAAAATCGAGAATGGCAAATTAGAACTCGAATATAGTACGGTTAATTTGCATATATTAGTAAAGAACATAACAAAGCAATTTGAGACGCAAGCAGTTAAAAGGGGCTTAACTTTTAATGTGTATATTGATGAAAATGTTCCTAAGCTGATTCTGAGTGATGCGACTCGTTTAGCACAAATATTTTTTAATATTCTTGGAAATGCCTTTAAGTTTACTGAAAAGGGTTCTATAGAGTTTTCTCTTGTTTTAAATAATGATGTTTTGACTTTTACTGTTAGGGATTCTGGAGTTGGGATTGCAGAAGAAAATATAATTAAATTATTTGACCCATTCTCTCAAGTTGATTCCTCAATTAAGAGACGTCAACAAGGAGTCGGTTTAGGTTTAAGCATTGCTAATAAAATATTGATTTTAATGGATGGCAATATTCAGTGTAAAAGTAAATTAGGTGAGTTTACGCAGTTTGAATTTTCAATTCCTTATATTCCAATATCAAATACCATGTTAGAAAATAGTCGCAATGGTATGAACGATGATAAGTTAGATATTGCTTATTCTATTTTGGTGGCTGAAGATAACATCGCAAATCAAATGGTGATTAAGGCATTGCTAGAAAAAAGAAATCATAAAGTAACATTAGTTGAAACAGGCTGTGGGGCAGTTGAAATTCTTAAAACCCATGATTTTGATTTGATTTTAATGGATATGATGATGCCTGAAATGGATGGTATAGAGGCAACTGAAATTATCAGGAAACAAAATAACGTAATACCTATTATTGCACTAACGGCAAATGCAGGGCTAGATGATAAAAAGCAATGTTTAGCGGTTGGTATGGATGATGTAATAACTAAGCCTGTTGATAGTAAATTACTCTATAGCAAAATCGCATTTTATGGCCAGTAATTTACATTTTAGCTAATTATTCTGACTCTAATATTGGAATTGATACAGTAAAGCAACTGCCTTTATTAATCTCTGAAACAACAGATATATCGCCATTATGCTGTTTTACAATATTGTGACTGATAGATAAACCTAACCCTGTACCTGTACCAACGGGTTTTGATGTATAAAACGGTGTGAATATTTGTGCGAGATTTCCTTCTGGGATACCACATCCGGTATCTTCAATTTCGATAATAATGTTATTGTCTTTAACCTGAGTTCGAACAAAAACATCTCCTTTTTCTTCAATGGATTGACCTGAATTTATGAGTAAATTCATGAAAACTTGGTTTAACTTACCAGGGTAAGCCAGTGTCATGGGTAATTTTGCTAAATCGACATGGATTTCACAATTATATTTAAGTTCGTTCCATACTATTTTAAGTGTTGCATCTAAGCCTTCATTTATGTCAACGAGACTCTTATCCGGTTGCTCTTCTCGGGCAAAAACTTTTAAACTTTGCACTATTTCATCAACGCGATCTACGCCGCCTATGGTGCTTTTAATTAAAGGAAAGATATCTTGAAACAAATAAGCAATGTCATGTTTTTCAATTAACTCTTGTTTTCTAGTTTTGTATTCGCAATTTGAATTAGCAATTAGGATAGGGTCTTTTAAAATAGACTCCTCATATTCATTTAAAGTATCAATATAATCACTTAAGACATCTAGGTTACTTTTGACATAACCAATAGGGTTGTTAATTTCATGGGCGACACCTGCTGCTAATACACCTATGCTGGCCATTTTTTCCGATTGCACAAGTTGAGACTCACTTAACTTTAGCTCATCGTTTGCTTGCGTAAGTTTAGCGTAGCTATTTTTTAAATCTGTTTCTCTTTTTTTAACCTGATCGACCATATGGTTAAATTGTAAGAATAAAGAAGATAGCTCTTTGATTTGACTATCTTCATGCAGTGCTTGGTAATGCTCGCCTTTATCTAATTTTTCGGCTGCACGAGACAGTGATAGCAGAGGCTTAACAAAGTATCGATAACCATAAAGGTAGGCTAAAAAAGAAGTAATAAAAATGGCTGAAATAATGATTAAACTAATCTGTATCATTAAATTATAAAGATTCGAATTTATGGTACTTTTATCTAAAGTGAATCGTAATGATAGATTAAGCTCTGGCCAAAAAATTGATTTTTGTTCTCCATCTGTTTTTTTACCAAAAGTGATGAGAGGTTGCTTGTTTTGCATAATATCTATACTGATACCCTGTAACCTAAGATCAGAGTTGAGGCCTTCATTTATATCTTTAATAGGGATTTCAGTTGTTAGAATACCTTCAATAGAATTGTTATAAGTAATAGCAATTGCGATAGAAAAGTAATATTCATCATTTATTTTTATGACAGATGTTTTAGTCAGAGATTCATTATCAATTTGTTCATTGTTTAAAATCCACTTAATCCAAGGGCGGTTTTGATAACTTACCTGTACTGAAGGTTGAGTTGAATGGATTAATTGACCTTCAAAATCGAGTAGGCTCATTCGGTATTTTTTACCAAGAATACTTAATCCAGCCATAAAGTCGAAAATTTTACCTTTGTTAGATTCTGGCTGCATTAAAGTTTGCACCATAATAGGAAAGTTAGAATGCTCTTTGAGTAAGGTCAGTCGATTATCTAAAAATATATGATAGTTATCATTTATCTGATTTATTTCTCTCAGTAGTACTTTATCTTGCTCAGAATTAAGTACGTTCACAACTTGGTTACTCACCAAAGCTGAAATTAATAACGCAAGAGCAAGGCAGCTTAAAAAGACAAAGCGTGCCAGTGCGAATGAAATTGTTACTTTTTTCATATAGACTTCAGTGTTTATTTAATTAAAATAACTTGATTATCAGTACCATAGTGCGCCATTACATAATCAGTAAAAGTAAGTGCTTCATGGGCATTATTATTCATTTTATTATAAGCTGTAAATGGTTTTTTATATGTTTTAATTAATCCTTTTACAGGCGTTTTTAAAGATTCAAGCGCTTGATGAATCGCGATTTTATCAATATTCCTATCACCTGTAAGTCCAGCTTGTTTTATTGATGCTATAAGCAATTTAGTTAAGTCATAGGCGTGAATAAATCCTGTTTGTGCTTTTAAGTCTTTAGGGACTGATATTTCCGTAAATTGTTTTTTTGCGGATTCAAAAACACTAAGAGGATAGCCATTTAAATTAGGTGAATTAAAAGAAAAACTGGTTTGAATAAACTGTAAATCTAACGATTTACGAATATCATTGTTAATAACATCAGCGAAGTCGCCACCCGTGATCCCCCAATGACTACGTATTGGCAGGCGCTCTGATTTACTAAGTTCAAACATCGCTTTGGCAAATGTTTTTCCCTCAGACGCGTTGCCTACAAAAAAGATAACATCAGCATCAGATGAGTTGATATCTCTTAAAGTCAATTTGGCATTATTTAAGCCTAAACCCCAATTAAACCATTTTACTCCTGTTGGTTTTAGGTTTTTTTTTGCAAGAGCCTGAGTCATTGTTTTTTCATTTGAATGTCCCCAGCCTGTATCCTCTAATAATAAAAATGGACTTTTAAACCCTTCTTGTAGAGCATTTTCACTTATAACATATCCTGCTTTTTGATCATCAATAGATAGTCTAAAAATCCAGTTTTCCTGAGTATTCGAGCGAGTTATTGGTCCGGCAGCGGCCCAAGGGTCTAATAATAATATACGGTTTTGGTTTATGAAGTCTTTATTGGCTAACAATGGAGGAGAATGTAGCCCTGAAAAAACCAGTAGTGCACTGGGGTCTTTTAAATAGCTTTCTAAGTTACGTTTACTTCGTAATGAATTACCTCTATGATTTTTTTTTACTATTTTAAATTGGTAATCAAAAAGCTGATGGTTTATTTCAGATAAGGCTGTTTCTATGCCTTGCTCAATAGATAAGCTAGAGGCTTTAGTGCCGGTAAAGTCAGCATCTAAATAAATATTGTAAACTTTTTTAGCATGACCTTGTGAAGCGGTTAAGCTAAAAATAAATATGAATAATTTAAAGCTGAAATTTAAATTCGTTTTAAACATATAACTAATCCTTTAATTAATAGAGTGCATATTTTAACTTAGTTTAATTATTATAGTAAAAATAAAGGATTAGCTATTATTATTTGTTTTATTACGATTAATTTTTTATGAAAATTAATCGTGTTTTATAAGCAATTTAAATACAAAGTGCTAGGCTTAGAAAAGGTGAATGCAAAATTGGATTAAAATGGATTTGAACTATTTAAGCATTAAAACAAAATTAATATCGATCACTTTTTTTGTGGTGTTTTTATGTGCATTAGCAATAACTTTTTTAACTTTATATCAACATCAAAAATTATACAAAGAAGAGTTAGCGACTAATCTTTATGCCTTAAGTAGCAATTTATCAGATGAACTTTTTCCTTATTTAGCCTCAAATGAACCAGAGTTAATTGGTTTAACAACCACACTATTAAAGTTAGAAAGATATCAGCAAATAAAATATGGGTTGATTTTAGATAAATCTAATAAAATTGTGACTCAGTATTTAAATCCAAAATTTAAAACGACGGCAAATCATTTGGCGAAAATGAATTGGCCGCAAATTTTAAACGATAATGGTTTAACAGCACAATCGAGTTTAATGGAAATTCACTTGATAGGAGATAAAGATTTCTCATCTGGCCACTTGGTATTAGTTGCTGACTTATCTAATCAATTATCAAGTAATATGAGATCATTTATTACCCAATTGATCCCTTTGATTTTAGTAATTATTTTAATTATCTTTGTTTTGTCTCACTGGGTTCAGAGTGGTTTGATCACACCATTAATTAATTTATCTGAATTGGTTTCTTCTGTTGGTAAAACTAAAAATTACAAGCTGAGATATGAAAACAATGGCCAAGATGAAGTTTCAATACTTGGGAAAGATATTAATAAAATGCTATCGATTATTAATACGCAAGATATTGAAAATAAACGCCATACAATTAAGCTATTAAAACAACAAAAGTCATTAAAGCATTTAGCTAATTATGATCAATTAACAGGGCTTCCTAATAGGAAGCTATTTTCTGAATTATTAAAACAAGAGTTGAGCAAATCCCACAGAAATAATTATGAAATAGCTGTAATGTTTCTAGATTTAGATGACTTTAAAACAGTCAATGACACTATAGGTCATCATGCTGGAGATGTGCTACTTCAGCAAGTGAGTGAAAGAATAAAGTCGCATTTAAGAGATGGCGATACGCTTGCACGTTTAGGCGGTGATGAGTTTATAGTGATATTAACTGAGTTGCCAAGTCATGTTACAGCTATCGCAATTGCGCAACGTATTTTAGACAGTTTTGTCGATTATTTTCATATCCAAGAATGGCAAATTCACTCAGGTTTAAGCATGGGCATTGCCTTTAATGATAAAGACCGCTTTGATGCTGCTTCTTTAATTAGTAATGCTGATGTCGCTATGTATAAAGCTAAAGAAGGTGGTCGAGGTCAGTTTGCTGTATTTGAAGATGCCATGCAAAGTGTGCAACATAGGCATATGTTATTAGCAAATGAATTAGCTAAAGCCATTCATGGTGATGAGTTTAAACTATATTATCAACCTAAAGTCAGTCCGTCATTGGGTGTCGTTGGTTTCGAGGCTTTAATTAGATGGCATAGCAGTTTTGATGGTTTAATTTCTCCTGCTGAATTTATACCTGTTGCAGAGCATTGTGGACGAGTACATGACATAACTCGCTGGGTTTTAAAGCAAGGTTTAAGTGACTTATCTAAAATCAAAGATAGTATCGGGTTTGATACTGTGACTTCATTTAATGTATCAGCCATTGATATTACTAAACAAGGTTTTATACAGTACATCGAAGGCTTAATTAAATTAAATGAAATAGATACTAAGCTGCTTGAATTTGAAGTAACAGAATCTTCATATATAGAAAATTTTGAATCATCAAGTAAGTTTTTTAATGCATTAGATGAACTTGGTTGCTCAATTGCATTAGATGACTTTGGCACAGGTTATTCTTCATTAAGTTATTTAACTCAAGTACAAGCGAATACCTTAAAAATAGATCAGCAATTTGTAAAAAAAATATTCACATCAGATAGCGACCGATTAATAGTTGAAAGCATTATTGGTTTAGCTAAAAAACTAGGTTTAAAAATATGTGCAGAGGGAGTTGAAACTAAAGAGCAGTTTGACTTTTTAGCGGCCAGTAATTGTGAGTTAATTCAAGGGTATTATTTCTCTAAACCAGTGCCAATAGAGGAGCTATCAAGTGTCGTTAAGAAAATTCATTGTAAACATCATTTTGCAGGGATTGATGACAAGGTCGTTCATTTTTAGACCTTGAGTTACTTTAGAAGTTAGAAGTTAGAAGTTAGAAGTTAAACGCTAGAGTCTAGATATCAGAAATTAAGTGTTAGACTCTTAATCTTCAGAATAATTTACTACTACGTTATCAGGTAAAATAGTTTGTGCGGGCACATAACCTATGCTGCCTTTATTACTTTTTATATGTTCAAGTAGAGATGAGTTTGATGCTGAGTATTCAGTTTATGCCCAGTATTAATCTAATCTTCAGGATAAATGACGACTACGTTATCAGGTAAAACTGTTTGAGCGGGCACATAACCTATGCTGCCTTTATTACTTTTAATATGTTCGAGTAGAGATGAGTTTGATGCTGAGTATTCAGTTTATGCCCAGTATTAATCTAATCTTCAGGATAAATGACGACTACGTTATCAGGTAAAATAGCTTGTGCGGGCACATAACCTATACTGCCTTTATTACTTTTAATATGTTCAAGTAAAGATGAGTTTGATACTGAGTACTCAGTTTATGCCTAGTATTAATCTAATCTTCAGGATAAATGACGACTACATTCTCAGGTAAAACGGTTTGAGCGGGCACATAACCTATGCTGCCTTTATTACTTTTAATATGTTCAAGCAAAGATAAGTTTGATGCTCAGTCTTCAGTTTATGCCTAGTATTAATCTAATCTTCAGGATAAATGACGACTACGTTATCAGGTAAAATAGTTTGTGCGGGCACATAACCTATGCTGCCTTTATTACTTTTAATATGTTCAAGTAAAGACGGGATCGAATCATATTCTTTTGGCGGCTTGTTTCTACCTGAAAAACGCATATGCGCCCAATAAGACTGTAATCTTGATTCAGTTAAGCCAATAATTTGAGCGTTAAACTGTGAACGAACTCGGTTTTTTCGACTTAAAGTGATCGCTGAGCTAGTAACGTCATCGCTTAAATCTATATTGATGCCTAGATATATTTGGCGAACTTCTTGTTTACTTAAAGCGATATCATTATCTAACTTTTGTGTTATTACCCAGATATGATCTTGAGCAAATGCACTTGGCATTGCTAAGTTAAAAAATAAAACTGCTTTAGTTAAAGGTTTCATTAAAATACCCACTCTAATGCAAAAGTAACTAGGCTAGTATCCGCTTGAATTTTAGAGCTGTAATCAATTCTTTTTACTTCAGATTTAAATGCAAATCCGGGTTTGAAATCCCACCTTAGCCCTAAAGTCCATGAGCTTTGGTCGCCTTCGGTTAAAGTTGATCCTACCGCGTTGTATCCTTGTATTAAAGGAATAAAATCAGGTATAGCAGGCAGGGATAATGCAGGTAGAGATTTATCATATTCATCATCTCTATCTGCGTATGTTAAATGAAAAGTAAAGTCCTCATACTGATAGCCACCACTGATGTAAAATGATTCGCCTTCAGATAATAAATAAAAATCATGTTTTAAATTAATCCATTCACTTTTAATAAAATAATCAAAAGCATCATAACTTAATCCTATTTGGTAATATTCCATTTTACCATCTAGTAACAGTGCATTAGCGGCAAGAGGTTGGTTGACTTGTTGTAAGCTAGTAACTAAAGGTGCTAAACCTTCATCATGAATAGATACATTACCGCGTGAGTATGCCATACGAACACTTATTGCATTTAACTCTGTTGTTAAAGCAAGTCCTGTAAAGTTCTCAACTTTAGGTTCAAAAATCACATTACTAAAAGAGACTTCATCTTCAAACTGACCATAAAAAGCTTCAATTTTGGTTGTAAATGATTTGCTTACAACGTTGTGCTGAATGTTAATACCATCAAAATGAGAAAAGAAAAAAGATGCATATACTTCTTCTGGTGGTTTGATCCAATGGTAGGCATAACCCACATCAAGCACATCACTAAAAGTAAAAAATGAAGTTCTTAATTGGCCAAGTTTAATACTAGTAGCTGAGCTTGGCGTGTAATTTAGATATAGCCACTCTAAGCCTGAATCTTTGTGTTTATCCAATGTGCCTAATAGTTGCGCTGTAGCGGATAAATTTGAAAAAATATCAATATCAACCTGCAATCCGATTAAGCTGTCAGCTTTAAAGGTAAAGTCATCATGATGTCCTGCATATTGGGCATCATCTCCAATAGTCGCACCTGTCACTAATCGTGAAAATCCAGAAAATTCAGGTTCTTGAGCGTTTACTTTAAAGCATAAAATGCATGAAAAAACATAAATAGCTAAATAGTGTGATAGATTACTTTTTATTGTCATATCATTTTATTTTTGATTCCTTTAAAAGAAGTGTAGGCACTAAATTAAAATAGTTCCTATATAGAGACTGAAAAAATAAAAATAAATAGGATTTAATGTGGAAAAAATAGCAATTTTTGTAGATGTACAAAATGTATATTATACCTGTAGAGATGCCCATAAACGTAATTTTGACTACAATGCTTTTTGGGCAAAAGTAACTGAAAACTCAGAGGTTAAATATGCTTTTGCTTACGCAATTGGACGCAGTGATGATAAACAAAAGCAATTTCAAAATATTCTCAGAGCCATAGGTTTTGAAGTGAAATTAAAACCTTTTATTCAAAGAGCAGATGGCAGTGCTAAAGGTGATTGGGATGTCGGTATTACACTTGATATTATGGATTACGCTAGCGAAGTTGATAAAGTGATTTTAGTGTCTGGAGATGGCGACTTTGCAATGTTATTAGACCGCGTTCAAGGAAAGTTTAAGGTACCGTGCGATGTCTACGGAGTAGCCAAACTAACAGCCGCAGCTTTAATTAATAGTGCTACAGACTACATTCCAATAGAAGGTGACTTGTTGTTATAAGAATTTTATTCAAGTTATAGAGTATCTATTTGAGATGTATATGGCGTAGCCAAACTAACAGCCGCAGCTTTAATTAATAGTGCTACAGACTACATTCCAATAGAAGGTGACTTGTTGTTATAAGCTTACAAGTCTAGTTAACTATTAGGGCTTGATATTGCGCAATGATATTTAAGGTTTCCTTATCTGGCTTTTGTGCCATGCGCTGATAGTGCTTAATTGTTTTTGTAAGATAATCGGTATCATCTTTTCTGGTAAAGTCCCACATGCTTGAGCCTACCGGGTGAATGGCGTTATTTACTGACTTGCTGATATGTAAAATTTCATAAAAACGCTTATTTTCACGAATAAGTGTTTCATCAATTAAGCCAAAGCCTAATTCATTCAGTGATGTACGTACTTTGTAATGATGGTGCACAGGGCATAATAAAAACTCTAAATTATGCTCAGGATGATTTTTAATTATGCTATTAACTAGCTCAACTAATAAGTCTCCGCCAACACCTGCAATAATAATTAATTGTTTACTGTTTTTACATGTATTTTCTATCGGAAGCTGGGCAACATCTAAACAGTATACTTGCCAGTTTTTATGAGCTGGGTTAACACTGAAAAACCGCTGTAATTTTGTTTCAAGCTCAGTCATCAGAGGCGCAACAACATCTACAAAATGAATTTTAGATGCGGCTTTTCTTGCCAAAAGTTTAATGCCTAATTGGCCATGATCACAACAGCAATCCCAAATATGATCGTACTGATTAGTTATCATATTATTGATTTTGTCTAGGCGTTTGCTTATTTTCACAAGTGCTCTTAATTATATTTAAATGTGGTTGGCTGAGGAGACTTCAAATAATGAGACAAGCTCTTTATTTGAAGTTCATTATATCTGGTTTTAAGTACCACAAAAAGTACGATATTGGTGGTCGCCATCTTTTGGTTCATCTTGAAACTGACTTGTTTGTTTTAGTTGTTGATAAGGGGAGCGCAATACTTCAAGGAAGTCATCGATTACAGTGCTTTGACCTGATGTTTCATATTCGGCTAATATCGCTTCAACATGATGATTTCTTGGGATCACTAAAGGATTATTTTTGTCCATTAATTTTTTAGCTGCCTGAGTACTTTGGTTCTTATCTGCAAGCATTTTTAGCCAATTAGAATACCAATCACCGAACTGTTGTTTTAGTGTGTTTTGTATATCTGTATCAGTTAAAGAACCGGATAATTTAACAAAGGTATTTGTATAATCAAGTTCTTGTTTTTGCATTTGTTCTAATAATTCATTGATAAATTGATGATCTTCTTTAGCGACCTCATTTAAACCTAATTTGTTTGCAAGCATCGTAAAATAAGCGTTTTCAAATTTATCGGTAAAGGCAATTATTAAAGGTTCTATTTTTTCTAATGCTTTCTCTTGGTTGGCATCAACTAGTAATAACAAACATTCTGCAAGCCTTGCCATATTCCATTGTGCGATATGTGGTTGGTTGCCAAATGCGTATCGACCTTGTTTATCAATAGAGCTAAATACAGTACCAGAATGATAATGACTCATCATGGCACAAGGTCCAAAATCTATCGTCTCACCCGAAATCGCTGTATTATCTGTATTCATTACACCGTGAATAAAGCCAACTCGCATCCAAGCAACTATCAATTCAATTTGTTTGTCGATAGCACAAACTAAAAACTGTTCTATTTTATCTTCAGCATTAATATCAATATGTGAAAAATGACGATTAATTGTGTAATCAGTTAATGTGATCAACGATTCTAAGTCACCTTGAGCTGCAAAGTATTGAAAAGTCCCCACTCTTATATGGCTTGAAGCAACACGAGTAACAACAGCTCCAGGCATTGCTTGCTCTCGGTATACAGGCTCTCCTGTTATGACTACTGATAAACATCGAGAAGTTGGAACGCCAAGTGCAAACATGGCTTCACTCATTATATATTCACGCACCGCAGGACCTATGGCGCAACGACCATCACCTTGTCGTGAAAACTGTGTAGGGCCAGAACCTTTTAATTGAATATCAAATCGTTTGTTATCACTCGCTATGATCTCACCTAATAAATGAGCGCGACCATCACCTAAGTTTGGATTAAAGTGGCCAAACTGATGTCCGCTGTAAGCCAATGCCATAGGTTCTGCGCCATCAGGAATTAAATTACCAGAGAAGTATTGGGCTAATAAATTATGATCTTGTGTGATCTTTTCATCTATCAAGAGATCGGCTGCTAAATTTTTATTCCATAGTAGCAATTGTGGTTCTGCAACTTTTGTCGGAGCGATGCGCTGATAGAAGGCACTATCTAGTTGGCTGTAAGTGTTAGAAAATTTCATAATATAAGCTTTCTTTATAATGCTAAGTGATATTAATTTTTAAAATGATATCACTTTTATGAGTGTCTGTAAGTTGAATGAAAATTGAGTAGCGCTATTCAGCACACGATTTTTTTGCTAGAATTCGCGCCCAACTTAATTTGAGCTAGATCAAGTTAAGTATATTAATTCTATCTACAGCACTGGTTTTACGTTCCAGTTCGTTCAATGGAGAACACACAATGTCAGCATCACAAATTACTGTTTGTGCATTATATAAATTTGTTCGTTTAGAAAATTTTGAAGCTTTACGCGCGCCACTATTAGCAAAAATGGAAAGCCTAGATGTTAAAGGCACTTTATTATTAGCAAATGAAGGCATTAACGGCACAATAGCGGGTTCTCATACGGGTATTGAACAAGTTTTACAGTTTTTAGCTGAAGATCCTAGTTTAAGTAAAATTTCTTACAAGGTATCTTTTAATGATGAAAATCCATTTCATCGTACAAAAGTTAAATTGAAAAAAGAAATTGTAACTATGGGTGTTGAAGGTGTTGATCCTAACCAAGTCGTAGGAACATACGTAAAACCGAAAGATTGGAATGCATTAATTTCTGATCCTGAAGTGATCACAATAGATACTCGTAACGATTATGAAATAGAAATTGGTACATTTAAACACGCAGTAAATCCAAATACAGAAACTTTCCGTGAATTTCCTGAGTATGTGAAAAACAACTTAGACAAAAATAAACATAAAAAAGTAGCTATGTATTGTACTGGCGGCATCCGTTGTGAAAAATCAACTGCTTACTTAAAAGATCAAGGTTTTGAAGAGGTTTACCACTTAGAAGGTGGTATCTTAAAATATCTTGAAGAAGTACCAAGTGATGAAACATTATGGCAAGGCGAGTGTTTTGTATTTGATGGCCGAGTAGCGGTTAATCATGACTTAGAGCAAGGTCAATATGATCAATGTTTTGCATGTCGTTTCCCTTTAACTGAAGCTGAAAAAGAAAGTGAGCATTACGTAAAAGGTGTGAGCTGTCATAGATGTCATGAAAAAGTGACTGACAAGCAACGTGAACGTTTTGCTGAACGTGAACGTCAAATTGCTTTAGCTGAACAACGTGGTGAATCACATATCGGCGGTGAAGTTAAAGAATTAATTAGCGAACGTCGTCAAGAAAAAGCCGATAGAAAAGCTGAGCAGTCAGCATAGTCTATAATCAAGATATCATTTTAAAAACCACTATTGTTTATATCAATAGTGGTTTTTTTATTTTTGTAACAATTTAAAAACTATCAAATCATTGTAGTTAAACTCAGTACCCTATAAAGTGCTGCTTTAGTTTTAATTGTGTGATAAACATGCCATTACAAACTCCTCTCAAATTGAAATTCGAGTTCCAATATAATGAAAGATCTTACCCAAGGTTCAATACCTAAACATTTGATCACTATGGCCATCCCTATGATGGTAGGCATGTTTGTGCAAACTTTATATTTCTTAGTTGATTTATATTTTGTAGGCAAGCTGGGTGGTGCAGCACTCGCAGGTTTAAGCCTTGCGGGTAATGCGATGTTTTTGATTTTTGCTTTAACACAAATTCTAAATGTAGGTACTGCTGCGGCGATATCTCATGCGGTAGGGCGAAAAGATAAAACTGATGCTAATTTAATATTCAATCAATCTATGATGGCTTCAAGTATTGTGGGTATCATTGTTTGTATTGCAGGATATTTTGGTGCCAGTGCCTATTTAAATATGGTGTCGCAAGATCCTGATACTGTGGCTGCAGGGCTAAGTTATTTAAACTGGTTTATACCCTGTATGGCACTGCAGTTTTTAATGGTATCTATCAGTGCGGCATTAAGAGGTACTGGGGTTGTTAAACCAACCATGTTAGTACAAATGGTGTCTATCATAATCAATATTATTTTATCGCCGATATTAATTGAAGGTTGGGGCACAGGTCATGCAATGGGTATTGCAGGTGCAGGTTTCGCTAGCTCAATTTCAGTTGTATGTGCTGTGATTATTTTATGTTTATATTTTAAAAAATCAGAAAAATATATCAGTGTCGACTTTGCTTTATGGCGACCTAATGCCCAGAGTTTAAAGAAAATCTCTTCAATAGGGCTGCCAGCTGGTGGTGAATTCTTTTTAATGTTTATTTATATGGGCATGATTTATTGGTTAATTCAGCGCTTTGGTGCTGACGCTCAGGCTGGTTTTGGTCTTGGTTCGCGTATTATGCAGTCATTATTTTTACCTGCTATGGCATTAGCTTTTGCAGCCCCAGCAGTCGCTGGGCAAAACTTTGGCGCTAAAAAGTTTAATCGTGTAAGAGAAACCTTTAAGTGGTCGGCAATTTTAACCTGTTCTCTCATGTCATTATTAACCGTTTTATGTTTCTTTCAAGCAGAAATATTAGTGCAAGGTTTTGTAGAAGAACCTGAAGTCATATTAATCAGTGCAATGTTTTTACAAATGATTTGTTGGAACTTTATTCCATCAGGGCTAACTTTTACTTGTTCAGGCATGTTTCAATCATTAGGTAATACCTGGCCGGCATTAATAAGTACAGGAACGCGATTAATTAGCTTTGCAATACCCGCTTTATGGTTATCACAGCAAAGCGACTTTACGATTGAAAATCTATGGCATTTATCTGTGATAACAGTGTGTATCCAGGCCTCTGTAAGCTTTTATTTATTACGTAGAGAGTTTCGATTACGTTTACCTAAAGGTGATGAAAGTCAGCTTAATGCGAATCCAGGACAAAAAAATATAGCTGGAGAGTCTGTTTAGCTATTCATAATACTTAAAGTTAATGGGATTAAAAAGCCACTAATTACATTGTAGCGGCTTTTTATATTAACTATTTTCTATCCATGGTTTCATTGACCAAATGAATAAGTTTGCTTAAAAAACTATTACTTGTGTGTTTTGATGTGATTTTAGTGTTGATTATTTTCATTTTATATTTCCTCTAATTGATTTAATGCCTAAACTATAAAATCTCAAGTTAACTTGAGGTCAAGAGATTATTTCTCTAAACTATAAAAATATATAATAGTTGCAGAAGTCATTATGAATTTAGAAGAAGCTAATTTAACTGTGGGTTATGTCGCTAAGCGTTGTGGTATTAAGGTTTCCACCCTACACTTTTATGAAGAAAAGGGCTTGATCAGAAGTTGGCGTAATCAAGGTAATCAAAGGCGATACAAAAGAGATGTTTTAAGGAGAATTGCTGTTATTAAAGCCGCACAAAAAATAGGTATAAAACTTGACGACATTAAACAAACCTTCGCTGATTTACCTAATGAACGCACCCCATGCAAAGCTGATTGGGCCAAGTTATCTGCAAACTGGCAAAAACAATTAGATGCAAGAATCGCTTATATGCAAAAACTCAGGAATTCAGTAACAGGTTGTATTGGCTGTGGCTGTTTATCTATGGAAAACTGCCCTATCTATAACCCTGAAGATGAATTGGCAGAGCAGGGAACTGGTGCTGTAATTTTGGAAAGAGATTAAACTTTTACCTTCGTAATATTTAATCTCGCATCACTAAAAATCAAAATCACCACAACCAGGGATATCATTAATATTAAACTCATCAATTTGCGATGGTAGCAGATGATCTTTGGCAAACCCCTCATATACTTTTTCATTTACAAATACATCAAATAAATCCGGGTCTAAATGATTATCTAGCTTCATTATGCCCATAATGGTTAAGGTTTCAGAAAGGGTTTTTGGTGGTTTATAAGGTCTGTCATTTGCTGTAAGTGCTTCAAATATATCGGCAATTGCCATCATTCTGGCTGGAATAGACATTTGTTCTCGTGTTAAGCCTTTAGGATAACCGGTACCGTCCATTTTTTCATGATGGCCACAGGCGTATTCTGGCACTCTTTCTAAGTGTTTAGGAAAAGGCATAGACTCCAGCATTTCTACGGTCACATCCATATGACCATTAATTATTTTACGCTCTTTAGGATTAATAGTGCCGCGCTTTATAATTAAATTATACACTTCATCATCACTGATCACTGACTGTGTTTTGCCTTTTATAGAGACTTGATATTGCTTAGCAATCCCATAAATTCTGTTGATTTTATCATCGTCAAAAAACTCACCTCCCGTATTAGCCGTACAAATAAAGTTTCTATCAATATCTAATTGCTTTAATAAAACAGCTTTATTTTTATCGTCTAACTTTTTAGAGCTATAAATATCTCTGGCAGCAATTTCAAAGCGGGATTCAATGAGTTCTATGCGGTCAAATACCGTCGATAATTTAGTTTGTTTATCCATCACATATTCTGGGGTGGCTACTTTGCCACAATCATGCAGCCAAGCTGCTACATTGAGCTCATGAAAATCTTCTTTTTCCATATGAAACTCATTTAAAGGTCCTGTTTTAATGTTGTGACAGGCCTTTGCTAACATCATAGTAATGACGGGGACTCGGCGACAATGCTCTCCCGTATAAGGTGATTTTTTATCGATTGCGGAGGCGATTAATTTTGAGAATGAAGCAAATAAATGCTCCATTTCATTAATGAGTTGTTTATTAGTCAGGATAATTGCTGCTAATGATGTTAGAGCATGGGTAACACGTTCTACTTCATCATCAAACGGAATAACATTTCCCTGTTTATCGCTTGCGTTTATAAGTTGAATGACACCATTAATCTCTTCTTGATGATTTTTCATCGGTAAAGTTAAAACAGACTGTGTTCTGTAGCCGGTTAATTTATCCATCTCTTTGGCGGCACAAAAATTATATTCAGTACAGGTATATGCATCTTCAATATTGATTATCTTGCCTGAAGCCGCAGCGACGGCAACCATAGCATTGTTATTTATTTCACCAAATTGGAAAACAGGAATATTAGGGTATTCAACTGGCTTTCCTGTCGTACCACCTAAATGGGAATTAAGGGTATTGTTAAGCAAGGTTTCAAAAACAAGTTTATTTTCTTTTGAAATAGAATAAATCGTGCCAGCATCAGCATTCGCTAATTGCATGGCACTTTTAAGTATTTTTTCTAATAAAACATGGTGATTTTTTTCTGAAGAAAGGGCTATGCCTATTTCTACAAAGTGCTCAATGCTTCTCATTGTATCCCTTAACTTTTCTATTCTAATTATAAGAAACAATTACAAGTATAGAAGTGGGTTTTCATTTTAGTAGTTTTGCTGAAATAAAGATTTAAAATATACATAATGTGTCAGAACCATTTAAAATGTAAGGTTATGTAAAGCGGGAAAGTATTTCGTTGTATGTTTGTTATGATAGTTAACTGATCTTATAAAATTTATATTAGATGGAACTAAATTATGACTGCAAGGTACTTTTCTTCTGTGTGTTTGTTACTTAGCTGTTTTGCTATTAAGGCGAATGGAACGCAAACTTCACCAGCCCAAAAACTTCAAGATGTCACTGCACAATATCAAAAAATATGTACTTCGGAACAATGTGAAAATCAAATTAAAAAAATGAAAAAGTTTGCAAGGTGGCGTGATCCAAAGGCACAACTTTTAGTAGGGACTGCCTATTTATATGGTGATGGCATTGAGCAAGATATTGATAAAGCGCTTTATTGGCTGAATCGTGCGGCATATGACAACTCCAATGATACTAAGTATTCATTGAAGGCATTTCATATGATGTCTAAAATTTATAAAGAGGGCATAGGAATTGAAGTTGATACTGAAAAGTCAGAAAAGTATATTCATAAACTTTTAGAAAAGCAGTACGGTCCAACAGTTTACGCAAAAGCGATAGCTTTATTAAAATTAAATAAGACCGATGAAGGAATTACACTGTTAAAGCAAGCAAGTGAAAATAATTATAAACCTGCAACTTATATATTGGCGCGCATGTTTCAATTAGGAAATTACACCGAAAAAAATATTGAAACGGCAGCGTTATACTATCAAAAGATAGCAACTTCAAATTATAAAGATAGTAAGCCTCAGCTCGCATCTATTGTTAAGAAAATAGCTAAAAATAATGCTTCTGATGAGTCTTTAGTTAAAAGTTTAACTGCAACATTAAATATGGAAGTGATAGATGTCACTGCAAATAAAGTTGATATTCAAGATAATATGTCATTAACCTTAAATAGGTTAAATAAAAATAGAGGTCAATATACTGCAGCAACAGGTAGTCGCATCAAAGGCCGTAGTTGTGGTCAAACTTCTAATAGCTGTTCGGGCAAAGGTGAAAATGAATTAAATGATGATTTAAATGAAGGTGAAGTTGAACAGGAAAATGAAGAAAACTAAGTTTCATCTTAAATCTAATAATTTTACTTTGTATGAATCTAGCTGATGTTTATCAAATTCTAAATCGTATTTTTGATAAACATCAGCAATAATATTGTGTTTTAAAATAGTTAGCCATGCATTATTTAATTTTTTACGTAATGCAGGGGAAACTCCTTTTTTACTGATACCAAAATATACTGGACTAGCATTAAAGGAAAATCGAATTGAAAATTGTTGATTGTTAGTTTGGTGTTTCGCAAGTAAATACTTCGCCGATAACTTATCATCAAACATCGCATTTATACGTCCTAGCAGTAACATATGGTATCTATCATTATTACTTTTTATTTCTACCATTTTGTTTTTCACTTCAACTGATTGCAATACGTATTGCTCGAATTCTGATCCAAAAAAATTACCACGCGTTATGCCTATACTTCCCTTAAAGTTTTTTAACTGTGAAATGTTACTGACATCAATACTCATTGTTTTAGGTGCTATAAAAGATATTTGTTCAATATGATGAGGGCCCAGGAAATATGAGAATTGACTGCGTTGTGGATTTTTTGTGAAGTTAGTTAATATGTGAACTTTCCCTTTTTTTAATAATTTAATTGCTCTGATCCAAGGCACATCTAATACAGCTAACTCACAACCCGCTTTTGCTACCAAAAGTCTTGCAATATCGATACTAACGCCTGACCAATTACCGTCTGCATGTCTCATGTGATATGGCGGAAAGTCATCTGAAACGGCCAAAACTAAAGTACATGAAAGTAAAGGGGCTGAAATAAATAATAAAGTAATGGCTAAAAATACTTTAATTTTAATGAAATAAAACAATTGTGAGTAACCGTAATAGGTTTTTAAGAGGGTAAGTAAAATATAGGCGTTATTTAGATTAAAAACAAAATGGGCTTAGGAATGTTATTTTAAAAAATATTAGACTCTAAAATTATTAATCTATACTTGAGTAAAATAACTAAAGGAATTGTTATGAAACCGCTATTAATATTACTTATTATCGCGTTTTTAATATCTTGCTCAAAAAATGATACGAGTCCAAAAGTTAAGCTTGCTATAAACCCTTGGCCTGGATATGAGTTTTTGTATTTAGCATCTGAAAAAGGTTTTTTTACTCAAGAAGGGTTAAATGTGGAGCTAATTGAGGCTCCTTCATTAGCCGATGTTCAGCGTATGTATGCACAAGGTCATGCTAATGCAATTGCAACAACCATGATTGAAGCTGTTACCAGTGCAGGTGAGTTAAGAAAACCAACAAGCTTAGTGCTTATACCTGATTACTCTAATGGTGGAGATGTTATTTTATCAAACAATAATATAGCATCAGTAAAAGAGCTAAAAGGGAAGAAGGTTGGTGCAGAGATAGGCTCTTTAGGCATGTTTATTTTAGTGAAGGCACTTCATAAAAATGGACTATCTTTATCTGATGTTGAAGTGATAAATACAGAGCAATTAAATGCGCTTAATGCAATTGGGTTAGGTGAGATTGAAGCAATTGTGACTTATCCGCCTTATTCCATTGAGCTATTAAATAAAACAGATAGCAGACAAATATTTTCTTCAGCGCAAATCCCTAAAGATGTTGTAGATACCATTTCAGTAGACTCCCAAATATTAAAGCAAGATCCAAAATGGTTAATGAAATTTCATAAGGTTTGGCAAAGGTCACTTGATTTTGCTGAAACAAATAAGCAAGAAGCTTATCAAATTATGGCCCAAAGAGAGGGCATAAGCGTAGAAGAATTTGCGCAAGCATTAACTGGGTTATCTATTATACCGGCTTCTGAGCAATTACAAATATTAAGGTCAAAGCAACTCAAAGATAATATGAACGATGTATGCCTGACATTAGAGGTAACAAAAAGCATTTCATTTGATTGCAAGGCCTTACCGCGTTATTTAACGATGGCGCAATAATGATTGAGAAAAACAGATTTAGCTTAAAATATAAAATAAGCATAGGCCTTATTGTATCTTATACAATCGTTATTACCTCTTTGTTATTTATTAATCATAAAGTATCTAAAAACCTTAAAGAGACGTTATTGATAAATGAAGCTAAATTGATTGCAGAAACAGTAATAGCAACAGCGCATACACATATGCATTCACCTAATATCTCTCATATTATCAGTTCATTAAGTGCAATAGATGATGTGAGTAATCTCATCATCGCGGATGAAAAAACGAAAATAATTTTATCGAGTAACCATAATAAATTAAAAGGCCGTTCCATATTTTATGAGCAGAATAATATAAAGTCCTTATTAGAAAAAATAGATTTAACAAAGCGAAACTCTTGGCTAATAGATGAAAAAGGTGTGTTGTACACATCGTTGTTCAATGCGGTAAGTAAAGATAAAAAGACTATTCAAAAGCTTATTTTTATAATTAGGCTAAATGGGAAAAAGGTCACTGTATTTTTAAATCAAAGTACTCAAATTTTGATTTTATCAGCCATTATAGGTTTTGTGTTTGCTATCATTTTCACGCTATTTTTATTTAAATTACAAATCTACCGACCAATTGCGCTTTTAGTAAAAAAAATAAAACAAACACACTTAAATGAAAAGCCTGAACCTTTAATGTATCAATCCAATGATGAATTTAGTTATTTAATTCATTCGTTCAATAAATTGATGTCAGATTTATTTGAAAAGAGCCAAAGGTTAGAGCAGCAAAAAATGCTTAGTGAGCAGGCTGCAAGATCAAAATCTGACTTTTTGGCGGTTATGAGCCATGAAATAAGAACACCGTTAAATGGCGTGATAGGTATGTCATCTTTATTAAGTGAATCAAACTTAAAGGGAGAAGAAAAGCAATATAGTGACACAATTATGTCATCTGCTAAGCAGTTACTGTCTGTTATTAATGATATTTTAGACTTTTCTAAAATAGACGCGGGTAAACTTACTTTAGATTTAAAAAAAGGAAATTTAAATACGATCTTAGAAACTACAAAAGGGATGTTTGAAGCAACAGCTAAAGATAGTGCGATTGAATTAGTAACTAAAATAGAGCCTGCAATTAAATATAACCTGCTACTAGATGAAACGAGAATAAAGCAGGTATTAGTTAATTTAATAAGCAATGCATTTAAGTTTACTGAACAAGGAAAAGTAGAGGTTTTTGTCAAAGTATTAGAAGCCAATGATGAGCACTATAAAATTAGGTTTAGTGTGATAGATACTGGCATAGGGCTAAGTCAAAGACATATAGATAAACTTTTTTCAGAGTTTGTACAAGCCGATACTTCTACAACAAGACAATATGGTGGTACGGGCTTGGGTTTGGCTATTTGTAAAAGGTTGGTTGAATTAATGGGAGGTGAAATTTGGATCGAAAGTGAACTAGGACAAGGGTCCCGTTTTATTTTTGATTTACCCTTTGATGTGTCGAGTATTATTAGTGAAAAAGAAGATGAAATTCAATTAACTGATATTAGCATTGCAGGGAAAAAGATCTTATTAGTTGAAGATATGTTACTCAATCAGCAAATAGCAAAAGCGATTTTAAAAGGGAATCATATAGATATTGCCAATGATGGTATAGAAGCTGTAGAAAAAGCGAAAAAAGCAACGTATCAAGTGATTTTAATGGATTGTTTAATGCCTAAAATGGATGGTTTTACTGCAACTCAAGAAATTAGAAAGCTAGGAATAACAACCCCTATTATCGCTTTAACAGCAAGTGCCCTGCAAGAAACAAAAGATAAATGCAAACAAGCGGGTATGGTTGATTATCTTGCTAAACCTTTTGATAAAGAGGAAATTTATAAAATTCTTGCTAAGTGGCTATAATAAATGAAAAATAGCTATACTTAGTTGGGTGTGATTAATAGAGTTGAGCTGGTGATATCTAAAAAATTGAAAAAATCCCCAATGATACTAAAAGTGTTTCTTTTAAGCTTTTTTATGTTTTCTGGTAGCTATATATTTGCCAATGAAGTTCATCCAACTTGGTTGCAAGAAGAGCTAGATAAAGCTGATCAATTAAATGATAAAAATCCTAACCTTTCCTTTGATTTTGTAACAAAACTCTTATTAAAACATAAAAATGAATTAAAAAATTATGATTTAGCCGCATTATATAGTCGCTTAGGCACGTATCATTTTTATTTTGGGCAGTTTGATAGAAGCTTGAAACTATTGAATAAATCAAGAAAACTACTAAAAGATTTACATAACAGAATCGGTGTGAGTATTTTATTAACCCATGGTATGTTGCTTGATTCAACAGGCAAAGCCAGTGAAAGTGAAGCATTGTTTTATCAAGCAATTAAAATATCAAAAGAAATAGAAGATCTAGAAATACTCGCTGACAGTTATGGCGGATTAGCAGGTATGTATGATTTAAATCATAATGATATTGAGGCACTTAAATATTACCAAAAAGCCTATGTAATCGTACAAGAGTTAAATGATAAGTTAGATATGGCATATTTGAATACTAATATGGCAAATGTTTATGCTAATTTAAAGGATTTTAATAAAGCAATTTCATTACAAGAAGAAGCGATAGCGTATTTTAAAAATAATGATTATAGATATGATGAAATGTTAGCGCACTACAGTCAGGCTGTTGTTTATAAGAGAGATAAGCAATTTGAAAGAGCATTAATAAGTTATAATAAAATGCTAAAACTATCACTTGAATTTAAAGAACAAAGTAAAATTTATTATGCTTATATAGGCATTAGCATGCTTTATTTAAAGTTAAATAATTTTGAAAAAGCATTTGAATATTGGTTATTGGCAGAGGAACTTTTTTCAGTTATAGAGGGACCATATTCAAAAGCACATCATTATTTAGTAAAAGCACAATTAGAAGTGAATGATAAAAATGCCAAGTTAGCATTCAATACGGTTTCAAAATCTCAGGAAATAATATTTACATTAGAGGAAGATAAAAACCTTAATATGTATATTCTACTTTATGATGTGAAAATTGATATTGCGGTACTAGAAGAAGATTTTAAAACAGCTTTTGAATTACAAAAAGAAGAAAAAAGGCTTAACGACAAATACCAAAACGTAGTAAGAGAAGAAGCTCGCTCAAAATATAAAGTGATGTTTGATACTGAGCAAACACTTCTAAAAAATAAGCTATTAGAAAGAGATAAGCAGTTTTCAGCCATAGAGCTCGAAAATGCCAAGCAAGAGCAGCAATTAAAAAATATGATAATCGTAACAGCAGCTTTGTCGATCGCTGTTTTATTCTTTTTCTTTTATCGACAAATACGTACAAGTAAAAAGCTTAATCGTTTAGCCAATACTGATGTTTTAACACAACTAGCAAATCGCAGATATACTTTTGCTCATTCTGAATTAGAATTAAGAAAATCTATCAATAACAGCAAAGCTTTTTCTATTATTATTTTTGATATTGATCACTTTAAACTTGTAAATGATACCTATGGTCATTCAGGTGGTGATGAGGTGTTAATTAATACTGCAAAAACAGCAAATAAGTTTATTAGAGAACAGGATGTTTTAGGGCGTATTGGAGGGGAGGAGTTTTTAGCTATTTTATCAAATACATCTTTGCCTCAGGCGTTAGAAATAGCCCAAAGGATACAAGAGGCTATTGAAAAACAATCTGTAATCTTTGAAGGTAAAACTATTAAAATAACAGCTAGCTTTGGTGTGGCGCAATATAGCCCTGATAAAGAAGATTTTATTAGCTTATTTCTACATGCGGATGAATATTTAT
>Ga0209395_1001111_pt1 | contig 38557 bp, 31 predicted proteins | sample GOMGulsemesocosm_3_FD_184635 | JGI IMG/M metagenome (GOLD analysis project Ga0209395, IMG submission 184635) | Methane-oxidizing microbial communities from mesocosms in the Gulf of Mexico - GOM9D Gulf of Mexico (SPAdes) (version 2) | ecosystem: Environmental > Aquatic > Marine > Cold seeps...
CAAAAATAAGGTTATAGTTTAGAGATCTCATAAACTACTCCTATTAAATTTCTCAGTTTTCTCCTTATCTTCCGTATTTGACCCCATTCCAAGTAGCGCACCAATTACCCCACCAATAATTACACCTGGCACTCCTCCAACTACACCCATAACTCCACCTGCGGCCATAGCTCCCGCTGTATTATCATTACTTTCAGCAATAACTTCATTAACTGAAAAAATTTGGCCATCCACTTTGAACCTTTCAGACCCTAATTGCTCTACAAGACCACTCTTAGTTGCAGCACTTTGTTTCAAGTATATTTTCTCTTCAGTAAACTGATTCAATACATATAACTTCACGTATGTCCCTTTTCCTGTGATAAAAAACTAATCTAATTAAAAAATCATAAGGGACAACCATAATAAAACTTTTCATTTAAGAATTTCTGTCCATAAAAAAATCTGTGAAATCTAGAATGACTGTCCAGATAAAAATCCTCTCGGATAAATATTTATTGAGACACACATGGTAAAGGGTTTAATTTGATCCTAAATTAGGATGCCTGATGGGATGGACGCTCCAAAGTAGCAACGGCGTCAAATTGCGCCAAACTGTATGTGCGAACAACAGTTAATACTAAGGAGCGTCCACATGAATAAGATTAATACGATTGCCATTGATTTAGCAAAGAATGTTTTTCAAATTTGTATTCTTTCACCTGATCAAAAGGTTCTTAAAAACAAACAAGTTTCTCGGGCTCAGTTGCCTCTAATTCTGGCTAAACAAGAGAAGTCTATTGTTGCCATGGAAGCCTGTTATTCAAGCCATTACTGGGCGCGTTTATTTGCAGATATGGGCCACGAAGTACGCATTATTCCAGCCCAGCATGTTAAGCCTTTTGTTCGAGGTAATAAGAATGATCACAATGATGCCCTTGCTATCGCCGAAGCATCATCACGACCCAATATTAATTTTGTGCCGCTTAAAACCATTGAACAGCAAGATATCCAAGCACTGCATCGAATTAGAGATAAGTTAATCTCTCGTCGAACCAGTATCGTTAATCAAGTCCGAGGTTTGTTAAGCGAGTACGGCGTCATTATGCCTCAAGGGCTAGCGGGATTTACCAAGCATATTGCCCTGCTTCTTGACCCTTCTGATACACGTTTAACTACTCGCCTTAAGCGTCAACTAGCTGAGGTAAAAGAAGAGTATGACAACTTATCAAGGCGTCGATTATCCATTCAAAAGGAGTTGGATGAGTATGTTCTTGAAAACGTACTTTGCCAGCGGCTCATGACCATTCCTGGTATAGGAATTATCAATGCCACCGCATTATTCGCTGCAGTTGGTAATGCTAGCCAGTTTGCTAACCCAAGAGAGCTCTCTGTCTGGCTTGGTGTTACACCAAAGCAGCATGCAAGTGGTGGCAAGTCATTTATGGGTAGAATAAGTAAGCGTGGGAATCAATACCTACGTAAACAACTCATACACGGTGCCAGAACTTTAATTCATCGAACCAAAGGGAAAAATGACAAGCTCTCCGTCTGGGTGAAACAACTGGTCGAACGACGAGGTGTTAATAAAGGTGCCGTAGCAATTGCAAACAGACTAGCAAGGCTTGCTTGGATCTTGCTACGTAGAAATGAAGACTATAAAGCAGTACCAGCTTAATGATTGAAAAGAGCTAAAGTGTAAAAAAACCGAAACAGATCTATCCAAAGTCGACGAATAAATGATGTAAAAGCGGGTTTTCCGCACTTGACGACAGTCTGGCATGGACAAGGTTCTTGAAACCGAATGGGTGATAAAGACAGTTAAGTACGGATCTCATCAAGGCCAGAAAACTGGCACAAAGCGTTTTCATAATAGGCCGGATATATGTCTAGTACGACCCTTCATCGAGTTTGTGGAATTGGTGCAGATCAAAAGCGGTTAATAAGAAAAAGACAAAACCACTAAATAGTTAGAATTAAAAAGTGGTTTGGATAACTAATGCCTTGACGGCACGGGAGCGTCCATATATGTCCATGTAAATACTCAAGAATATACAAATAAATGAAATTGATTGGCATACTTTTGAGAAAAAGGGATGAAAATTGCCAAGGAATTTAGCGAGGTTAGTTGAAGATGAGGGATAATGTCAGTGATACAAGACGCCCTACGGGGCTTTTTTCATGGCCAAAATTTGACCTAAACACTACTTAAAAACTAAAAATGTGGAAAAAAACTGGAAAAAAAGTGGAAAAAAACTCAAAATTTAGACGAAAAAAAAGACCTAGGAACTAACCTAAGTCTTTGTATTCACTTAACAAAATAAGTGGTAGGGCTAGGCAGATTCGAACTGCCGACCTCATCCATGTCAAGGATGCGCTCTAACCAACTGAGCTATAGTCCTATAAACTTGTGGCTCGAATTATACCTATGCCAAAGAGCTTGGCAAGCCTTAAGCTTAATTTTATTTAAGCAATTGATATTACTTGGCAATTTTGTCTATTTATTCACCAAGCATCTATCAAGTCGGGTTTATATGCCGCTGCCATCTGCCCATTCATGGACATAATCAGGTAAATCCTTTTCTGCAGGTACAGGTGTAGATTTACCATTTTCACCAATCGCTACAAATTTGAATACCCCTTCGGTCACTTTTTCACGAGTACCTATGCGGTTACGGCGCACCCAAGCCTCAACGAGTATCTCCATTGAAGATCGCCCAACTTTGATGACACTTGTGTAAACACCAAGAATATCACCCACTTTGACGGGACGAATAAAACTCATTCTGTCTATTTCAACCGTTGCAACACGACTCTGTGCTCTTTGACCCGCACAAATACCTGCGGCAATATCCATTTGAGATAAAACCCAACCACCAAAAATATCACCTGCAGGGTTAGTATCTCCTGGCATAGCAACGGTTCTTGTGGTCAATCTACCTATTGTTTTTTCTATCTCTACTTGCTCTGACATTTTGTGCCTTTTCCGGTTCGCTAGTGTTTAACCTTCCCTGTTTAGTATTGTCCTATTTCATTAATACGAATTTATTGTGCCCAATATAGTGGCATTGTGAGCCGTGTCATTTTTTAAAATGCACCAACTTCTTTTAATTTTTTCTGTAGCGATCTTATTTGATCACGATAACCTGCGGCTAATTCAAACTTCAGGTTTTCAGAGGCTTCAATCATTTCTTTTTCAAGTTTGACTATGGCTTTGCGAACATCTGCTACATCGTCCATGTTTTCAACTTTATAGTCGACTGAGGTTTCTGCTACTTTTTTACCTTTACTCTGCTTGCCAGCGCCCGGGTTATAAGAGCCTTCCATAATATCTTGTACTGATTTGGTCACGCCTTTAGGGAGTATGCCATGCTCTTCATTATGGGCAACCTGCTTAGCACGACGTCTATCCGTTTCCGCCATAGCTCTTTCTATTGAACCTGTAATTCTATCTGCATATAAAATCGCGCGACCATTAATATTACGCGCGGCACGACCTATGGTTTGAATTAAGGATCGCTCTGAACGTAAGAAGCCTTCTTTATCCGCATCTAAAATAGCAACCAAGCTTACTTCTGGTATATCTAGGCCCTCTCGAAGTAAGTTAATACCCACTAACACATCGAATTCACCCAGACGCAGATCACGAATTATTTCGACTCGTTCAACCGTATCAATATCTGAATGCAAGTACCGTACCCGAATACCATGATCATGGAGATAAGCAGATAAGTCTTCTGCCATACGTTTAGTTAAGGTGGTTACTAAAATACGTTCACCCAAGGGTAAACGCTTATTGATTTCGGACAATAGATCATCAACCTGAGTTGTCACCGGACGTATTTCAACCGGTGGATCAATCAAGCCTGTGGGTCTGATAATTTGCTCCACCACACAATCTTGATGCTCTGCTTCATATTTACCCGGTGTCGCAGAAACAAAGATAGTTTGCGGTTTTATTTGTTCCCACTCTTCAAATCGCATAGGGCGATTATCCAATGCCGATGGTAAACGGAAACCATATTCCACCAGATTCTCTTTTCGCGAACGGTCGCCTTTATACATGGCGCCAATTTGAGAAACGGTCACATGGGATTCATCAATGACTAACAGAGCATTAGCCGGTAGATAATCAAATAATGTCGGCGGTGGTGAGCCTTCTGGACGGCCCGATAAATATCGAGAATAGTTTTCGATACCCGAGCAGTAACCTAGCTCTTGCATCATTTCTAAATCATAACGAGTTCTTTGCTCTAAGCGCTGTAGCTCAACCAGTTTATCCATTGATTTTAGCTGTTGTAAACGCTCATCGAGCTCCAGTTTAACTCTTTCTATCGCAGCCATAACCGTCTCACGGGGGGTAACATAGTGAGTCTTTGGATAAATGGTTAGCCTAGGGACTTTACGGATGGTTTTATTGGTTAAAGGGTCAAAATGGGATAAGTTTTCGATTTCATCATCAAATAGTTCGATGCGTACTGCGGTGTCTTCAGAGTCAGCAGGAAAAACATCAATCACATCACCACGAACACGAAAGTTGCCTCGCTCAAACACCACATCATTACGGCTGTATTGCAGCTCAGCAAGACGACGCAGTATATCCCTTTGATCGATACGATCACCTCTATCTAGGTGCAACATCATCTTCAAATAGGATTCAGGATCACCCAGTCCGTAAATAGCGGACACAGTAGCGACTATAATGACATCTTCACGTTCCAATAATCCCTTGGTTGCTGATAAACGCATCTGTTCAATGTGCTCATTTACCGAAGCATCTTTTTCGATAAAGGTATCAGATGACGCAACGTAGGCTTCTGGCTGGTAATAGTCATAATAGGAAACAAAATATTCGACAGCGTTGTTTGGAAAGAACTCTTTAAATTCACCATAAAGCTGGGCTGCTAGCGTTTTATTGTGCGCCATAACGATCGTAGGACGCTTCGCTTTAGCGACAACGTTCGCAATGGTAAAGGTTTTACCAGAGCCTGTTACACCTAACAGAGTTTGATTAGCAAGACCGGCTTCGATGCCCTGTGACAATTTTTCAATGGCATTGGGTTGGTCTCCCGCAGGTTCAAATGGCGATACAACTTCAAACTCTTTAGACACGGTTTTATTCCTAACACTATGGTGATAACTGAATTCAGAAGTTTACCAAAAACTTGGCAAACTAACTGCACTAGGGCAAATAATTAATCGAGATTTAAAGAATTAATAAAATATGTTGAGCCTAATGATGAATTTTTTAAATATTCATATATACTATTTAGATATAACTTTATTCCATTTAGAGATAAGACATGAAAATCACTCAGGTTACACCCTTTTTTGATCAAGCCACCAACACTGTCTCTTACATAATTTCGGATAACAAAAGTAAAAACTGTGCAATTATTGACTCAGTATTGGACTATGACCCAGCAGCCTCCCAAACCAGCACCTTGTCTGCAGATGCATTGATAAAGTACATAAAAGACAATCAACTGAATTTATTATGGATTCTAGAAACCCATGTCCATGCTGACCACCTATCAGCAGCCCCTTATGTACAGAAAAATCTAGGTGGAAAGATTGCAATAGGCAAAGAAATTACTCAGGTACAAAGTATTTTTACTGGCTTACTCAATCTAAAAGAAGACTGTGCCACAGACGGCTCTCAGTTCGATTTACTGCTTACTGAGGGTGATGAATTAAAGTTAGGAGACGCATGTATCAAAGTCATGCATACCCCAGGCCATACCCCAGCATGCGTTAGTTATCATGTGGATGATGCTTGTTTTGTTGGCGATACTTTATTTATGCCAGACTATGGCACAGCACGCTGCGATTTCCCTGGAGGCGATGCCAATACCTTATATCACTCCATTCAAAAGATTTTATCTCTGCCCGATGACACTCAAATATTCACCTGTCACGACTACAAAGCCGATAACCGTGATCACTATGCTTGGCAATCAAGCGTATCAGAGCAAAAGCAATTTAATCTGCATATTAATCAAAGCATTAGTGAAGCAGAGTTCACTCAGATGCGTAGCACAAAAGATGCCACATTAAATATGCCGAAGTTAATCTGGCCTGCAGTTCAAATTAATATGCGCGCAGGGAAACTGCCTGAAGTTGAAGATAATGGTGCTTATTATTTAAAAATCCCAATGAGCCACAGCTCAAATAAGGATTAGAAAAAACAATGACGAAGCTTGAATATTGGATACCCGCGATAGGTCAAATTAGACATTATAAACGTAAGAATTTCGGTGCTGATTTAATCGCCGGTACTATTCTGTCTATTATGCTAATCCCTCAAGGGCTAGCGTACGCCTTATTAGCTGGCCTACCTGCCGAAATGGGCCTTTATGCCAGTATATTACCGCTTCTGGTTTACGCCTTTTTAGGCTCCAGTCGTACCATGGCCATCGGCCCTGCCGCTTTGATTGCTATGATGTCAGCGTCCTTTAGCAGCCAGTTCGCACTTCAAGGTACGCCTGAATATAATACCATTGCGATACTATTGGCTATCATGTCCGGTTGTATATTAATGCTTTTAGGTTTTTTAAAACTGGGGTTTTTAGCTAACTTATTAAGTCATCCTGTTATTTCTGGTTTTGTCACCGGATCAGCCATCATCATAGCAGCCAGTCAGGTGAAACATTTTTTAGGCATCTCAGTGTCAGGGGCATCCTTAGTAGAAATAATAGAAGGCACCTTTCAACAACTAAATTTAATAAACCCTGTTAGCCTCATTATCGGCATAAGTTCCCTGTTTATGTTGCTCTTTTTAAAACGCTACTTTTGTTCATTATTATCAAGGTTTGGGGTATCTCAAACTAACTCAATGTTAATCAGTAAGGCAGGGCCGATACTTGTTATCATTTTATTTACTTTTATTAGTTACCGATATTCCCTCTCGTCTAAAAACCTTGCCTTAGTTGGCACAGTCCCCAGTGGACTTCCATTATTATCAATGCCAAATATCTCATTCAGCTTAGTCTCTAATTTATTACCTGCTGCGGCTATTCTAGGATTGGTCAGTTTTATTGAATCTATTTCAATCAGCCAAGCGTTTGCCACCCGTAAACGACAAAAAATAGATTCCAACAACGAATTAGTAGGCTTAGGAGGCGCGAATATCATATCAGGTTTAAGCGGCGGACTTGCCGTAGCAGGCAGTTTTTCACGTTCTGCTATCAATGATGAAGCCGGCGCTAAAACACAGCTAGCAGGCATAGTTTCTGCCTTATTTGTATTACTAACGCTTTATTTCCTAACCGACTTATTCTTCTATATGCCTAAGGCGGTACTGGCTTCGACTATTTTTCTTGCAGTTTTCTCTTTGATCGATTTCAAAGCCATTATTCACACCTGGCATTACTCCAAGCACGACGGAATAGCCATGTTAGGCACTCTCATTATTGTTCTCGCTTTTGGGGTTGAGACGGGGATTCTCGCTGGTGTATGCCTTTCTATTTTGCTTTTCCTCTGGCATACAAGTCACCCTCATATCGCCATTGTAGGCAATCTTACAGGCACAGAACATTATCGTAATGTAGAGCGTTACGATGTAAAGGTTGAGCCTAATATTTTAACCCTTAGAATTGATGAAAACCTGTTCTTTGCTAATTGTCGGACACTTGAAGAGAAGGTGACTCAACTGATATCTGAACGCCCCGAGGTGCAACATCTAGTCTTGATGTGCAACGCAGTTAATATGATTGATATAAGTGCCTTGGAAAGTCTAGAAACCATGATGCAAAGGCTCAAGGCTGCCAATATCCATTTACATTTATCTGAAGTAAAAGGCCCTGTGATGGATAAACTTAAGGATACAAGCCTCATATCTGAATTGACTGGCGAGGTCTTTTTAACTCAGCATCAAGCGATTGAAACCATAATTAAACAAGATGAAACCGCCAAAATCTGAATAATATACAGACAAAAAAAACCCAAGTTCCTGCCTGGAACTTGGGATAAAAACCCTAACGAGGAGACTATCTACTTCAAGAATAAACATAGAAGACAATAATCAATTTATAAAGGTACATCCGCCAGTTTTACCTCTTTATATTCTTGCCCTGGACCAATCGATAAATAATCACGATTCTTTTTCAACAAAGAAGGCCCTATTCCTTTCACAAAAATAAGTTCATCCAATGCACTGAACGCCCCATTTTGTTCTCGATATTGAATAATAGCTTGTGACTTTTTATTCCCGACACCCACCATTACAGCCGCTAATTGCTCTGCTGTAGCAGAATTAATATCAAGAGGCGAAGCACTTAAAGCCGGATTAGATACACTTGAGAGCGCTAAAAACAAAGCCACTGAAATGGCTTTCACTAAAGATAAAGATTTAAAGAAATGAAAATAACGCGGAAGATCTATCATAGAAAACTCCTTTTTCTATAAATAACCGAAGTGGTCAAATAAATATAAATCAGTGATGATTTATATGGCTGATCAACCCCCTGTCGATCAGCTATTTAACTATAACCTCTATCTGAACTTTCTCAAGTGAGTCAATTTACAATTTTCACTGGTTAAATAAAAGACTCAAAATATGCGGGTAAAACAACATAAATAATTAAGTTACAGATAAATAAAAAGGCGCCTAATGGCACCTTTTTATAAAATTAAATGGTTATTTTTTTACTTTAGCCGACCAATAAACTTTGGTTAACGCTCGTTAATACCGCTATTGGATCTTGTGATTGCGTAATAGGTCGACCCATAACAAGGTAATGACTTCCTGCTTCCATTGCATCTTGTGGTGTCATAATACGTTTTTGATCCCCTTGCGCAGAACCAACAGGGCGAATACCAGGTGTCACTAATACAAAGTCTTTGCCTAGCTCAGTCGATAGCAGTTTAGATTCCTGAGCAGAGCAGACAACACCATCCATACCGGAAGATTGAGCTAATTTTGCTAAACGACTAACATGTTGCTCTGGCGTTGAATCGATTCCAATCTCAACCAAATCAGATTGATCCATGCTGGTTAAAACGGTCACAGCAATTAACAGGGTTTTATCCTTGCCAGTTTGTGACGCTAGGGATTGAAGCGCATTCGCTGAGGCCTCCATCATACGACGACCGCCAGTAGCGTGAACATTAACCATCCAAACACCGGCTTTCGCTGCTGCGCTTACGGCATTAGCGACTGTGTTAGGAATATCATGAAACTTAAGGTCTAAAAAGATATCGAACCCCAGCTTATGTAACTCGTCTAAAATAACGGGACCCGCTGTGGTAAACAGTTCTTTCCCTACTTTCACTCTACATTGGCTAGGGTCAAGGCGTTTAGCCATTTCGATTGATTGCGCCATAGTGGGGTAATCTAGAGCAACGACGATGGGAGATTGGCAGGTCATTTAGTGTCCTCATATCAGGAGATTGTGAAATTAATCGTTTTACTTATTCACCTTCTAATCCGTGAATCGGCTTAACGGTTCCCCAGCTCTTACAACTAGGGCATTTCCAGTGCAGCTGAAAACCAGAAAAACCACATTGGCGGCAAAGGTATTTATGTTTATTTTCCGTTAACTGATCTAACAATTCATACAAGACTTCAAGATGCTCTTTTGCTTCGTCCGTTGCTTCATTGAGCTGCATTTGTACTAACTCGCGAAAGCCTTTAATTGTCGGGTGTTTTCTAAGTTGGTCAATTAAGAAAATTTCAGCATATTCCTTATTATCCTGAGATAAACGCTGAGCTAAAGCTAAGATAACAGTCGCAGAGGGTGTGGTTCTATTTTGTTCTTGTAAGAACTTAGTAAAACCGCTATTACCCCACACTTTTTCATAACAGTCTCTTAATAAATTGACCGTAATGGGGATAAAGTCTTTATCTTGACTAGCAACCATTTTAAGTTCTTTGATCGCATCACGGTAACGTTTTTGTGCAATAAACACATCCGCCGCTCCCATGCTTGCACGCACACACTTCTCATCCATATCTAGGGCTTTTTGATAGTCTTGCAATGCTTCTTTAGACTTGCCTTTGTTATGTTTTTCATCCGCTATTTCACAATGAAAATGAGCTAAACGTTTTGCTAATGCAGGTTTTTTATTTAACTGGTAAAGCTGATGAGCAATTTCAATCGCTTGCTCCCAACTTTGTTCAAATTCGTAGAGATCCACCAAGAGGGTTAATACAGTCGGTTGAAACTCTGTTTGTTTAGCCGCTATGTTCAGTAATAGACGCTCAGCCCTGTCTAATAAGCCAGCCGACATAAAGTCACTTGCTAATTCAAGTTGCACCAACCGCATTTCACGAGGCGTAATTTCAGGGCGGGCGAGTAAATTTTGATGAACATTAATGGCTTTTTCGATTTCACCTTTTTTACGAAAAAGATTACCTAACGTAAGGTGAATATCAAAGGTTTCAGAATTTACTTGCAGAGAGTCAACAAAAGCATCGATTGCTTCTGAGTGCTGATTATTTAATAAGTGATTGAGTCCGCGAAAATAATCTGGAGGAACCGCTGACTTACTCTTGTCAGCAGCAGACGAGGACTTGCGCCGACCCATTATCCATCCGGCTAAAAGCGCGACGAATAGAACAATGAAAAGCAAAACCTCAGACAACCCAATTACTCCCTATCGATCTCTAAATCTTTAGTCAATGTCGCTTTGCGTAAAGAATCCAATTCTTTTTGCGCACTCGTACAACGACGACTTAAAACACGGACGTGATTTTCAGCCTTTAAAAGGACAATACTACTTGCGACTATGGCGACAATAGCACCTAAGGCAAAAGCCAATAGAAGATAAAGAGAGACACTAAATTCTGGCGCTTGCCAAAAAATCAAGTCTAAACTGACTGGCTGTGGGTTGCGGACAGCAAAAAATATCCCCACTAACAAGAAAAAGATAAGAACAATGGCGAATATTACACGCGAAAACCACTTAAGCATACAACACCTACTAGATGAATATTGGCGTCATTATGCCGTGATCTTGAATAGAATTCGAGCTAAAAAATATAATTAATTTAGCTCGTCGGTTTCTATAAACGGCGAATTCACTAATTCTCTTAATTCCTTACCTGGTTTGAAGTGCGGAACATATTTTGCTACTAACTCGACAGACTCGCCTGTTTTAGGATTACGACCGACTCGTGGGGCACGGTAATGTAAAGAGAAACTACCAAAACCACGAATTTCGATGCGTTCACCATCGGCTAATACTTCTGACATATGCTCTAGCATAGACTTAATAGCTTGCTCTACATCTTGAACAGGCAAATGAGATTGCTGATCAATTAGCAGCTCGATAAGCTCTGATTTAGTCATTTCTACCCTCTCGACTAGATTTTAATCTAACCCTAAGACTAGCTAAATCTAGAAAGAAAGCAATAAGTTAAGTCGATTTCTTCAAAAATATAGTTAGTTTTTCACAATAAAAATAACGATTAATCAAAAACGCCAGTAAAGTCGTACTGGCATCAGACAGAGCAAGCTTTTATAATGCAGCTCAAATAAAGACTAGTTAGAGGAAGAACTATGAGCTATTCACAAATCCCTGCTGGCAAAGACGTGCCAAATGATATTTATATCACTATCGAAATCTCGGCTCAAAGCTCGCCAGTAAAGTACGAAATTGACAAAGACATGGACGCACTGTTAGTTGACCGTTTTATGGTTGCCCCAATGTTTTACCCAGCTAACTATGGTTATATCAATAACACCTTGGCTGATGATGGTGATGCTGTAGATGTTCTCGTGGTAACACCACATCCCATAGTACCCGGCTCAGTTATTCGCTGTCGCCCTGTTGCTGTTTTAAATATGACGGATGAAGCAGGTACTGATGCTAAATTATTAGCTGTTCCTCACGACAAATTAACCACTATTTACTCAGATATTCATGACGTTAATGACGTACCCGAGTTACTGCGTAATCAAATTGAACATTTCTTCGAAAACTATAAAACACTTGAGAAAAACAAGTGGGTTAAAGTTGAAGGTTGGGCAAACGCGGAAGAAGCCAAAAAAATCATTATCGAAGGCATTGAAGCTTATAACGCTCAATAAGGCATGATTGATTAGCCCATTTTATCTGATCTTAAAAGCCTCATTTATTGGGGCTTTTTATTGTCTATTGCGAATAGCCAGATTTTAGCCAAAAAAAACCAGCACTAGGCTGGTTTTTTTGATTGAGCTAACTTAATCGTTATCTAGGAAGCGTTCAGCATCCAAAGCAGCCATACAACCTGTGCCTGCCGATGTAATTGCTTGACGATAAATATGATCACTTACATCGCCTGCAGCGAACACACCTTCAATACTTGTCTGAGTCGCATTGCCTTTAGAACCCGACTCCACTTTGATATAACCATCAGCCATATCAAGTTGACCGGCAAATATATCTGTATTTGGTTTATGGCCAATTGCAACAAAAACACCGGCTAACGCTAGCTCTTTTTTCTCACCCGTTTCGTTATTAAGTATACGCATGCCGGTAACACCTGCATCATCACCAAGCACTTCATCTAACTGAGAATTCCACTCAATCTTAATGTTGCCATTTTTTGCCTTTTCCATAATCTTGTCAGACAAGATTTTTTCACTGCGGAATTTTTCACGACGGTGTACAACGGTAACAGACCTAGCAATATTAGAAAGATACAGAGCTTCTTCAACCGCTGTATTACCACCACCAATAACCGCTACATCTTGGTTACGGTAGAAAAAACCATCACAAGTTGCACAGGCAGAAACCCCTTTACCCATAAAAGCAGTTTCACTTTCAAGACCAAGGTATTGAGCACTTGCACCGGTACAAATGATTAAAGCATCACAGGTATAAACACCCTCATCGCCTTCCAATCGGAATGGACGGTTCTCTAAATCTACTTTACCAATTTGATCAAAAATAATTTCAGTTTCAAAGCGTTCCGCATGTTTGCGCATACGCTCCATTAGCTCGGGACCTTGCACACCCTGATCATCGCCAGGCCAGTTATCAACATCAGTTGTCGTGGTAAGCTGTCCACCCATTTGCATGCCAGTAATCATGACAGGGTTAAGGTTGGCACGCGCAGCATATACAGCCGCGGTATAACCCGCAGGGCCTGAACCTAAAATCATTAATTTTGCGTGCTTAACGTCACTCATTGATGCGCTCCTTTAAAGCTAAATCGTATGGTATTGAGTAAGGATAAAGTCATAATTGCTCAAGGTATCAATTATTTCATGACACTGAGCCTATGAGTTTAAGCCTATTAAATCGGATCGATAGTCTAACGAAATTCACCCACTTTTATTAGCGAATTTTAACTATTAATGAGATAGGGTTCTTCTATCGTAATTCAAGCCTGGCATATCGATCTTTTTAACAAGAATACAAAGATGTCAGCTTAAGAGCAGATGACACATTCGGGATCTTGAGTGAGGTTGATATCACGCCAAATTCCGTCAAAACCATCAAACACTCTTAATTTTGCATGCTGAACACGACCACAACCTGATAAGATTTTAATCGCATCCAATGACTGTAGAACTCCAATCGTCCCTACCACAGGGCTGATAATGCCGGACTGAGAGCAGTTCAAATTTGTATCACTCAGGTTTGGATAAAGGCACTGGTAACAAATTGTATTGTGAGTGGCGAACAAGAAAGACTGCACTTGCCCTTCCCATCGAATAGCAGCACCTGAGACCAGGTTTTTATGATATTTATGACAAAGCTTGTTAATAACTTGGCGAATTGCAAAGTTATCAGTGCAATCTAGAATAAGATCATAATGATTGATTTTTTTGGCTAATGAATCTTCATCAAGTCGCTCTAATAGCAGCTCGACCTCAACCTCATCGTTCATTTCAGCAATCTGAACCTGAGCTGCTTTAGCTTTGGGAAGCTCAATATCGTCTTGACGATATAAAACCTGTCTAGCGAGGTTACTTAACTCCACCACGTCATCATCAACCAAAGTTAAATGCCCAACACCCGCTGCCGCTAAATAACAGGCTGCGATATTTCCTAACCCACCCAAGCCAATCACCATAACCTTGGCTTGCATCAGCTTTTGCTGGCCTTCAATATCAAAATTGGGGAGTAAAATTTGACGACTATATCTCTCTAACTGTAATTCGTTCATTAAATTGCCATTTTTTTAGAATAAGCCATATTAGCTTGGCTCAATTTATTGATAAAATGTTTTTTTCCCTATGTTGGATATTGAACATGAAATTCCCTGGTCGTCGCAAGCTAAAGCATTATTTTCCCGTTTCACAACCTAAACCTGCTTTACCTACATCAGAGGTACAACCCAATAAAGACACCTATGTGGTTGGTCTTGATGAAACCATTGTCGACGTCATTGCCAATGTAAATGATGACTTTTTAGCACGACATAAGGTCACTAAGGGTTTATCCAATTTAGTTAATCATGAAACGGCAACCAATATCTATGCAGAGCTGGTCGCTCAAAGCTCAATATCTGACCACTTTGCGGGTGGTACGATAGGCAACACCTTGCATAACTATTCAGTACTCGCCGATGATAAATCCGTATTATTGGGTGTCATGTCCTCCAACATACAACTGGGTTCTCCGGCATACCATTATATTTGCCATACCAGCAGTAAGGTTGATATGAATCATCTACAAGGTGTTCCTGGTGACATAGGCCGAGGGATCACCCTTATCACAGAAGATGGCGAACGTACTTTTGCCATCGCCCCTGGTGATATGGACGAACTGAATAAAGATAATATTCCAGATGAGATCATATCTCATGCTGCTGCGTTTGTTGCCTGTGCTTATCCTGTACGGCATCAAGATAAACCCATTCATCAAGCCATGCTGACAGCAATTGCGTCTGCCAATAAGCACAATGTACCCGTTGTTTTAACCTTGGGTACACAGCATCTAGTCTCTGATAATCGAGATTTGTTAATGTCCCTGATTGAAAAGTCGGTCGATATTTTGGCGATGAACGAATTAGAAGCGGAAGCGCTAACAGGATACGACGATCCGTTACAAGCGGCTGACTATATTCTTGATTTTGTGGATATGGTACTCATCACCGCAGGCCCTCATGGACTTTACCTTTGTGGTCATACTAGTGCCGAACTAGCACGTGAAACGAGCAACCCTATCAAATCAGATAGCTTAGAAGACTTTAATTTGTATGAATTTAGTCGACCAATGAAGCGTAGTGATTGTCATGCGCCCATTAAGGTGTTTTCTCATATCGATCCTTATATGGGTGGTCCTGAGAATATTAAAAATACAAATGGTGCAGGAGATGGTGCTCTATCCGCACTATTACATGACATTTCAGCAAACTATTTCCACCGCTCAGCTGTGCCTAACTCAAGTAAACACAGAGCTGATTTTTTATGTTATTCCTCATTTGCACAAATCTGTAAATACTCGAACCGTGTGAGTTATGAAATTCTGGCTCAAAATGCGCCAAGACTTTCAAGAGGACTACCCGAAAGAGAAGACAGTTTAGAAGAAAGTTACTGGGAAGGTTAGTCGTCAATAAGATAAGGAAGTGACGATTCATATCGTCACTTCTAAAACAAAAAAACCATGCGATTGCATGGTCTTTTTTGTCCTATCAAAACACTTTAATTTAAAGTGCTTCGATACCTAACGCATCATTTTTTTCAAAAAAGCGATCAAGTTCCAATAAGATAACGAGCTCGTCATCTTTTTGATACACGCCTTGAATAAATCGTGTGGCTTCATCATTACCGACACTTGGGCTTACTTCAATTTCGCTTTGGTATAGATAGAACACTTCTTGTACCGCATCCACTAACAAACCAACTTGCTCGTTATCATGTTCGACTATGATAATGCGAGTATCGTCAGAAATAGTCGCTTCAGGTAGACCAAAACGTACTCGAGAATCAACCACGGTAACGACATTACCACGTAGATTAACAATCCCCATTACGTAAGAAGGTGCGCCGGGTACAGGCGCAATTTCGCTATACCTGAGAACCTCACGGATTTTCATTACATCAATGCCGTAAGTTTCATCAATCAGTTTAAAGGTAAGGTACTGAAGTAACTCACCTTTAGCGTTTTCAGAGACACCTTTTTTAGAGTCATTTAATGTAGCAATTTCAGACATAGTGACTTCCATTTTGAATCATTTGAATTAGCTTATGCCATTAACAATATACTTAAGATTAGTGAAATTGTAGTGGCACAGCTCAATATTTAAGTAACAATTAGTTATCTTGTTGGATACCAACAATGGTCCAATTACTTGATTGTTGTGACATATTTTTTTCTAGGTGCCAATACTCAGTACTATCACTCGTTTGCTCGCCTTCTTTGATCCAGCCAGAAAACTTTAAGGTGATAGATGAAATTGAGCCTTGGAACTCACCGCGAACCAATTCAACATCCAGAGAGATAACCTCTGTTTTTACTTTATCAGAACCCAGGTTAGCACGTTCAGTTTGCAGCATTGCCCGCAATTCTGGTGTGACATAGTCTGAAATTTCAGCGAAATCATTGTCATCCCATGCTTTTTGCAAGACTGAATAATGATTTTTTGCTTCAGCAATAAACGCAGCCTGATTAAAATCTGGGGGTAATTGCATTTCCGGCTCTTGCGCTTTAAAAGGGTTCGCAGAGGCCGTTGGTGCTTGTTTGAACGAGTCCCCACCTGGCATCTTACGAAACTGTGCATTATTTGCCGCGGCTTGTTGACGCTTCGGAGCAATAAAGAACTTGTAAATCAAAAAGCCCACCAGCGCAAATAACAAGATATCACCAAAGGCGAAACCATCAAATGCGCCACTGCCCATTAACGCAGCAAAAATACCGCCCGCTAATAAACCGCCCATTAGGCCACCCATTAAACCGCCACCAAACAGGCCGCCTTTATTTTTAGCCGCAGACGTTGTAGTAGTCGCCGCTTTATTGGCTGACGTTGATTTAGGCACAGAATAGCTTTTACCAAAACTCTTACCACCACCAAATTTTTTAGCTTCAAGCTCACCGCTGAAGCCACCAAACCCTACCGCTAATACAAATGCCATAATGACAGCATAAACACTCGTTTTCACACTCTTTACTCCGATTTAACTAAACGACACTAATCCCATTGATTCTCTCAATGGGGTGACAATTGATTGTGCACGAGTACGGGCTTTTGCCGCACCCGCCTGAAGAATTTCTTCAACATCATGAGGCGCTGCCATTAAGGCATTGTATTTCTCACGTGCGTCACCCAGTTCTTCATTTACTAGATTAAATAGCTCTTTTTTCGCTTCGCCCCAAGCAATGCCATCCAAAAATTTCTGATGCATTTCTGCCGTTTGTTCTGCAGTCGCAAAAGCACGATAGATATCAAACACAGTTGAATCATTCGGATCTTTAGCTTCACCTGGCTCTAATAAGTTCGTATTAATCTTATTGATAGCTTTCTTTAATTTTTTCTCAGTTTCAAAAAGAGGAATAGTATTATTATAACTCTTACTCATTTTACGGCCATCTAAACCTTTCAATAATGCTGTTTCAGACTTATCGACAATCGCTTCAGGTAGCACTAACTGCTTGCCATACAAGTGGTTTAAACGTCCTGCAATATCACGAGCCATTTCAATATGCTGTATTTGATCACGCCCTACAGGCACTTTATTCGCATTAAAAGCCAATATGTCAGCAGACATAAGCACTGGGTAACAGAAAAGCCCCATAGTGATACCTAAGTCGGCATCTTGCTCATTATTAACATTGACATCAACGGCGCCTTTGTAAGCATGGGCACGGTTCATCAAGCCTTTAGCCGTGACACAGGTTAACAGCCAGTTTAATTCGGCAATTTCAGGAATATCTGATTGGCGATAAAAACACACTTTTTCAGGATCAAGTCCACAGGCAAGCCAGGTCGCAGCAATCTCTTTACGAGAACTTTTTACACGTTCTGGATCCTGACATTTAATCAAAGCATGGTAATCTGCTAGAAAAAAATAAGATTCATTATTTTCTTCTAAACTTGCTTCAATTGCGGGGCGAACTGCACCGACATAGTTTCCTAAGTGCGGTGTACCACTGGTGGTAATTCCTGTTAAAACAATCTCTTTAGCCATTATTCCTACTCAGTCACGACAAATGTGGGGCTACCCTAACACAAAAGCAACTAATCAAAAATTACTCAGCTTAAGGTTAAGCATAAAAACTAAATATTGGGATTTTTATCCTAGAATCAAGCCCATCGAATACACCTTTTTAATTCACCTATTAACAGACCTTTAATGTCGCCATAGTTTATCTATTAACCCTGAATAACGCGCGACACGGGTTTCAATACCTGATCGCATAGACCCAGGAGATGCCCATAAACTAAAAAAGGATTTTGCCCTGGTTATGCCGGTGTAAATAAGCTCTTTCGTCAACACTGGACTCTCATAAGGCGGTAACACAAGCTCAACATGATTAAATTCCGAACCTTGCGACTTATGCACTGTCATCACAAAAACCGCCTCATTTTCACTTAAGCGACTGGGCAAATAGGCTTTTAAACTACCATCAGGTAATTCGAACCATACTCGCAAACGTTCTTTTTCGTGAACATCAGGTAAACAAATGCCAATATCACCATTAAATAAACCCAAACTGGCATCATTACGGGTAATGATAATGGCTTTACCTGGATACCAAGCTAATGGGTTTCGCATACGCCCTCGTTTATAAAAAAACTCCTGCAAGGCTTGGTTAAGAAGCTCAACACCATAATCGCCTGTGCGCACGGCACACAGAATCTGATAGTTGGCAAATACCTGAAACAGTGAGCTTATGCTTAATTCCCCCTTTAATACCTCTTTCACCGCTGACCAGTAACCATCATACCCTTTGGCCAGGGTTGCGATATCTAAGCCTTGTCCGTCTTGCTCAATCTGATACCAACTAAGATCGGGATAACGTTCGCCCGCTCCACGCAAAATAGATAAACTGTGACTTGCACTCCCCTTGTTGACCGCTGCGGCTAGGTGACCTATGCCACTGTCTTGATGGAAACGATAACTTTTTTTCAAGAGTGACAAACTCTGTCGGATAGTTTGTCCCGACAAGCCATCCTGCACCACGAGGCTAGATAACGCTGTTTGAGTCAGCTGAGTTAATGTTTGAGCCCAATGAGGTGAGAATACGACAGGCTCAATGCCATGGGTCAAATCGGCCAACACACTGCCCGCTTCAACTGAGGCTAATTGATCTTTATCTCCGAGGAGAATTAACCTCGCCTTAGTGGGTAACGCCTCTAATAGTTTAGCCATCATAGGTAAATCAACCATTGAAGCTTCATCCACCAGTAACACATCAAGGTGCAAAGGGTTTTTCTTGTTATGTCTAAAACCCGAACGACCATATTGACTACCCAAAAGCCTGTGCAAGGTTGATGCTTGCTCGGGTATAAGTTCAAACACAGCATCCGAAAAGCCCGTACTTTGCCTCAATTTTGCCTTAGCTTGTATGATGGATTGCGTCAAACGTGCGGCAGCCTTACCTGTAGGCGCTGCCAATTCAATCGTTAATCCTTGCTCTTTTGCATTAGCTTGCAAGGCTAACAGCAAAAGTAATTTAGTCACTGTTGTGGTTTTACCCGTGCCCGGCCCGCCACTTATTACAGCAAAACTTTGCAAACCAGCATTGGCAACAGATACCTTCTGCCAATCTATATTTGCCTCATTGTTTTGAGTTTTTTCTGGGGGGAACAACTGATCAAGCCAGCTTGCTTCAAATTCATAGTTTGGTCTGTTTTGAGCTTGATAAATATAGTTCACCACATTGCATTCAAAGCCATAATAACGCGCTAAGTAGAGACGATTATCTTCAAGTACATAAGGCTTGGTGGCCAGCTGATCTAAGCTAGTTTTAGAGGTTTTTACATCAATAAGAGGTGAATGTTTCAGTTCTGCCAGAATATCTTGATAGGACTTAATGCCTAAAGCATCTAAACAGGCCTGCCACTGGCTTTTGTTTATAGATTGAAACGGGCCGTCAAACAAAACATTGAGTGGTAAACAAGTATGGCCTTGCCCTAGAAAGTAGCTGGTTATAAGAGCGGCCAATAACACACCCGCCCTTTGCTCTTGGCAATGACTTGCTAACCTAAGAACCGTATGTAAATCCAGGGTGCGAATTAATCCCAGTTCAGGCCAATGTGATATCTGCTTAAAAAAATCAGCATCAGGGTTTTGCTCTAACATTAAAACGGAAGGTGCGTTTGATAGTGAAGTAGGATTAGAAGAGTGCAATTTGTGGTACCTCCTGATTGAGCTCATTAAACATGGCATCAAGCGCTTCAACATGCTCGCGGCTTAATCGTGTTTTAAAGACGCCCGTTTCTTTTCCACTTTCATCGTCCGCCCGCATACCTCTTAAAAACAAATAACATACGCCGCCTATATGTTTATCATAATCATAATCAGGTAAGCGCTGGCCTAATAAGCGATGTAACGCTAAAGTATATAACTGGTACTGTAAATCGTACCTATGCTCTGCTATCGCCTCAGCCATATGCTCGGCTTGATAGTCGTCATAATCCATTCCGATATGGTTTGATTTATAATCCAGTACATAATATTTACCCTCATGCTCAAACAGTAGATCAATAAAGCCCTTTAACATGCCTTTTAATGAGCGCTCTTGAATTGCCGGCGCCCTAAGGGAAACTTCATCATACTGTCTCGCTATTTGATCCAATTGACGGGCATTAAAGCCCGCTACAGGCAAAAAGAATTCCATTTCTTTTAGACACTGAGAAGGAGTTAAGGCTAATAAATTCACACTAGGGTAAAGCGATGTATTTAAAATGTCATGCAACCAAGAGAAAAGCACAGACTGCCACTCTTGATAACCTTGGTTATTAAAGTATTCCGCCATAGTGTTTTGATATTGCGTTTTTAATAAGTCAGCGAAGCTTACCGTATCTAGACTTCCAAGCAGGGCGTTCCCCTCTAATAGATCATGCAAGAAGGTGCCAGGTTTGGCGCCTTTAGGAAAGGTAAAGCGGCTCGCTTCATCTGTAAGCAATGGCAGCAACAATTCACTTTCATCCGACAACTCAGGCTCAATTTGATCAACTGCATCAACCTTAATCGATTCATCTAAACCCGGCTCACTGTGTTCTTTCTCTTGTTCTGTGGCTAACACTGATTGCTCCACCACTAAAGAGGAGTAACTCCCTACCCACCAATCTCTTTCAATACGCCCTTTAAAGGTTTCAGCTGCCACTAACACATCCTCTTCTTGGGAGTGCGTGAGTAAGAGACTTCGCTCAGACGCTAACAATGACAGGTCCATTCGCGCCCTATCATAGGTTTGAATAAGCTGGCTAAGCTTGCCTTCCAGTTCGCCTAGTGCAATTGCTTTGCCACTACAGATCAAGGAGCCCACACCACTTAGGTGTAAATTAAGCTCAGCTTCTTTTGTTTTAGTCGCCGCTTTTCCCACTTGTGCACAACCAATAAAACAAGCTTCACGGGCACGCGTTAATGCCACATAGGCTAATCTCACTTCGCCGGCATACAGCTCTTTTTCATGCAGGGCTAGCTGTGTTTCATCCGGCACAGGGGCATAATTTAATTGATGGGTTTGATCGTGATACAGGGCGTATTTGCCATTATTTTTAAACGGCGTAAAAGCAAAGGGCAAATAGACAATGGGGTACTCAAGCCCCTTACTCTTGTGGATGGTAATAATACGAACCAAGTCATCATCACTTTCTAGCCGTATTTTTTGCTCATCACTGTCCCCATTAGGCGCCTGAATAGCCAAAGTTAAATATCGAATCAAACCTTCTTTCGATTCAAGTTCCTTGGCTTTTTGCTGTAACTTCTCACCTAGGTGTAATAAATCAGTAAGGCGTCGCTCTCCTTGCATACCTGTAAGTAGATTAGGTGCCAGTTCTAATGTTTGAATCATGGCCCGTATCATAGGGAGCACACCATCCTTATGCCAAATTTCAAAGTAGTCTTTAAAGCGCTCTACCCAGTCTTCATATAAAACATCATCCTGGTTTAACATATCCAGTTCATTCACTTGCCAACCCAATAGGTTTGTCGCAAGGGCAGACCGAATTGCAGACTCTTTACCTTGGCTCAAAATAGCATTTAATATCAGTAAAACTTCCCTTGCTTCCGTACTCGCAAATACTGAACCTCTATCACTTAAATACACACTGGCAACACCACGATCACCCAAAGCTGCCTTCATATATTGCGCTTGGCGATACCCTGTCACTAATACGGCAATATCACCTGAACGCACAGGCTGTGTCGCAATCAAAGCCTCTCCATGTTGCGCGTCAATCAAGGTCTGACAAATATGTTGCGCACATAATTGCGCCAATTGAATTTGATACTGTGTACTCGTCACAATAGCATCATCATTGAAAGCGTCTTCGGCTAACAGAAATTGCATGGCACTTTCAAGTTTACCCTGTCGATAAAAAGCCCCTTTTGTTTGCCTATCTTGCACTTCTACAAAAGGTATACCTTCCACTAAAAAAGGGTTCTGTTGAGTTGAAAATAAGGCATTAACAGACTGAATCATAGCGGCTGACGAGCGATAATTAGTGGATAAAGAATAAATAGCATCCACCTCTTTTTTGGCCGCAAGATAAGTATATATATCCGCCCCACGAAACGCATAAATAGCCTGCTTTGGATCCCCTATCATGATCAAACCTAAGGCATTTTGATCCTTAGTGGCTGGCCGATAAATCTGACTAAAGATACGGTATTGCACCGGGTCGGTATCTTGAAATTCATCTATCATCGCCAAGGGGTATAATTGTCGAATGCGTAACGCTAACGCATTTTCAGAACCCTCATCTTGGCCAGGCAACGAAAGAGCCTGATCTAAATTGGTCAAAAGGTCTGTAAAGGTTAACTTTTGAGTTTGTTGTTTCCAATTAAACAGTCGTGTCTGGGTTTGTTGCCATAAATTGGCCATTAACGCGGGTTTTATCTTGTCTACACTTGGGTAAGCATCAAACAAGTTAGCGACTAAATCAAAAAAAGTATGCTGTGGTTGCACGCCATTTTTCTTTAGTTGATGGCTATGTTCCCGAGCATTAAATTTGCTCAGCTCTTTGGGTAAATTAACCTGATCAGATTGAGCCCAGTTTAGAACCACATCCGGGATACCTAGCTGTCGTTTACCCCAAAAATTGCCCTTAATGCCGCTGTTATTCAAAGCATCAAGTATGCTAGAGGCCTGTTCAAGCCAAACTTTCTTTACCTTTTCAACTAGCTCCAGCGCCGAAGACATTAGTCTTTCTAGATCAAAATTTTGTCCTGCAATGACCGCACTTCCTGCATCTTGAATGACAGCATCAGGTTGACTTTGTAATAGGCTAAGTTCTTTTTGCAAAGCTTCAGGTGTTGGCCAAATAGGCTTAACTAACGCTGCAATATCAGCTCGCATTGGATAAATATTGGCACGCCATACATCCTTTATCGCTAATGCCAAGGGCGCCTGTTCATCCGTTTCAATTTCTTGCTGAAACAACATACGACTTTCAAATGCATTTTGACTCAACATTCTCTGGCAAAAGCCATGAATGGTAAAAATGGCTGCCTCATCCATTTGTTTTTCGGCATAGAGTAAGCGCTCGACCCCAGATGCAATCTCATCTGCGCTCATACTATCCATTAATTGAGCCAAAAAAGGATCTTGAGTACACCCTAACAATAGCGCCTTGCGCGCATCTCGAATTCGATTTCGAATACGGGCCTTAAGCTCAGCGGTCGCCGCTTCGGTGAAGGTCACAAGGAGTATTTGGTCGACAGTTAAAGGGCGCTCAAAATCAGCCTTTGATGAAACAGGTAACAGCAACCTTAAATAAAGGTTCGCTATGGTGTAGGTTTTTCCTGTACCGGCACTGGCTTCAATTAAACGCTTTCCAAATAAAGGAAACTGCAAAGCATCTAAAGGCTGAACCGTATGCAGCTCTGAATTATTGCTCATCTGATTTCACCTTTAATGATTCGTTTATGGGTAACCAAATCGCTTTTACATATTCAACAAATAAGCTTTCGTGTTCTGTTAAATCTGCAAAAAAGCGTTGCCAATAAGGGTCTTTACCATCAGCAAACTCATTAAAATCATCGTCATAGGTTTTAACTGCCATCTGCCAAGCCGCTTCCTCCTCCCGATCTTGGTTTTTGTCATTGAGGTAAGCGGTGCACCATGCATCGGATGTTCTAGCGGGAATTACCAAGGGTTGGCGGTCGCCTAATCTAAAGTAGGCGAGGTATTGGTTTAAATGATCTTTCGCGGTTTCAGGACTCATAAGCTCTAACACATGCGTTATTAGTATGCTTGATTTTGCATTTTTGAAGCTTAAGATATGCGTTTCCACGCCCTCTCCCTGAGCACACAAGGCCAAATGCGAGAGCCATGCTGTCATCTTTTTACCGGCACTTAACACACCTAAATGATAAATTAGCTGTAATTGACTATTAGTCAGCTGTATCCAGGCTTGTAACCGCCCCTCATCGAGCTGAAGGTCAATATTGCTCGCTGCGAGTGTTTGTTGTGGGTAATCATCTAATCCAGAGGCCATAACTCGACTCTGTTGCACTAATTCATTCACCTCCATGTCACCAAACGCACCATAGGGATATTTACCTGAAAGCTTTAATTTCGCGATAAAGTTATCAAGCGTTCGTTCCTGAATCGCGATTAGAAGCTGCTCTTTTAGCTGATACCGAGTTAATGCATCAAGATTAAAAGGCTCATCTTCATTTTCTTCAATATCTTGTAACTTAAGATACGCTTTGAGTCTGTGCTGCATAAAATAACGGGCGGGATTTAAATAGAAACGAGTCAGCTGCTCTAACTCCAAAACTTGTTGCTGATCTTCAATCGCGGCTAACAAGGGTAAGGCATTTTTCTCGCCTTTTTGCTTTGGCACATTAACCGCATTCAACCAAGATTCATCATAACTTTTCATCAAAGCACTAAATTCATCGCTGTGTGTGTAATAACCTGGATGGAAGGCTTGCAGTTTATGCTGCTGAATCACTTGGGCTAACAAAGACGCCTGTCCCTCTTCAACAGGGGCATCGATGTCCTTTTCTAAAACACAACTCTGAGCAATATAGTCCACCAGTTCACTCACCAAAATGGACGGATTTAGCTCACTGTTATCCTTCACACTTCGTCCAACATAACTAATGTATAAATGCTCTCTTGCTGACATTAATGCTTCTAAAAATAAGTATTTATCGTCTTCTCTTCGACTACGATCCCCGCTTCGATAATCCCCTACCATAAGGTCAAAACCCATTGGCACCATGGATCTTGGATAAGCACCTTCATTCAAACCTAATAAACAGACCACTTTAAAAGGCACTGAACGCATCGGCATGAGAGTACAAAAATTCACCTTCCCGGCTAAAAAACGCTGACTACCTTGAGCCTCCTGTAAACGTGGAATTAATAACTGCTTCAGCACATTCACATCAATACAATGATCAAATTGAGCATGTTGCCACTCATCACACACAGCCTCCATGTGTTTACTCAATAAAGTAGGAAACGCATCATCCTCTTCCAATACAAAGAAACGCTCGCTCACTTGGTACAGGAATGTCACCCATTCTGTGGGTGTTTTTTCTAACAACAAAGCCTGCTGCGTTTCTCTAATTGCCTGTAAAAAAGCGGCAAGTTGCCCCGCCAATTCAGCCTCTAAGCCTTCCACTTCGCCATAACTTAGTAGGGATTGCCAAATAGCGTCATTGCCCATGGCATACCCCAACAACATCCTATCCAATCCATTTTGCCAGGTATTATGGGCTTGAGAGGGCAAATCTAAGTCCTTGGCTGTCGACTCATCTAAGCCCCAGCGAATCCCCACCTCACTACACCACTGTCGTATACGATCAACTTGATGCACCTGAATACCAAAACACTCAAGTACCGCAGGCACCTCCAATACACTGACTAACTCAGATAAAGTAAAACGACTATCGGCCAGACTAAGTAAAGTGACATAGGCATCCACTACTGGGTTTTCCATCCCTGCAGCCTGATCAATTAACGAATAAGGGATGGATTGATGTTTAGGAGCTTGACCAAAAACGGCTTGCACAAACGGACTGTACTGATTGACATCTGGCAACATGACAATCACATCTTTCGGCGTTAAATCGGCATTAGTTTCAAACAAGGACAACAGGCTATCATGCAATACTTCCACTTCTCGTAACGCGCTATGACAGACTTGAATCGCCACACTCTTGTCCGTTTGAGACAAGGGATATTTGTAACGAGAATCCGTATTTTCTAAGCTGCGCTCTTCTGTTGCACCATGGTTATTCAGCTCAAGAATATCCTGTTGCAATCGATTTAATAAGCTGTATTCTGGGGTTTTATCATGCTCACAATAGGGCTCAAACACTTCGATTTGTTGATTCGCAAAGGCTTGTAACTCTCCAATATAATCACGACCAAGACGCCCCCAAGAGGCTAATAAAGGATTCGCGTCTAGGTGCAAGGTCTCTTGTTTTAAACCGGGTTTTGCCGCTTGTTTATGTAGAATCCTGCCCAAATAGCTTTTATCAACAATATCGCCCCAATAGTATTGGCAAGGGTTCTGTAAGAATAAATGCATCTCGATCCAACCACTCTCTGCCAATAAACGCAAAGATTGCAAGGTGTTCGGTGGCAAAGCTGAAACACCAAAAATATAGACCTTGGCAGGAATCGCATCAGGTTTGGCTTTTGAACGAACCGCCTCTTCTAACGCCTCTAACAAGTTTGCCCTGTGATACAAGGACTGATCATAAGATGCCACATCTGCCACCAGATCTCGCCATAAAACTGACTGCCATGCTTGATCCTTCGCTTTGCTCTCAGGCAGATCTTTTGCGTTCTCTCCCGCTTCCCACGCACCAATCCAATCAGGTCGATATACCAGATATTGATCATAGATATCAGCAATGCTGGAGCAGAGTTGAAAACGCCTTAGTTGAGAGTCATCTTCTGCTAAATACCACGCCAGTTGTTGGAATTCTTCATCTGCGAGTCGATTGTCTAATAAGCGCATTAAACGCCAAACGAGGTAAGGTTTATTAAACTCACTTTGACCTGGAATATCCCCTAATGCCTGTTGAAAGCAACGCCAAACAAAGGTGGAAGGTAACGGAAATTCATAGCCTGCTGCAATTCCTTGCTGCTGGGCAAGCTGCATTTTTAGCCACTGTGCCATACCCGGACTTTGCACCAAAATTTGTTCTTGGGAGAAAGGATTATTAGGGACGGATAAGGATAAAATACGGGCTAAAATAGTGGATAAATCTTCCAGACGATTACCCGTATATAGGTGAAACATAGTGAGATCCTAACGCTATTAATTAGCGAGAAAAGGGATTAAAAACAAATCGTAACAGCATACCAGTTTGTCAAAAATAAGGCTCATACATTCCGCGTTAGATAGCGACTTAAAGGATATGAATCAGTGAGATACAAAGCCCCTATTTATGCGTTATAAGATAGATGGCGCAGGATTTACAGACAGAATAGCAGGACAAAAAAAAGCGCTAAAGTCTTGGGGAATGACTTTAACGCTTAAAACCAAAAGAGGACTTATTACCTAGGACAGATTTAAAATAGACTTAGCGCATTGCGATTAAAGGCTAAAACTCGACATCAGTTCCTTTGTTTTTAACGTGGTATTCGCTAACGATTCACTCGATTGGCGCGTCGTCATAATTTCATGATTACTTTGGTCTGCCAAGGCAGAAATATCATGGGTTAGGTTATTTAGATGCGTAACCGCTTGATGCTGGTTGTGTATGCTATCGGTAATAACATCACTGGCTTGGCTTATTGCCGCCACCGATTGCGCGATATCCGCTAACGCTTGATTGGTTTGCGTAATATCTTGAGTGGTACGTTTTGAATATTCGTGACTTGCATTAATCTTACTTTGCGCTTCTTTAGCGCCTGCTTGAAGACGGTTAATCATACTCTGAATTTCATCGGTCGAACTTTGCGTTCGACTTGCTAGCCCTCTCACCTCATCGGCTACCACAGCAAAACCGCGACCTTGCTCACCCGCTCTTGCCGCTTCTATCGCAGCATTTAACGCCAATAGATTGGTTTGCTCTGCAATGCCGCTGATAACATCTAAAACAGCCCCAATGTTTTGTGACTCTTGCGCCAGTAAACTGACCGTTTTTACACCATCATCCAACTCATTTGTGAGTAACTCAAGTGAGGTCATGGTTTGCGTCACGGATAATCGGCCAAGTTCCGTACGCTCTTGAGTCACTTTTGCCGATTCATACGTGGTCTGACTATTCACTAACACCTGTTCTTTTTGTTCAGAAACTTGGCTTATAGACGATGTCATCTGAGCAATAGAATCCACCTGTTGCTGAGCCAATTCTGTCGCATTGCCCGCCACTCGCCTTAACTCTTTTGAGTGTTCATAAACACCGTGATTAAGCTCAATTGCTTCGGATAAGGTAGTTGATATTTTATCGGTAAAGCCATTAAAAGCCACCGCAATTTGAGTAAACTGATCCTTCCCTGATACGGGCAACCTGTGCTGTAAATCCCCCTCTGAAGCAGAAATACTTTCTAGCGCGCCCAATGTCGCCTGCAGAGGCTGAGTAATAGAACGTACTATCAAAATAGATAGAATGAGCCCTGTCAGAATAATAAAACCTGAACTGCCACCCACGGTTGTAAGCTCTTCTACAAACTGCTGCTCTACATCATCAAGATAGATACCCGAACCTATAATCCAACCCCAGGGTTCGAACCCTTTCACAAAGGACACCTTTTCTACCGCATCATCAAACCCGGGTTTTGGCCATAAATAACTCACAAACCCTTCTTTTTGAGCCTTCACGACGGCAACAAATTCAGAAAATAATTTTTTACCGTTGGCGTCTTCTAGTTTGCTTAAATCTTTGCCTTCTAGAGCAGGTTTAATCGGGTGTAAAACAATGTGAGCCTTATAATCATTAATCCAAAAGTACTCAGAACCCCCATAACGCGCCATATTGACTGCGGATTTTGCTTGTTGTTGCGCCTCTTCTCGGCTCAATCGACCGGATTGCTCAAGTGAATAGAAGTAATTAATGCTGGAATAGGCAAGATCAACCACGTGGCGTGTTTTTAATGCTTTTTCATCTTGTAAAGACTGTTTATAAGAGGACAGGGACATGGCTAAAACAACCACAAGCCCTAAACACAAGAAAAAAACTAAGCTATTAAGCCTTGAGTTAATGGAGAAATTTCTTAATAACGGGATCATTGTTTAAGCTCCGTATAATGGGTGTTATTGGCAATGAATCCTTTCATGTTTAAACAGCCAATCTCCTGATTCTATTCAATACAGAGGCCTTAACCCTGCGTTAAATAAATCAGCTTAAAACACTAAAACTTAAGGTAAGAAATAGGAAGCCAATCGAATGAGACATTAGTCTTAGGTGGTGTTGATATAAATCAATAAGAGTCGATATAGAAAGAGCAGAACGAATTCTTAGGCCTAAATTCAGGCATCACATGCAAGGCAAATGTGAAGACTTCTATCGTTTCCCCCCTAGCCGCTAAAAGCAAGGTAAAGTGAGATAAAGATGCAAAAATTATGCACTTTATAATTGAACTAAATGTCATTCATTAAATCCATATTCATTAAGATTTGCGACTATCAATTTGAGTACACTGCATTCAAAGAAGACCTAACACTTTTTCTTTAAGCGGTAAGCTTTCATAAAAGGAAATACAAAATGAAAACACTCTTCCTATGTCTTTTTTTCTTAGTAAGCCAAAGTGTATTGGCTAATGAACCTGTCAGCACTAGCTTCTGGAGTAATGTCGCTATCGGAAAGCACGATGCGTTGGGTTATTACGAACCGGACTTAACGAATAGCGCGCCAACAGCCATAGGCATCAAAAAATTCGTGGTTAACTGGCAAGGGGCACAATGGTATTTTGCCAGCCAAGCCTCTGCTGATAAGTTTGAACGTGACCCTCTGCAATATGCTCCACGTTATAACGGCCACTGCGCTAATGCACTGAGCCTTGATCTCGGTTTAATTACGACAGATGGCAGCGTATGGGAGTTTTTTGGCGATGAATTACACTTATTTTATGCCGAACGAGGCCGTCAACGTTGGCTCAATGGTGATTGGGAAGCCTTTCAAATTGATGCTGATAGAGCATGGAAGAAAGCCCTTATAGAAGAGGGTTAATGAAGACAAACATCCAGCCTAACAAGGCTGGATGATAACTTTAAGTCCTGGATGCGCATCGCCCAAGCTAATACCCCATTGGTGGAAATTAAAAATTGCCTGTACTTGAGTCAAGCCCAAACCATGACCTAAACTACCTCTGTGTTGTTCTAAACGGTACATCCGCCTAAATACTCTCTCATGATATTCCTGCGCCACCCCATTACCTGAGTCTTGCAAGACAACCAAACCAGATACACAGGACAGCTTAATATCGCTATTTTCACCACCGTATTTAATCGCATTATCAAACAGGTTTGAAAATGCTTGGAAGATAAGATCTGCATTTGCGACGACGTCATAGTCCTGTAAATCTAGCTGTAGCTTCATCCCTTTATCATGCGCCAAGGGTTCATACATCTCTGCTATATCGCCCAATAAGTGCGCTAGATTAAAGCGCTTCATCGGAATATCCATTGCACTTTTTTCAAGCTTGCCAATATTCAACAAGGCATTAAATAAATTTATAATCCGGCCTGTGTCCTGTGTCACCTCTTCTTTAAAGAGAGCAACTTGGCTTTTAGTCGAATCAACAGAGAAGCGCTCTAGACGATTGTGTAATCGGGTTAGCGGAGTACGCATATCATGAGCAATATTGTCAGAGACCTGCTGCACACCCTGCATCAGGCTCGCTATCTGATCTAACATGCTGTTTATGTTGTTAGACATATGATCATAATCATCACGGTACTCACTTAGGGGAATTCTCTTATCGAGCTGTCCTTTAATGATGGTGTCACAAGTTTGATTAATCACGCTCAAACGGCTTACGGTACGTCTCGTTAAGATTAGTGTGCCCACTAGCAAAACAATAAAACTTAATAACAGACCTATGATTAATGCCTGATAAAGTGCCCTATCCACGTCTTCTAGGTAAGCAACATTATAAGACAGGGTTACATAATTACCGTCATTTAAAGCTAGCTGAGTCATCCTAAAGTCGGCAGGATCATGGCTCTCAAATTCTTCCCATCCAGCCTCGTCCTCTAATACAAAATCGCCTGTTTCCGGGTTAAAATAGGCATCCTCTATTTCAAGTTCTTGCATCCAGTACTCAAATTCAGCGGCACATTGGGTCCAGGTATCTTCATCCTCTTCATAGGACTCGATATCAGCAATGGATGCCTTGTCTTCGATGGGGTTTAACAGGGTTAAATCGACCTCGACTCCGGCTTGCTCTCCTATTTCTTTGAGCTTTTGGCGCAGCACAGACACATTGTCAAAACTGGCAGGGTCCTCAAACAAGGCTTCCACTTGTGCCTCTTGCTGCTCAAATAATATATCGACGTTTTCCCAAAGGCTGGTTTTAACAATTTGATAAAGCGTCAATAGAATCAAAGCAAAGGTTAACCACAATGACCCCATCACGATTAACGAAAAACGAAAACTTGAGCTCTTAACCAGATTAAGAAGCCGATTTAACAACATAACCTCGACCTCTTATTGTATGTATTAAGGTATGTGAGAAGGGCTTATCCACTTTATTCCTTAACCTTGAAATATGAACATCAATGACATTCGTCTGTGGATCAAAGTGATAGTCCCAAACAGACTCAAGCAACATGGTACGGGTAACAACCCGGTCTTGATGCCTTAATAAATATTCTAATAAACGATATTCTCTAGGCTGCAAATTGATCACGACTTCAGCTCGTTTCGCTTCCTGTGTGAGCAGGTTTAAACTTAAATCATCACAGCGTAAAACGGTTTGCTCACCCTGCTCATTACTTGAACGTCGTAGCATAACTTCAAGACGTGCATGCAGTTCAGAAAAGGCAAATGGCTTGGTTAAATAATCATCCGCACCCGCTTGTAAACCCTCAACTCTATGACTCACATCCGCCATTGCACTTAGTAAAATCACAGGCACCCTTGAGCCCGTCGCCCTCAAGGTTTTTAATAAGCTAATTCCATTAAGCTCAGGCAACATACGATCAAGAATAATGGCGTCATAGGTTTCTGTCGTGGCCTGAAGCAATCCTTGTTTTCCACAATGACACTCATCTACCACGTAACCCACCTGCTGCAGGCTTGAGCAAATAAATCGAGCAACCTCTTGATCATCTTCGACTAACAGTATTTTCACACAACCCACCTTTTACTCATTTTACATATTAGAAATAAGCGCCATACGAGCCCTTAAAGGGCCCTTTTCTATTCATGTCTTATTCTATTTAATATTTTTAACAGGATACCAAGGCTTTCACTATTTTATCATTACCAAAAGTTAATCTTCTGGTAAGCATACGGTAAGTCTCTCTCAAATAAGCTTAATGCCATCGACCATGTGTGCCTTTCATTCATGGCGAATACCTCATTTAAATTTGTAGGAGTGCTCAATGAAAAAGTCCGTACTTATTAGCCTAACCTTTAGTAGCTTGTTATTCACACCCCTTGCCTTTGCGAACACAAACTGTGGTCCAGACAGTGCGACTGCCTGCCCAAATAAACTAGAACAAGAATGTCGTTATTATTTGATGGATGACGAACTGGATGATGATTTCGATTTTCGTACAGAAGATGATTACGAAAGAGGTCATGAGGATGATTTTGAGGAAAGTATGCTATTAAATGATCTTCAAAGTTTATCTCTCACCCCAGAACAAGAAAGTTTGCTCACAGATTGGAAACGTTATAATACTCAGTTTGATCAAGACTGGGTCGCGCTTTGTATCGCTCACCCGAATAAAGACAATAGCCTGACAGACCAACTTAACTGGGATGAAGTAAATTTAAAAAATGATCTAAGCTATCTTCAAGAAAGTCGCATTTTTGTCGGCAAGGTAAATGCAAGTTTAACCGAGACACAAAAGCAGCAACTTGTTCAGTTAGGGTTAATGCAGGTTTTACCTTAGAGGTGAAAGAAAGATAAATATTAGATACAAAAAAGCCTCGTTAAAAACGAGGCTTTTTTACTATTTTAACACATTAAAATAGTCGAATTTGGTGGAGCCTAGGAGGATCGAACTCCTGACCTCAACGCTGCCAGCGTTGCGCTCTCCCAGCTGAGCTAAGGCCCCAATAAGCATTGCATTTTAGGTAGGTTAAAATCTCCTGTCAATAAAATTTCACCTTAAATACAAAAACTTATCAGTCTTCAAATTAAATACTAAACAAAGATAATTCAGCCATAAGCGACATTAATTTTAATCGATTAGATAATTTTTATTGAGATCGGGTTAACTATGAAACGAGATAATCAAACTTATGGTATTCTCAAATAAATATGAAACTTAAAAAGGCACTAAAATGACGGAGCTATCCTCCACGCTAAAAAAATTAATGATGGCACATCAGCCCATTATTGATACTGAGGGGAATACTGCGCATATCGAATTGTTTTTCCAACGTAGACGCGGTACCCCCAGCCTTGAAGGCTCAAAAGATGCCATCAATCAAAGGCTCACCAATATTTGTATTGGCGTGAGTGAACTTAAAGATGAATTCCCTGCACCATTATCCATCAAGCTCACTAGCGCCATCTTAATGTCAAATATTCTGTTCCCCATTGACCCAAAGCTTATTTATATCGAGTTACCAGGCAACACTGCGATTACCCGCTCCTCAGTCAAGGCATTAAAAGATTGGCGCCAAGCAGGATTTCGTTTTATTTTAAGCGGATATCGATTTGATATTGATTACCGCCATATATTACCTTTTATTCATATGGTGAAAATGGATGCCAATAAACTAATAGAAAACAAACAACGCTTGCAAGGCTTAAAAGCCACTAAGATTCCCATTATTGTCAGAAAAATTAGCGACAAAAAAACCTACGATATCTGTAAGCAGCTTGGTGCGACTCACTTTCAAGGTGATTACTTAAAAGCATTAGAAAAAGTTGATAAAAAGGGACTCAGCGCCGAAATACAATCGGCTAAAAAAATAATGGCTGAACTTAGGGGCGATAACGGCAATATTGATAATGTGACAGGTCATATTGTTGATAACCCCTATTTATCCTACCAATTATTGCGTATTTTAAATAACCCAGTAAGTGGGATTCCTCGAAAAATCACTGATATTCGAGAAGCCATAATCATGGTAGGTTTAGAACAAATAAAAAGATGGGCCACGCTAATTACCTTAGAGGCAAGCAAGCAACAACAAAACGAACTCTTTAGTTTTATTGTGAACCGCCCAAATAAAACGCGTCCTGAATAAATAAGGTAACACCATGTCTCCATTACCGGCTTCTCTTAACGACTTAATGATGGCACAACAGCCCATTTTTGATACTCATCAAAAGCTATTTGGTTATGAGTTATTGTTTCGGAATAATAATGAAGACATGGCAAATGTCATTGATGGTGAAGACGCTACCAGCCAAGTCTTGGTTAATTTGTGTATCGGTATTACTGAACTGGAAGCGCAAATGCGCACACCTTACTTTGTTAATATCACCCGCGAATTACTTATGTCAGATGCGTTTTTTCCGATCAACCCCAAACTCGTCTATATCGAAATTTTAGAAGATCAAAAGATAACCCCTGATTTTGTTGAGGCCGTTGCCCGCTGGCATGCTGCCGGCTATCGATTTGTACTCGACGACTATCATTTTGATCCAAGCTACGCGCCTTTATTTCCTTACATCAAGATGATAAAAATTGATGTTTTGATGACAAACCCTGATAAGTATAAAAATCACATTCTGGCACTGCGTAAACGAAAAATCATCCTCATTGCAGAAAAGGTCGAGGATATTGAAATGTATCAAACCTGCAAAGCGCTAGGCTTTCATTTATTTCAAGGGTATTACTTACAACGCCCAAATATAATCAAGGGAAAGCGTATCTCGTCAGGGATAGAAAGCGCTCTAGAGCTAATCAGTGAACTGCAAAGTGAAGACATTTCAACCGATAAGGTGACACGACTTATTAGTAAAAACCCCACCCTGTCTTATCAGTTATTAAGAGTTCTCAATAGCCCAATATGCGGTATGTCACGCCAAGTTACCGATTTAAAAGAAGCAGTTGTTTATATTGGTTTAAGCCAAATAAAAAAATGGGCCATGTTAATTACCATTACCTCCTCCTCTAAGCAACCCAAAGAAATATTTCGATTTTTACTGATTCGAGCAAAATGCTGTGAAGCGCTTGCCATTCTTGAGAAGTCAAACAACCCAGATTCAGACTTTATGGCGGGTATGATGTCTGGCATTGATCTCATTCTTCAATTAGAAAAACAAATGGTGTTTGATCAAGTCAATATTAATGAGGAAATCGTAAACGCGATACAAGCCTATCAAGGTCCAATCGGTAAACGACTGAGAAAAGCCTGCGCCCTTGAAGAGAATGATTGGGGTTATATCGCCAGCCTTCCTAGTGAGGAAAAAATCACCTTAAGCCGTTCCTATGGTGAAGCCAGTTTATGGGCTGATGGCACCCTAAAAAGCATCCAAAGTTAAGTAACCTCTCCCTTAAGAAATAGCTTAACTGTACAAATATAAAACAGAGTGCATTAAATATATCTTAAATTGATATAAACCATTGACATACTTAGCAAAACACATAGAATACGCACACTTCTTCAAGCCAGTGTGGTGGAATTGGTAGACACGACGGATTCAAAATCCGTTGCCGAGAGGCGTGGCGGTTCGAGTCCGCCTACTGGTACCACTTTTGAAAAGTGATAAACCGTTGTTAGCCATGCTAACAGCGGTTTTTTTTGCTTTAATTTATTACACAACTTGCCCATGAGTGTCCGCACCTCTAATCAACCCTGTCACTACACCTAAAATATCTAAGTTTGCAGCAATGGAAACATCCAAGGCTTTATATGCTTTGTTTTTAGGTCTCACCAGAGCATTTCTCTCTATTTCCAACAAGACCACTCTCATCTCACCTTCAATGCAAGCAATAACAAAATCACAATTATGAGCAGCAACAGACCTATCAACAACCAAAACATCTCGGCTATATATTCCTTCTATACTAAATTGCTCGTCCTGAACACGTACATAAAAACGACTCTTCTCATAAGTCGAATCAGTATTCGTTAATGAATTTACGCTATTTTTTATTACTACATCATCCAACAGTGAGATTCTGACACTATCACTTTGAATAAAAAAAGAAGACTCTGATGAGCCAAGATAAGACACCCGCATAAATTCCCTCTCAAATCAGCACTTAAAACTATCCTAATTTATTAATATTAAGTTGAGCAATTGGGTAATATTATAATCCTCTGAATATTCATACTCTTGGGATTGAGAAAAATAGTTTAGTGACCTATTTTGAAAACTTGATTTCGTCCCGCAGCCTTTGCTTTATAAAGAGCTGAATCCGCCCTTTGAAGTAAGTCATTGATCACTTTATCTGTCATTCGCCATTGACTTACACCAATAGAAACTGTGATCTGTATATGCTGATTTGAGTGCGCCAAATAAAAGGTATGATTTGCAACCAGGTCTCTAAATTTTTCCGCCATAATATGAGAATCAGGCAGATCAAGGTCGGGTAAAAGAACAACAAACTCCTCCCCGCCAATCCGGCATAAGGATTTATACTGAGCAAAAAATACCTTACTGATAGTAGCGAACTCTTGCAGTACCTTGTCACCGGCATCATGCCCAAACTGATCATTTATCTCTTTAAATAAATCAAAATCGATCAGCAATAAAGAGAATGTCTGCTTATCACGTATTGCAATTTCAACCATCTCACCCGAAACAGCACAAAAGGCTCGACGATTATAAAGCCCTGTTAATTGATCGGTATTGGCTAGGGTGAGAATTTTTTTATTCGCTTCTTGTAAACTTTTTTGCGTCTCTTTTAATTCCGTAATATCAACACCAAAGAAAACTGAAAAACCACTATCAAGATTTATTCTGGTCATTTTAAACCAGCGCCCATCTCTCAGGTCTGCTTCAAATTGATTAAGACTTTTTTCATCATGAAGTTTCTCTAATCTTTTGATCCATTCTGAAAAATCATCACATTCAATCTTAATTCCTTTCTTATTTCTCCAGGACTCTTCTAATAAATGAGTATGAGTCCGACCTATTGCCGCCTCTCTTGTCACTCCAAACATATTTGAAAAAGTACTATTACAATAAACAAGAGTCTGATTCTTATCAAAAATCCCAAAACTGTCTGGCGAAAATTCTAATGTTTCTTTCAGTATATTCTCTAAATTAAGTGCGGAAGAAGACATTAATAATAACCTTATAGAAACAAAAGACATTAGATGAGTATAGACAAGAGGCATTAAAAAAGGCCCACATTCCTGTGAGCCTTTAGAAGGGGATCTCACTACTTAACAACTAAATAAGCAGCTTCTAATAAATTTACTCCCTTCATCTATAAATAACAACACCCTAACACTATATAGCATGGTCTATTTACAGAACTAACAAAGAGATAAACAAAAAAAGGGCATCATTTGATGCCCGGATTCTGAACAAGTTTATACTTTACATCAAGCACTTAAGGAGAGTTAACTGCTATCAGGTCTAGCTGTTTTTAATAAACAGTACTCTAGCAAACATAGTTTTTACTTCAAAGCACTCGCTCAGAAAGAACTATTAATCGAGTGATTTTAAGTATAGTCATAAACTTGAAGTTTGATTAGACGTCATCAAAAAAACAACCTAAAATCGCCACCTTGATAATTGCTGACCTGCGACTCCAACGCCTTTTAGATGTAAACTGAAACCGAACAAGCTATTTAAAATGCGATCTATTCGCAGGGCCATCTACTCCACTCTGCCTACTTACAATCGCCTAAGATCAAATCGTTAAAGGTATAAAAAAAGCCACCTAAAGGTGGCTAAAAGTCTTTATTAACACTCAACGATATAACTCCAGTGTAAGACCCTTTACAAAACAGTAATAAATCCCTCATCGCATGAAAATTCAATACCCAAGTATTAAAAACTAAACCCTGTGTAAATTAATCTGTCGAATCCCTTTCACCCTTAGTCTATGAATGACGCTGACATGAATCGAAAACAATACAAGGCCGAATAACTCACTGCCTCTATGATGAAATGTCTTTCACAAATCAGATAGTTCAATAAAACCACCCTCTTTATAACCTGACTTGGGCATAAAGAATTACTTAATAAGAACAATTAAACATTCAATAAAGGTAGCTGAAAAATCACAGTACGCCTCATATAACATTAAATAATTTTAAATTTAAGAACACCACTGTCTCTAGGGAGACAGCGATTAAGTCACCCCTAAATTCAGATAATAAGTGCGACACTGCAAATCAGGTGTAGAAGAAGCCAACTGCTGAAGTTGGTACACTTCTTCTTACCACAGAACAAAGCAGTACTAACATGAATTATCAGCAGTTGACCGAAGGCAAAAGATATCAGATTTCAGTGCTTTTAGAAC
>Ga0209395_1001113_pt1 | contig 38543 bp, 32 predicted proteins | sample GOMGulsemesocosm_3_FD_184635 | JGI IMG/M metagenome (GOLD analysis project Ga0209395, IMG submission 184635) | Methane-oxidizing microbial communities from mesocosms in the Gulf of Mexico - GOM9D Gulf of Mexico (SPAdes) (version 2) | ecosystem: Environmental > Aquatic > Marine > Cold seeps...
TGTCAGTTTCCGTGCATGTGAAGAAAAACATCTTTTTCATGGACGAAAAATAAGCCTCCACGGATGGATTTACGGCGGTTTTTCGTAATATGTATGGATTCTGGCATGCGATAATTATAATGCGCTTACCGTGTCGCTTTGTTCTGGGGCTAGTGGCTAATATGTTATTATTACTACTCACGCGACTCGTGATGTTTTCATCGTGCTCTTTAGTGATAATTGTGATTTAAGACGTTAATAAGTTATCGTTTCTAATTGCTTGTCTGCTAAAATATGCGCTCTTTGTTATCGTACCGATACGGTAACTTTCTATAGCACTGGATTTACGCTCCAGCTAGTTCAATGGGATACAATTGATCAATGAATAATTTTACCGTCTGTGCATTATATAAATTCGTCGCGCTTAATGATTTTGAAGCGATGCGAGCACCACTTTTAGCGACCATGGAAGCGAATCAAGTTCGTGGCACATTGTTACTTGCGCTTGAAGGCATTAATGGCACCATCGCCGGCCCTAAAGAAGGGCTCGATGCGGTGTTAGATTACCTGCGCAGTGACTCACGTTTAGCTGAATTGTCTTACAAACTTTCTTTTAATGAAGAAAATCCTTTCCAACGTACCAAAGTGAAACTCAAGAAAGAGATTGTGACGATGGGCGTTGAAGGGATTGATCCAAATCTTGTAGTTGGCACTTATGTTAAGCCGCAAGATTGGAATGCATTGATTTCAGACCCTGACGTTATTGTCGTCGATACACGTAATGATTACGAAGTTGAGATAGGCACCTTTAAAGATGCACTCAACCCAGATACTGAGACTTTTAGAGAGTTCCCTCAATACGTTAAAGATAACTTAGACAATACTAAGCATAAGAAAGTAGCAATGTATTGTACTGGTGGCATCCGTTGTGAAAAATCGACTGCTTATCTTAAAGAGCAAGGCTTTGACGAGGTTTATCACCTTGAGGGCGGCATCTTAAAATACCTCGAAGAAGTACCAAAAGAAGAGTCTTTGTGGGAAGGTGAGTGTTTTGTCTTTGACGGCCGTGTTGCGGTTAATCATGATTTAGAGCAGGGGCAATATGACCAATGTTTTGCGTGTCGTTTCCCGTTAACTCAAGATGAGATGAAGAGCGAGTACTACGTCAAGGGTGTTAGTTGTCATCGTTGTCATGAGAATGTTACTGATGAGCAGCGTGCACGTTTTGCGGAGCGCGAACGTCAAATTCAATTAGCAGAACAGCGTGGTGAAAACCATATAGGTGGTGATGTTAAAGACATTATCAACCAACGCCGAGATGAAAAAATTGCTAAGAAAGAGCAAGCAAAAGCAAAACAAAAAGGCTAGATAAAAAAGCGCTACAGAGTAATGGATACTATGTAGCGCTTAATTTGTCCGTTAATTAGTGGCTACTAGTAGGTGTAATGCAGGTCAGTTAAGAGAGAAATTCAAACTTTCGAGTATTTTTTGATGTGCTTATCAGATTCTTCATTTTAATCGAAAGTTAGCGCACGCACACCAGATACTTTTCTTTATGAAATACATCCGTGTATTTCACCCTACGGGCCAGCCTGCGGCTGTTCAAATTGGTTCCAGACCAATTTGTGCGCCTTAAAGAAAAAGTATCCAAAAGAAAGGCGACCCGATTATTTACCGCTGATCTTAAATGATAAATTGCCTGTTCAATACCGTATTTGATCCGCATCTCGGCTTTGGCTTCCTCGGCAATCAGCTCCCAGCATTGCCCTAATATATCCATCCTTGGATAAATGCGTTGCTCTAACTTCGCCATCCATGGCAACGCCTGCAGCAAATACTAAAAAATCATCCCTGATTTTTTCATTGGTCAATTTAGAATTTAAGGCGATAAATGGCGGGAATAGCCGCGCTTAACTGTTGCTACTTTTCCTTAACTGACCAGTATTACTACTATAGGTGCCATTTAATTAATAGGTTGGTGTTGTTCTCATCCACTTCAAATGGCACAAATGATTGGTTAATACCAAATTTGTTATTCCAAATCGTGTGCTCAACACCGACAAATAATTTACCCTTTTCAACGCCGAAGTGCTGACCAAGATCGTACTTTAGTTGTGAGGTAAAGTTGTAGCCACCTACACTTCCGTCATCAGTGCCGTTAACTGCATCTAGAAAACCATCGTAAACAAAACCGTCAGCAAATGGGAATGCCCAAACTAACGTTAGCTGTTGATTGCTATCTGAAAATTCATTATTACGTTGATATAAGTTAACATTGAAGTATTTAGCACCCGGCACGTCAAGATTTACACCAGCACCAACTAATAGGTTGTTCATGTTTTCGCCAAACTCCCATTGTGGAGTAACGTAAACACTTTTGATGAAGCTATCTTTTGGTTCGTAGACTGGAAAGCTAAAGCCTAATTCTCCGTAAGTCTCATCAGTGCCCGTGTTGTCACTATGTATTCTATCAACAAAGGTAAAGATGCTACCCCAGCTATGGCCACTAGCATGTTCAAAGGTATAAACCGTGCGATCTTCATCGCCCACTTCATAGCTGCTGCCTTTTAATAATGAAAAGCTGTTATCGCTCCAAAACTGTTTAGCGCTAACGGTGGTTGATAAAAGAGTCGCTATTGCAACTGCTGAGTATTTTAATGCTGACATAGTGTATTCCTATTCTTAAATATAAGGTTTGATATAATGGCGGCCTCATAGCAATGGCGAAAATTAGTGTTCATCATTGCTATTATTTTGTGAGGCGTAACAAACTTGAAGGAGAAATTCCGTGTCTATACTTCAATTCACATTATTTTTACTTGACGAAAGTGTCAAGTTGTTATCTGTCTCGCTCTGACTTTCTAATGATAATCCTTATTGCATCTAACTGAAAGTACCATATTCGAATTGGCCTTCAAGGGCTCAATAATCGAGCTTTTTACGCATTTTCTTTTGTTGTCCACGTTGATTCTTGCCATCAAGACGTCTCATCTTAGACCCAAAGGTCGGTTTAGTGGCAATCCGTTTCTTTTCGACTTTGTTGACGAGTTTCAATAGTTGGAGCAATTGGTCGAGGGCGACTTCTCGATTGAGGTCCTGACTGCGGCTACCTTGGCTTTTAATTATTATTTTTCCTGACTTACTAATACGGTGATCAGCAAGGGCAAGTAATTTGTCTTTTAGCCGCTGTGGTAACGAGTGACTTGCCCTTATGTCGAAGAAAAGGTGTACGGCGGTGGAGGTTTTATTGACATGTTGGCCGCCAGCGCCTTGAGAACGCACGAATTGAATCTCTATCTCAGAGGCGGTAATAGTAATTGAATTTGATACTTTAAGCATAATTGTGTTTTTTATTTGAGCTATTATTACGCATTTTAGCAATTTGTACTCTACGCTTAAAGAGTAAGCTCATTTGAATGAAGGGAATATTATGTTGGTAAATACTGGTGATAACCGAACGTTTGCAAGAATGGATGTCGAAAGTGACGTAAGATTCAAGATCGATGGTGAAAATGTTTTGTGTAAAGGCGAGCTGATCAATCTCAGCGCTCAAGGTTTAGCTTTTGAAACACAACAAGATTTAGCTCAAGATACCGAGCTGTTTCTAGAAGTTAATTCTGGCGGTGACGCCGTGCCGCCATTGATGGCTAATGCGACAGTGTTACGTTGTGACGAATCGCCACAAGGTACTTATCAGGTAGCATGTACCATGAAAATTAGTGCATAGCTGTAGCTATTCACCGTAACAAAATCGTTGAACGTTATCGTTCAGCGATTTTTTTTGTAAAAAGATGCTGAATTACACCATCTATCCGATCGTATTCGTTAATATTTGATACCAAAGTCCAGTGTCTATTCATCACATTTTTGCTAGCATGGATTTAATTGTATATTTTCTGAGTCATTAAGCCATGAGCACCGCAATAATTTCCCATGCCGATTGTCGGCGTCACAAAATGACGGCTGGTCATCCTGAAGATCCTATTCGTATCGATGCGATTTCTGACCGCTTAATTGCCAGTGGCCTTGAGTATAGTCTTGAACACTTCGATGCCATACCGGTAGAGATTGAGCATTTATTACGGGTACATGACAGCCTCTACCTTGCTGAGCTTGAAGCGCTGCAACCTGATGAAGGACTGGTGAATGTTGATGCTGACACGCAGATGTGCCCGAAAACTTTACGGGCCGCTCGCTGTGCTGCTGGTGCGGGTGTTCAGGCGGTGAACCTTATTTCAAGCCCTGAATATCGCGCGGTGTTTTGTAATGTGAGGCCGCCAGGTCATCACGCGGAACGTCACGAAGCTGGGGGGTTTTGCTTCTATAACAATATTGCTGTCGCAGCGGCTTATGCATTAGCCACACTGCACTTAGAGCGAGTCGCAATTATTGATTTTGATGTTCATCATGGCAATGGTACCGAGGATATTTTTAAAGATAATGATCAGCTGATGTTTTGTTCGCTGATGCAACATCCGTTTTTCCCCTATTCGAGCCCTGATTCAGTAAATCCGCTCCATATTAAATCGCCAGTAGCCGCTGGTGCTGGTTCAGCAGAGTTTAAACAGATTGTGAACGAACAGTGGTTACCAGCGTTGATGGACTACAAACCCCAGATGTTGTTTATTTCAGCGGGTTTTGATGCGCACCGTGATGATGATATGGGAGAGGTGAACCTTGAAGATAGTGACTACGCGTGGGTAACTAAGCAGTTAGTAGCGCTATCTAAGCAATTAGATTGTATTGGTATTGTCTCGATGCTTGAAGGGGGTTATGTGTCCGGTGCGTTGGGGCGTAGCGCGGTGACCCACGTTAAAGCGTTGGCTGGGCTCTAGGCCACTTGATAATAAGTCGCTGTTAGTGCCAGTTGCTCATTAATTAATTTTTTTGCATCAGACACACAGCTACCGCATTGGCTACCGACTGCCAATTGTTGTTTCAGATGTTTAAAACTCTCTGAACCATTGTCTACGGCGTCACGAATGTTTTGCTCTGTGATGCCTTTGCATATGCAAACGAACATAAATAGTTGTATTCCTATCAAGATATACACTAATTATAAATGAGTTTGATTTGCATTTGTAGTTTGTTTTGCGTTTTTTTTGAACCATTTCACGTTAGTGATGATTTACTAGGTTTTTTCAGCTTGTAAATTGAGCTTCATTTCTACCCAACCTTCCTCAATATCGAACTTCACTTTAAAACCCAGTCGCCGTGCTAGGGCCACCATACCGGCATTCTGCGGTAAGGTGATCCCTATCATCATCTTGGTGTCACGATTTTTGCAATACTCAATCATTTTGAGCATTAGGCGCTTACCTAAACCTTGACCTTGTAAATCGCTGCGGATCACCACCGCAAATTCTGTTTGGTCATTGTCGGGATTGGTAATGGCGCGTACCACGCCCAAGGTGTGGAATTTGTTGTCATTATCACGATACGAGGCGATGAAGGCCATTTCGCGGTCAAAATCAATCTGGGTCATTTTTGCCATTGCTTCATGGCTCAGTTGACCGACTTCACCGAAAAATCGTTTATAACGGTCTTCCTTGCTCAAGCTATTGTTGAATTCAACATGAGTCTGCTCATCTTCCGCTTTGATAGGTCTAAGCAACACATCTCGACCATCTTTTAGGGTAAATATCTCTTCCAGTTCGCGGGGATATGGGCGAATAGCCAGGCGTTTAGCACCATCATCGTCACAAGTTTGCAGTTCTATGTTAACGTCTAATAGCGTTATTTGATCGCCACAGACAAGCATTGGGTTAATATCTAATGACTTTATTTCTGGGCAATCGATGATCAAATAAGACAGTTGAGTGATAACTATGGACAATGCGTCAAGATCTAGCGCTTGGAGCGTGCTACGATCCTTGATCTTGCCATTATTTAATCCACTCATTAACATATAACGTGCTAGCGCCATATTTAGCGGAGGTAAGGCAACGGCGGCATCTTGATCTAAATCCCAATGGGAACTGCCTTCACCGAGATAGAGCACGGGTCCGAATACGGGATCGTTGTGCATCGCAAAGCGTAATTCTTGTGCGCCTGCGGTGTTGGCCATTTTCTGAATGACTAATCCTGAGAGATTAATTTCTTTATCGAGTGTTTTCGCTCGTTCTAGCATTGCCGCGCCGGCTAACAATGTCTCTTCCTCGCTGGCTAAATTTAACACGACTCCACCAATATCTGATTTGTGGATTAGAGTGGCTGCGCCAAGTTTTAACGCCACAGGAAAACCAATCTCGCGTGCTTTATCGCTCGCTTGTTGCGGTGTCTGGACTAAGTGTGTCGCGATAGAATGTAGGCCATAACTTTCGAGTAGCGGATGCGCTAAGGTTAAATCGATGGCACGGTGTCCTTGCGCGATTAGTGCACGGGCTAATTCTCGAACTTTAATTGGTGCTGTTTGATAATGGCGTGAAATAGATTTTGGGGTTTCCTGGAGCAATCGTTGATTACGACGGTATTGAACCATGTGCATCAATGCGCCGATGGCGCCTTCAGGTGTCCGGTAGGTTGGGAAACCTGCACCTCGGATTATTTTTCTGGCTTGATACGCCGATTCTTCGCCGGTCCAGTTGGTCAGGATATTAATTTTTTTGTGCCGTGAGTGATCTTTTATCGCGGTAATAATCTCATTTGCAAACACTTCACCTTTAGCGACAGCGCTCGGAGAATGAATAATGAGGAGAGTATCAATTTTCTTGGAGTCCAATATTAACGATACCGCGCTCGCAAATTTCTTAGGGGTTGCATCACCAGCAATGTCGACAGGATTGGCAGGCGTCCAATAACTTGGCATTAGCTGGCTAAGGGAGTCGATAATATTGTCTTCGAGCAAGGCCAATTTCCCCGAACGACTGATTAACGCATCAACCGCCATAATACCGGGAGCACCACCATTGGTGATAATTGCTAAGCGCTCTCCTTTAAGGTGTTTGGTATTTGCGAGTGTTTCAAAGGCCGCATATAACTGGTGGAGGTCTTTGACCCGCAGCATGCCAGCGCGCTTGAAAGCCGCGTCATATACAACGTCTCGCCCCGCATGTTGACCACTATGATTAGCGACTGAGATAGCTCCTTCGCGGGTACTGCCAGATTTTATGACAATAATAGGCTTAGAGCGCGCCGCACTACGGGCTGCTGACATAAAGTGCCGATGATCTTTTATGCTATCAATATAGAGGAGTATTGCGTGGGTTTTACTGTCTCGCCCAAGAAAGTCGAGTAGTTCATTAAAGTTAATGTCGATGGTTTCGCCAACGGAAATAAAGTGCGAAAACCCTATTCCTTTATGGTTGGCCCAGTCTAACATGGTGGTTGCGATTGCTGATGATTGTGATATCAGTGCGACTTTCCCCGGTAACGCGGGTTGATGAGAGAAACTGGCGTTGAGCCCTAGGTGCGGTATTTGAATCCCTAAACTGCTGCCCCCAAGCAGACGTAGGCCATATCGCTCACTTATCTGTTGAACTTGTTGTTGACCGTTCAAGCCATCAACAACGGGGAGCTTGTCGATGCCTGCGGCTAAGATAATGGCATAGCGACATTGTGATTTACCTAGTTCAATTAACGCTTTGATAACCGATGTTGCTTTTATCGCTAAAATCGCGAGGTCGGGTGTTACTGGTAGCTCGCTAATGTTCTTATACGCCAATACACCACATACTGAATTACCTTTTAATGAGACTGGCATGATTGGGCCATTGAAGCGTCCCGCCAAAAGATTACGCATCACTAAATTCCCGGGGCGTCCGGTTTTATCAGAGGCACCAACCACCGCAATAGATTTAGGCGATAACAGATGATTGATCGGGTGACGATTCATTTAGTTTTCCTTGGTCTGTTTTAGCGTAACGTACTTGTATAGGTTAATTAATACGTCATTGTTAATCAATAGACATTGATCTAAGTCGCACAGTTGACTCAGCTTAAGTTAAGAATATATTCGCTAATATGTCATAATACTTAACAGAGACAAACAGACTAATAATTAGGAACTTAAATAATGTATTCATTGAGCAAAAAATGTACTGCGGTTGTACTAGCCGCTGCGACACTGACGTTAGGTGCTTGTCAGAGTGTTGATCCGTACACTGGTGAGAGCAAAACCAGCAAGGCGACAACTTATGGTATTGGTGCCGCGGTGGTCTGTGCATTAATCGGTTCGAAGAAAAATAGTAAGCACGCCCGTAACGCCGGTCTTGGTTGTGGCGCAATTGGTGCTGGTATCGGCGCTTACATGGATTCTCAAGAAGAAGAGATGCGCCAGGAAATGGCAGGCACTGGGGTTCAAGTAGAGCGTGATGGCGACCAAATTCGGTTAATTATGCCAGGCAATATTACCTTTGAGACTGCTCGTTTCTCGATTAACAATAATTTCCACAATACCTTAGATGGTGTTATACGTGTATTAACTAAGTTTCCTGACACGCAATTGATGGTTGGCGGACATGCCGACAGTACTGGCAGTGTACAGTTTAACCAGACATTATCTGCCAATCGAGCATTGTCAGTCGCAAACTACCTACAATCGCAAGGGATTGAGAGCATGCGGCTAATGAGTCGAGGTTTTGGTTCAGAAATGCCTGTCGCGTCAAACCAGACTGCGCAAGGTCGCCAGACTAATCGTCGTGTGCAATTAGATATCGTCGCTAAACCTTAGCAATCGCGGGTCTTATTATCAATTAAGTCGTAACGTCTTGTTACGACTTAATTGCGTGTTCAGTGTAATAATTCTCTGAATTATTAGTCATTTCCTGTCGTTTCATGCTAATTTAGTCACTCGCATTCTAATACCTATGTATTACTCAGAGATTAATCATGGTTGTAAAATCTAAGCTGCTCGTTGTTAAGTTGTTGCTTGTTGTGATATTTGTACTATTTTCGAATTATTCTTTCGGTATCAATCTTGAACCTAAACAGACAGTTAGGCTAATTAAGCCGCATACTAAAATTAGTTATTTTGGCAGCGAAGCTGGCCTTGAACAGTTTACGGTATCTACAATTGTACAAGATCAAAATGGCTTTATTTGGCTTGGCACCCCTAGCGGCATTGTTCGCTTCGACGGTGTTCGCTTCAAAAGCTTTTATGCCCAACCTAATGGGTTAAATAGCAGCTCGATCAGCAGCTTACTCGTGGACTCTAGCAATCGATTATGGGTTGGTACCGATCGTGGTTTGAATCGCTATAGTGAATCCAGTGAAGAGTTTATTGCCTTTACCAGCGATGGCTTGCTTGAGTCTAGAGTATTTACGATATTTGAGGATCCCGCGCACCGTATTTGGGTCAGTACGGCGTCGGGCATTCATCGATATGATGAAACGACGAATCAATTTAAATTACTTGAATTTTATCTGGGTGGAGAGCCCATTTCACCGCTAGAAATAAAGACTATATTTTCTCATGATGATCGCTATATATGGCTAGGATCTGAGACCCATGAAAACTATATCCTAGACACCCAAGACAACGAGCTTTATCCGCTGTCACAGCCCAATCCGTTGTCGATAACTCTCACAGGTACAGTCATCAATCATATCCTATCGCTAGATGCTACCCGGTTACTCGTTATCTCTGATCGTCAAATCATTCAGCATGCGAATGGCAAACTTAAGGTATTGTTGGAGCTTGAGTCAAATGACTTAAGCAGGATGCATCGTGCCATATTAGATGATGATGGTTACCTGTGGGTTTCCTCGAATAATGGCCTCAAGCGTTATTCCCTGTTGGGTGATCAGCTAATCGAAATAGCCAATGTGGTTGATACGCAGTCTATTTATAGCGTGTTTAAAGATAGTAACGGTACGGTCTGGTTTGGTACCAAACGCAATGGATTAGGTCAACATGCTAAATCTAATAACCTGTTCAAACACTTATCTACTAAGCACCAGAATTTATCTGACGACGTGGTGTGGGGAATTAAAGAAGATAAAGAGCAAAAGATTTGGGTTAGTGGTCAGTCAAATATTCTAAATCGATTAGATCTTAACACGAGCGCCGTCACCGATTACGATACAGGAGTGGTCGGTGATAAAGCCATTGCGTTTAGTGGCTCTAATTCGTTGTTTGTCGGTGGCGGATTTGGCCTCTACCAATACGATATCGATGCCGCTGATTTTACTAATTCTAAACAAGTAATTAGTAATAAAGATGTCGCTTATTTAACGGCTATCGATGACCACCTATACTTTGGCGCTTGGGCCGATGGCTTGTATCGCGTAAAAAATACTAAAAGTAGCACCGATAAAGAGTTGGAATCAATTTTGTTTGAAGGCCAAAATCTGCCTTACATCACGACACTTAATTCTTATCAAAACAAATTATATGTTGGCCAACTCAGTGGCTTATTATTAGTGGATGTGCAACAGGGGCGATCGCGCAATATCGCGATGTTTAACGACCTTCGAGTGAGTTTTATCCACATCGATGATAGCGGTGTCCTTATCAGTACCGGCAGTAATGGGGTGTACCATTTTAATCATGATCTGACTCAACTGATTAAGCATTATAATAATCCAGAATTGCTCAATCGTATCACCTATTCAGCGCTCAAGGGCGCGCAAGGCAACTTATGGCTTTCTACCGATAAAGGCATCTTACAAATCGCCGCAGATGATAATGTTAAAGTGTTTGATGTTTCTGATGGTCTTCAAGCGCTCGACTTTAATGGTAATAGCGCACTACTGAGTAGTGACGGCACTTTATTTTTTGGCGGTATGAATGGATTAAACTATTTAAATAGTCACAGAGACTACAGTCACATTATACATGACCCGAAATTGCTGTTTACTGACTTAACGATATTTAATAAGCCAGTCGCGATAGGCGCGGAAAAAAATGGCATTCGTACGATTAATAAGTCGATAGTTAACACTCCTAAAATTACGCTTAATCATACCGATTACCCCTTTGAATTGACCTTTACTTTAGTGAATTCGCCACAACCGAAAAAAGTCTATTATCAATATATGGTCGATGGCGTCGATAGTGATTGGATCACCAGTAAATCGACTCAAACCGCCACCTACACCAATTTGAATTTCGGTCATTATGTACTGCGCGTGCGGGCGTTTCATCACAACTCGCCTCAACCAATTGCTAATAATCAGATTGAAATCGAAGTGTTGCCGCCATTTTGGCTATCTCATTACGCGATAGCGCTTTACGCGACACTGCTTCTGCTATTGTGCTTTGTAGTCTCGCGGGTGTTGACTCAGCGAAAACTTGCTGCTCGAGCGATTAAGAAAGGCGCAGAACGCTTAGAATTGTCACTGTGGGGCAGCGGCGACATGATGTGGGATTGGGATATAAAGCGTCAAGAAATGCATTTGACCGATGACTGGCAGCAGTTTGATTATCTTGGTTTGCAAGACCGAGAGTTTAATAAGATTCATCCTAGTGATAGAAAAATCGTGCGAGAAAAGCTCGATGCTCTTTTAGCGGGTAATATTGAATTTTTTGAAGCGGACTATCGAGTCTGCCGTCATGATAATCCAGGGCAATGGGTATGGATTGTGGATCGCGCAAAAGTCGTAGAACGCTCTGAGTCAGGCGAACCACAGCGAATGACCGGCACGATTCGTGACATTACCAAACTCAAAGATGTAGAATTAAAACTTAACCTGCAAGCAAATGTAATGGCGAATATTAGTGATGCTATCTATGTGTTAGATCTTACATTTAATGTAGTGGAAATCAATGCTGCTTTCACTCAGATCACTGGTCTATTACCTAATCAGGTATTGGCAAGTAAGCGAATATTTAATACCTATCACGGCGGTGTCTCAGAGCATATCCAGAAACGTTTAAGTAATGGTGTCGATTGGTCTGGCGAAGTGATTGCAACCAAGCCTAATGGTAGCCAATATCACATCGAGTTAACGATTAATCCAATGCGTGATGCTGATCGAGAGATCAGTCACTATGTCGCGGCGTTTTCTGATATTACTCAGCGCAAAGAGACCGAGCAAGAACTGCGTAATTTATCTAATATTGATCCGTTAACCAACTTGCCTAATCGGTCATATTTCCAGTACGCGCATCGTAACCTAATTCGTCGTAAGGAGCCGCATGCGCTACTGACAATGGATTTAGATAATTTTAAGAAAGTTAATGATTCGATGGGACACGAAACAGGCGACAAATTACTATGCATGATTGCAGAACGCATTGAAAATAATGTCGACTGTCAGCATTTGTTATGCCGCTTAGGTGGTGATGAATTTGCGTTACTACTTGAAGATATTGATGATATCAGCATGATAACTCAAGTACTTTATGACATAGAGGTATCATTGCAGGAACCGTTTTATCTTGGCGACCAAGTGTTGGTCATGAGCAGTAGCATTGGAGTCGCCATTTATCCCACTGATGGTAAGAACACTGAGAACATGCTTCAGAGCTCTGACACCGCTATGTATCATGCAAAAGCTGAGTCAGGTTTTAGTTATCAGTTCTTTTCCGCATCGATGAATGAGTCGGCCGTGAGGCGTTTGCAGGTTGAGAGCATGATCCGACAAGCACTAAAAAACGATTGGTTTGAAGTGTACTATCAGCCGAAAATAGATGTTAAAACCCGCAAGGTGTTTGGGATGGAGGCATTAGTACGCCTTATTCATCCAGAGCTCGGCATGATAAGCCCCAATGAGTTTATTCCGATTGCTGAGGATACCGGTTTAGTCATCGCTATCGGTGAGAAAGTGCTAGACAAGGCCTGTTATGCAACCCAGCAATGGCGTAGAAGCGGGCTGTTTAACGGCCGCGTAGCGGTCAATTTAGCGGCTAAACAATTTACCCAAGCAAATTTACTAGAGCGGGTTGACCATATTCTAGAGTGTACCCAATTGCCCATCGCTAATTTAGAGTTTGAAATTACCGAAGGCACGGTGATTGAAGATCCTGAAACGGCAATTGCCACCATGAAAAAACTGACCGATAAAGGCATTCATTTGGCGCTGGATGATTTTGGTACTGGCTATTCATCATTAAGCTACCTTAAACGTTTTCCTATTCACACTTTGAAGATTGATAAGGCCTTTATTGATGACTTAGCGCATGAACAAGGAGAGCGTCATATGGTGGCATCGATTATTTCGATTGCCCACAATATGGGACTGAGTGTCGTCGCTGAAGGTGTAGAGAGCGTTGAGCAAGTTAACCTACTCAATGATCTCAATTGTGAAGTTATCCAAGGGTTCTATTTTAGTCGTCCGCTGTCTGAGGCTGATTTCACCTCATTTTTGTTACGTGAGCATCAACAGCAGGCAGGGTTTATCGAAAAGTAAAATTTTCTTAGGTTTTCTTAAAGTTGGCACGTTATTCGCAACATTGTAGTCGTTATAACAAAAACTTGACGAATAAACTTAAACTTTTAGGAAATTTTATGAAAACACTATTATTATCTGCTGTATTAGGTCTAACTTTTATCGCGACATCTGCATCTGCGGTATCAAACAACGAACAAACATCTGTATGGAAGCGTAGCGCTGAAATGACAGAAACTGCACAAAAATCAACTGATACAGAAGCTGAAGCATGGAGACGTATTCGTTTCGCTAAAGTTGATGTTACTAAAGATGAAGCGCCAAAGAAAGCATGGCGTCGTATCCGCTTCTAAGTGATTAGAACGCGCGCAAAGAGAAGAGCCTAGGCTCTTTTTTTTTGCTTTATTTTTGGTGGAATAGGTTCGCCAATTATTTGACATTGGCGATTACTGTCTTACCTTGCCGGGTAAAAAGCGCCTAAAATTGCCGCACGTCGAGCCCCCGTTACTTGCGGCAAATTACTGGTCATATTTTCGATAAAGCAATAGGCTAGCCACGCGAATGCAATGGCCTCCACCCACTGTGGCTCAAGGTCTAATTGCTGCGTTGAAGCGATCGAAACCGTGGGCAGTAGCGATTGGAGTCGTTGAAGCAGGTCTTGGTTATACACACCACCCCCGCAGATATACAACTCATCGACACCGTTTAATTGTCGCAACTCGTTGGCAATTGATTGTGCTGTTAATTGCGAGAGCGTTGCTTGAACATCCTGAGGCGCTAGATGCGAAAAATTACTTAAGTGTTGTGTTAGCCATGCGAGGTTAAATAATTCCCGTCCAGTACTTTTCGGTGCTGGCGTATTAAAGTAGGGATGTGTTAGCAAGCTATTAAGTAGTTCTGAGATCACTGCACCGGTTGCTGCCCATTGCCCTGATTCATCATATTGGCCGTCTTGGTGCTGTTGAAACCACATGTCTAGCAAGGTATTTCCTGGACCTGTATCAAATCCCGTGATGTCATCCCCGTCGCCGAGCCATGTGATATTACTAATCCCCCCGATGTTTAGGATAACCCGCTTTAATGTCTTATGGTTAAACTGCTGTTGATGAAACGCCGGTACTAATGGTGCACCTTGGCCGCCAAGAGCAATGTCTTTACGACGAAAGTCAGCAATGGTATCGATATCGGTTAAGGTAGCGATGGTGCAGGCGTCGCCAATTTGCAGCGAGAACGGATACGTTAAGTTTGGCATGTGCCGCACTGTTTGACCGTGTGAACCAATGGCGATGACTTGGTTAGCGTCGACATTATGAATTGCCAACAGCTCATTGGTTGCGGCTGCGAACAGTTCGCCACAGGCGCGGTCGCACTGTCCCAGAAGATTGATATCACCAGTCTTGGGATCGGCCAATTGATGTAGCTGGCTCAATAAAGGCTCTGGAATTGGTTTTTCGTGACTGGCAATGACCTGTAGACCATCGCCGGAGAAGTCCACTAGCACTGCATCGACACCATCCATGCTTGTGCCAGACATTAATCCGACGTAATAATTGACGGTCATGGCTAGTTTTCGTTATTTGCGAGCAACACATTTGTCGCGTTAAGTTGTGCCATACGCTGTGCTGCAACGGCTAAAAATTTGGACTTGTCTTTTTTAGCAATTGATTGTGATTTTGGGAGTTTCACGGTGCGAGGGTTACGATGTGAACCATTGACTAAGAATTCATAGTGTAAATGTGCCCCAGTGACGCGTCCAGTTGAACCGACATTACCGATACGCTGTCCTTGTTTTACTTTAGCCCCTCTACGGACAAATTTCTTGGACAAATGCAGATACTTAGTAACGTATTTCTCGCCATGTTTAATAAAAATATAGTTACCGTTATATTTGCTGTAAGACGACGCTATTACCGTACCAGCTCCTGCGGCGCTAACAGGAGTACCTGTCTTGGCGGCGTAGTCGATACCATTGTGCGCGCGAACATGCCCCGTGACTGGATGGAGACGTCGAGGATTAAAGCTTGAACTGATATATTTAAAGTTAACCGGTGCTCGTAGAAAGGCCTTACGCATGCTACGGCCAGTTTGTGAGTAATAGTCACCATCGCTATGGCGAATCGCGTTATAGCTTTGTCCTTGATTAACAAATTCTGCCGCTAAAATATCTCCGGTTTTAACACGTTCGCCGTCAAGGTACTTGGTCTCATAAATAATATTAAAATAGTCGCCTTCACGTATATCGAGGCCAAAATCGACGTCCCACCCGAATATATTAGCAAGATTCATGATCATCGAAGGTTCTAGTCCAGCCTCGACACCGGCGTTCCAGAAGTTATTTTTGATGGTGGCACCTGCCACTTGCTCACGTACTTCCAGCTCTTTAGTCAGTGTATTGGTAATATAGCCGCTATCTGTTTTGACGACTTCGAGGGTGTTAACGATATCTTGTTGATAGCGTAATTTGACCAGCTGTCCTTGGTCATTTGCGCCAAAATGAATGATTTGCCCCGGCATTATTTTTTTGAGTGTTACGGTGGCTTTGCCCAAGCTGGTAATTTTGTGAAGTGTGTTCGCGCTGTAGCCAGCCCGCTGAAAGATCAGCGCAAGGTTGTCACCCGATTTAATTTTAACTTGTTGCCAAGATAGTTTAGGTGTCGCTTTAGGGGGAACTGGTTTGGTTAACTTCTGCTGGACAGTGACGGGTGTTTTAACCGTTTCAAACACTGCACTCGCTGGTTGTTTACTGTGACTTAAATCAATGGGTGCTGAGTAGCGTGTAGCGACTTCTAAGGCACTATTTTGTGCATCTTTTGAGGCTTTCGCATCATCACTAGGAAGTAAAAATAACAGACCAGTGATGACGGTGACCGCAATAAGTAATTGCTGATGACGACGGGGTAATTGACGATAGAGATGTGTCATAACAAAAAGATGCAGCCTTTATGTGTAAAATAATATCAATTAAGACAATGTAAGCTTAATTATGTTCCCTAGCCAATAGAAAAACAACGATGAGATACTAGCTAAATAGATAAGCAATCTGTTAGCGCTATTGTAGCGCTGAATCAGTTGTTTTATCACCAGTAAAAAGTGTGCAATTTCTTTGTTTGATCGGCTTTTATCAAGTAAGATTACCAGCTTTATTTATATCCTTAAACCTTCAAGCCAATATTGTGCCAATAAAATGGTTTTTTAGTATCATTTTATTTATTAAATAATGATATTTGATGGGGTTTAGCTTACTAGTTAGGAGAACTGTGAATGTCACAGGTTGCAGATGCATTAGCCGAAATTAAACGTGGTGCTGATGAAATTCTTGTTGAAAAAGAATTGATTGAGAAATTAAAATTAGGCCGTCCGCTTAGAATTAAACTAGGAGCGGATCCTACTGCACCAGATATTCACCTTGGCCATACGGTTATTTTAAATAAAATGCGTCAATTCCAGCAGCTGGGTCATGAAGTGACCTTTCTGATTGGTGATTTTACAGCGATGGTTGGTGATCCGACCGGAAAAAACTCGACACGTCCACCGTTGACTAAAGAGCAAGTGCTTAAAAATGCTGAGTCGTATACCGAGCAAGTGTTTAAGATCTTAGATCCAGAAAAAACTAAAATCGCTTTTAACTCTACTTGGTTGGAAGAGCTTGGGGCTGCAGGCATGATTAAGCTGGCGGCGAATCAAACTGTTGCTCGAATGCTTGAGCGTGACGATTTTAAAAAACGTTATGCTGGTGGTCAACCGATTGCTATTCATGAGTTCCTTTATCCGTTGCTGCAAGGGTATGACTCTGTTGCGATGGAAACTGATGTTGAGCTAGGTGGTACGGATCAAAAGTTTAATTTGTTGATGGGGCGTGAGCTGCAAAAAGCTAACGGTCAAAAACCACAATGTGTGTTGATGATGCCGCTACTTGAAGGATTAGACGGCGTTAAGAAGATGTCTAAATCAGCCGATAATTACATTGGTATTAATGATGCGCCGTCAGATATGTTTGGTAAGATCATGTCAATTTCAGATGTTTTAATGTGGCGCTATTATGAATTGCTGAGCTTTAGACCGTTGAGTGAAGTCGAGCAATTTAAGACCGATATCACCAACGGCACCAATCCTCGCGATATTAAGATCACCTTGGCTAAAGAAATTATTGCACGTTTTCATAATGAAGAGGACGCTGAGGCCGCTCATCAAGAGTTTATTAACCGCTTCCAGAAAGGCGCAATGCCTGACGAAATGCCTGAGCTTACGTTAGCGGCGATGCCGATTGCGAATCTGTTAAAAGAAGCTGGCTTGGTGAGCTCAACATCCGATGCACATCGTATGATCAAACAAGGCGCGGTGAAGATCGACGGTGAAAAATGTGTCGATAATAAATTTCTGCCAGAAGTCGGCACAACTTGTGTTTATCAAGTTGGTAAGCGTAAATTTTCCCGCATCACGATAGGATAATGATTACATCTAAATGACTTGGACGTGCGTGAAAACTGCATTTTCAAGTAGTATAGTTATCGGTATGGATGAATTCGATTGTCATCCATACCATCCCCTTCATTAACAACCCCATTCACTGTTTTAATGTACACCAGCAAAAACGCTTACTCCTTAATGAATTGACCTGATTTAGACTTAATTGAATTGTTGTGTTTTGTGATCTGGATCACTTTTTTCGTTGTTTGCTCTAAATTTACGCTAAGCCTGCGTTTTTACGACTATATTTCTTAATGGATTGTAAGCAATGATTTTAGTCATCAATGATTAATGTAGTCTCATCGACTCACGATTTCTGCCATGATTTGAAGATCTTTGTCTTACCTTAAGATGCGAATTGGTTTATCCAATTGGTGTATGCGGTCGCTGCGGTTGATATTTCTTTGCTGTTCACTTACGCGATCATATTCTACATTTTGTGGGAAATAATAATGAAAACAAATAAGTATTTTGTACGTCGAGCAGTATCGTTAGCCGTGAGTGGGGTACTGTTAAGTTTACCTATCACTTCGATGGTTAACGCTGAGACGATTTGGTCAGAAAATTTTGACGCGCCCGAGCAACAGGGAAAAGGAGCCATTGGCTCAATAATTGATGTATCTGGTATTACAACGTGGAGCATCGATATTTCACAAGCTGAATTATCAGCAACCAGTGATTGGTTTCAGGTCACCAGTCAACAATTTGAAGCGAGAGATGTCGATGGTGCAGCGATTTGGCTGTCACAGGCGATCGATATTAGTGGCAAGTCTGACCTTACAATTGAGCTAGATGTCTCAACATCAGGCACCTTTGAGTCCACTGATTATTTTGATTTGGAATACTCAATCGATGGTAGTGACTTTATTAAGGTCACTAACTACCAAGGTGGCGGTAGTGATATACACACACTGATCGATGACATCAATAGTGTTCATATTAGTCATGGCGTGAGTACTGGTAACAGTATTCAGATCCGCCTATCGATGGTAAATAATGCCGGCACCGAATATACACGATTTGATAACGTGATGGTCAACGCTGGTGGCGATGATGGCGGCGGCGGTGATCCTGGAGATGGCGGTGGTTCAGGTGCCGGCGTTACGTTCTCTGGCCAATGTTATAATTGCCCCGATGTAACGACCATTGCTGATGCGGCAGCATTTGATGACGCCGATTATTACAGCGATGTGATCAGCGCTATCACTGCCGGTGATTCAGCTGATCAAATACATGATGTGCTTAATGGTGTATTACAAGCAAGCCATCACCAGCTAACCTACTCTGAAGTGTGGACAGCACTAACCCAGACCGATGAAGATCCTGCCAATACCGATAATGTTATTTTGATCTATAGAGGTAACTCAATCGAAAAAATGTCGAACGGCAGTGGCTCACAATCAAATGATGGTGATAACTGGAACCGAGAACATGTTTGGGCGAAGAGTCATGGCTTCCCAAGCTCTAGCCAATACGCCTATACCGATATTCATCATTTACGACCATCAGATATCTCGGTTAATGCCTCGCGTGGCAACCTCGATTTTGATTTCAGTGATGCACCGTTAGCTGAAGCACCTGAAAATCGCGTTGATGGTGACTCATTTGAGCCGCGCGATGTCGTTAAAGGGGATGTTGCGCGTATGGCACTCTACATGGATGTGCGCTATGACGGTGATGACGGCTCGACGCCAGACCTACAACTTCTTAATAACCTTACTAGTGTTGGTGAAGCACGCCTCGGTAAATTATGTAGCTTGCTTGAATGGCATCAGGCAGATCCCATTGATGAGTATGAACAACGTCGTAATAATCGCATTTATGAGTTCCAAGGCAACCGTAACCCGTTTGTCGATCATCCTGAATGGGTTGATGTGTTATTTAACATCGACTGTAGCGGTGATGGCGGTGGCGGAGGCGATCCAGGGGGAGACAGCGATGAGTTGTTTTTCTCTGAATATGTCGAAGGCAGTGGTTATAACAAAGCGCTAGAGATATTTAACCCGACGAGTGACGCTGTCGATTTAAGCAGTTATTCAATCGCGGTTTACGCCAATGGTAGCGCGACTGCGTCATCAACTTATCAACTTTCCGGTTCACTAAGTGCAACTGACGCTGTGGTTATCGTTAATAACAACAGTGCGGTTAGTGATGAGCTAAAAGCACTCGCTGACCACTTTAGTAGTGTAATTAATTTTAACGGCGATGATTACGTTGAGTTACTGTACGGCGAGTCTCTGGTTGATAATGTCGGTACGTACACGGTACGTGAGAACTGGGGTAAAGATAAAACAATCATTCGTCGCCCTGAGGTTACCCAAGGAGATAGCAATCGAGATGATGCATTTGATTTAGATGCGCAATGGATCACTGAGTCAAAAGATGATTTCTCTAATCTTGGTAGTCACAACGGTGGCAGTGGCGGCGGCTCTGTTGAAGTTGGGCTGTGTGGTGAAGACGCCACCCCAATTTATGCTATTCAAGGCAGTGGTGACCAATCGCCAATGGTGGGAGAAGAACTAGTGATTGAAGGCATCGTGACCCATGTTGCCCAAGGATTACAAGGTTATTACGTACAACAAGCACCATCGTCATCAGATAATGATGTAAGCACCTCTGACGCTGTATTTGTTTATCATAATGGTATTAGCGAGTTTCCAACTGTTGGGCATGAAGTACGCGTCCTTGGTAGCGTCAATGAGTATTACGACAGCACGCAATTGAGTGTCAGTGATAATGCATTGGATTGTGGTGAAGCCGTTACGATAACTCCTGTTGGGATTGCACTACCAATAGCTGATATGGTCGATTGGGAACCCTTGGAAGGCATGTTAGTGAGCATTGAGCAATCTCTGGTGGTGACGAATACCTATGATCTGGGCCGCTATGGTCAGCTCACGTTATCGAGCGAGCGTTTAGCGATACCAACCAATCAGTATTTACCCAACAGTGTACAAGCGATAGCCTTAGCATCGAGTAATGAGCGTGACCAATTGATATTGGACGATCAAAGTAGCAGTCAATATCCAACGTCATTGCCTTATTTGAGCGAAACATTGAGCTACTTATCACCAGTACGCTTAGGGGATAGCTTTGAGTCTCTAGTTGGCGTTATTGATTATAGCTACGGTGACTACCGACTATTCAACACTGAACTACCGCTGTATTCACAGGTTAACCCTCGACCTGTTGTGACGACTCCAGAGTTGTCACAACTTCGTATTGCTAGTATGAATGTGCTCAATTACTTCAACGGTGACGGTAACGGTGGTGGCTTTCCAACATCGCGCGGCGCCGATAGTCAGGAAGAGTTTGATCGTCAGCATGCCAAAATCATTAGTGCCATCAGCGGATTAAATGCCGATGTTATTGGTTTGATGGAAATTGAAAACGATGGTTATGGTGATGACTCAGCTGTAGCGCAATTAGTTGCTGGATTAAACGAGAATCATGGCGAAGCGGTTTATCAGTTTGTTAATGCTGGTGGTACCGGTTTAGGCACCGACCAAATTACAGTCGCCTTGGTATATCGTAGTGACCGTGTTGAGTTAATGGGGAGTGCCGTGACAAGCTCCGCTGCTCCTTTCGATTTTGGTAATCGTCAACCGCTTGCTCAAACATTCAAACAGCTTGCTAACGGCGAAGAACTTACGATTGCAGTCAATCACTTTAAGTCAAAAGGTAGCTGTAGTAGTGCTTCTGGTGACAATCAAGATCAAGGTGATGGTCAAGGATGTTGGAATGCAATGCGGGTGGAAGCGGCAACTGGCTTAAGTCAGTGGCTAGCGACAAGTCCAACCGGCACCAGCGACACCGATGTTTTAATTATCGGTGATATCAATGCTTATGCGAAAGAAGATCCAATCACGATGTTTGGTGAGCTTGGCTTTGCCAACTTGGTTGCAACCTATGGTGGTGATGCCGCTTATAGCTACAGCTTTAGTGGTGAAATGGGGTATCTCGATCACGCGCTAGCCAATGCGAGTTTAGCCGAACAGGTTGATAACACGCAGGTGTGGCACATTAACGCCGATGAAGCTCGTGTATTTGACTATAATCTAGAGTCAAAGTCTGCAGCGCAGATTGACAGTTACTTTGGCGACAGTGCTTATCGCAGTTCAGATCATGATCCTATCGTGATTGATATGACACTTAGCTCTGCAATTATTGGTGATTTTGATGATGATGGCGACATCGATATTAACGATGTTAGAGCCTTTTACGGTCAGTTAAGAGCAGGACAGAGCTTTTCTGATGATTATGATTTTAATCACGACGGCGTCGTAAATAGCCGTGATGTTCGTGCATTAATGACCCTGTGTACACGCACTCGCTGTGCAATTGAATAAGGATGTATAAGATGTATAAAATAATAAAAACCCTATTAGCGTCGGTATTACTGGCCGTGTCAGTCGGCGCTAATGCCAACTTAATCAGTGTTGAACTTGATAACACTAGCTACAGTGTTGGAGACAACATTGTTGCTAATATCTACTTTTCAGACATTGAGCAAGACAGCTTTGGCCAAATAGCGCTAGCGGCATTTGAATTCGATTTATCGTTTGATGATTCGTTAATCGCCTTTGATAGTATTTTGTTTGGCGATGGCTTAGATCTAGGGATTAATGGCAGTGAGCAAAACTTCTCACAAATCGGTTCAATACTGACTGTTGAGGAGGTTAGCTGGGAATTTTCTGGACTGGAGGCGATACAGGCCCCGTCATTCTTATTAGCGAGTGTGTCGTTTACTGCGTTACAGGTGGGCGAAGAGCTATTATCAATCACGCCACAGATATTCTCGGACATGGGTGGTAGCTCTGGCGTTTTTGATGTGATTGATGTGTCAAATCGCTCAGTCATTGTGACGGGTGGTCCGGTGTCAGTGCCTGAGCCAACAGCGTTATCGCTATTCGCCTGTGGCCTGATGTTATTAGTTGGCCGAATCTCACGTCGCTAATATGTTGAGCAGATAAAAAGGCCTCGTTAGTTAACTAGCGAGGCCTTTTTTTGTGACTATTTCGCGTTGAAATAATGTCGATAAGCTCAAATAGCGTTATTGGCGATAAGAGCTTTAGTCGAACTGATGTTACATATACTGCTTAAATATCTTATCGATGTTGGCACGACGAAAGCGTGTTAACCATTTTCTGACCAGCTCTGGGTAATCACTCGGAGACTCGATATCTTGCCAGTGATTGATTTGCTGGGTGTGAGTGATAATCTCTTGGTGCTCTTTATCAAACATTGCTGTTAATTGACCTTGTTGGTCATCGATCAGTAGTCCGTTTTCGATATCGAGACGCCACGCGCGTGGATTGAGGTTATTGCCCGTCAATAAGTGATAACGACCATCGACTCGGACTCCTTTAAGGTGGAACGAATTTTTTTCATGACGCCACAATCGAATAGTTAGCAAGTCACTGTCTAACGATTTTTGATGGCGTTTAGCAAATGCTTTAAGCGTTGTTTCATAGAGATAGGGAATGAGTCCAATTTTGCTAAACGGTTGGTCTTCTGGAATGAAGAAGTCACTAGCATGTTTGTCACCCACCACAATATCAATCTTAACGCCCAAGCGCAGCAAACGAGTGATATCGCGTTTAAGAATGCCGGGTAGATTAAAGTAAGGGGTATATAAAACGAGATGCTTACTACATTGACGCAATTGCTGGTGGATAACCTTATTGAGCTGATTGGTACGCTTCCCCAAACCGATTAACGGTGTAACCGTCAATACGTCCTGGCTTATCTCTGGCAGCTGATATTTGGTTTTTGATAACTGCTTGTGCTGCGCTGCTATTTTCTTCTTAAATTTGGTGCCAATTTCCAATGGATGACGGTCAAATAAATAAACACCCTCGCTTGGAATTAATGCGTGCTGTAAATAGGTGACAAAGCTGTCAGCTAACGGTGTGGAGTTAATGGTGCAATAGCGATCGTAACGGTAGCGCTTTTCCTGATGGAGATAGATATTATTAATGCTGGCACCGGTGTATAACACGGTATCGTCGAGCACCATCCCTTTAAGGTGGAGCACACCAAAGACTTCGCGTTGCTTAATCGCGACACCGTAAAATTGAATGAAGTCGGGATGTTTCTCATCTATTTCACGATAGAATGCAGCATTACCGTCAGATTTGTCATGACCAATAAGGCCGCGCCTGGCGCGATGAAAGTCAACAAACACCTTGATGTCTAGTGCCGGATGGCGCTCTTTTGCTGCAATCAGATGCTTGATCACAAGTTGCCCTGCTTGGTCATTTTCCAAGTAGAGAACGGTGATATAGATCCGTGTCGTTGCGCGATCGATAAGCGTTAACAGGGTAGCAAGGTATTCTCTCGCCGACAGTAGGATCCGAAAATCGTCTGCGGTTATTGCTGTTTTTGGCAGGGTGTCAAGTAACTGTTTGCGTTGGTAAAGGCTAACCATAGTTGGATGTTTTATCTTTTATTTTTATCTATGGCTAACTTTAGCTCGGAATAGCGCGCAGTTAAAGTTTTTGCGCTATTTATTTTACGATTCGTTAGCCACGTCGCCTAATGAATTCGGCTTAGTGACAATGTTTTTTATCTCAAGTAGTGTGGTCAGACCATAATAAATGTTGGAATAAAGATATGCTCGGTCTGCCGATAAATTTACTTTTTGGATTATCGTTAATATTAACCATTGTTGGAGAGCGGCCAAACAATCGGATGGTTCATTATATTTTTAAACCGATCACGATGCTCATTATTATCGGCGGCGGAGTCATGACGGGTATCAGCGATACACCTTTTGGTTATTGGATATTGTTCGGATTGGTTATTAGTATTGTTGGTGACATATTTATGATGCTCCCAAGTGACAAATTTGTGCAAGGACTGTCAGCGTTCTTGGTCACCCATCTCGCTTACATTGTGGCATTTTGTTATTTATATGATGGCGGTTTAACGCTGTTTTGGTGTGTCGGTGTTGTTGCTTTCTCTGTGATTTTTTACACCATGTTATGGCCTCAACTTGGTGAGTTGAAGCTCGCTGTTGGCGTCTATATTAGTGTTATCAGCGTTATGGTGTGGCTTGCGGGTGAACTATACCTTCAACAAAGCAACCCCACGAACTTGTTACTGTTATCTGGCGCTATTATCTTTGCGCTATCAGATGCCACGATCGCGTGGAATCGATTCAAAACTCCATTCAAATGGGCCCAATTACAGATTTTACTCACCTATTTTGTCGCCCAATGGCTCTTTGTACATGCCATACTCTCGTGACCTAACGTATTAGGTTACTCAATACCATCGTCGCGCTATGACGCTGCTCTGGCGCTATCTGCCATTTTTTATCAAAGGTAGCGCCACGTTCAACGCAGACAAATTGACGATAACTATCACTGCCGACATCAGTCATTGTTGCCGCTAATAGCGCACCTGGATTCCAGGTGATCACGCTATCGCAATTGTCTCCGCTAACCTTAATAGGCGTCTTACAGTTAATGATTTGGGTCGTAGTGCCATCAACAAAACAGCGATCAACCTCTTGTGAGAAGGTGAGTTGACCGTTCAAAGTTGCTACGCTATTACCCAGTGTTTTATCCATAAATTGACAACCCGCTAAGCCTGATACCGACACGGTTGCAATATCATCGATCGCAAAATAACTATGCAATGCCCATTCACAGTCAATGGGTTCGATAGAATTATTTTCTAGCGAAAATTCGATAGCGAGTTCTTCGCTGAGGGTAAACTCAATCTTCATCTTAAATTGGTGTGGGTAAATGGCATTACTTAACTCATTGGGGCCCAAGGCTAGGGTGATATTCACATCACCGTCTTGAGTCACCGTGACGTTGGTTTGTTGCCAAAAACTAGTACGAGCAAAGCCATGGTTGGGGTAGGTTATCCCTTTACGTTCAGGGCCGCTATAAGGCCCAAACCAAGGGGCACACACGGGGACGCCGCCACGAATCGCCTTACCTTGTTCAAAGATAGCCAGTGGGCTCAACCATAATAACGGCGGTTTCCCTGTGGCATTAAATTCAAGGATTTGACCACCGTAAAGTGAAATTACCGCATGGCATTTTGGGCTATCAACGATAATTAGCGGCAGTGCTTCACGAGATTGGTATCGCACTTTAGTGTCGGACGTCGAAACAAGAAGCTTGGTCATCATATTCTGCTGTTTAAAATAGTTAAGTGACAGGAGTATAATAGCAAATAATTAATTAGTCATGGTAGCAAGGAATATAATAGATGAAAAAGGTCGCAGTAGCAGTAGGCGTTATAGAACGAGCTAATGGTGATATCTTAATCGCCAAACGCCATCAACACCTACATCAAGGGGGGAAATGGGAATTTCCAGGTGGCAAAATTGAGCTGGGAGAAACGCCGCTCACCGCGTTGTCTCGTGAGCTAAATGAAGAGGTTGGCATTGTGGTCAATAATGGCAAGCCGTTACTGATAATTGAACATGACTATGGCGACAAAGTGGTGGTGCTTGATATTTGGTTGGTGAATGATTTTAACGGTGAAGGTCATGGGAATGAAGGGCAGCAAATAAAATGGGTGGCCAAAGCTGACTTGGCCAATTATCAGTTTCCCGCTGCTAATGCACCTATTCTAGAAGCACTAAACGTTATTCCTGATTAAAGAAATCATCATTGAGCGGTAAATCGAACTCATCTATTGCCATTGGGTCAATTGCTGGCGCGCCAGCAATGGTATTTGATTCACTCGCCCATTCGCCTAAATCAATTAACTTGCAACGCTTACAGCAAAAGGGACGAAAGGTATTTTCTGGGGTCCATTGCACCTGTTTCTCACAGGTTGGACAGTTTACAACGGTCATATTTTCTCAGTTATATTGTTTGGGGCTTGCTAGCAGCAAGCTAATTCGAACTTTATATCATGGAGTGGCTGTTCGTTCCAAGCAATAAAACGAATTGAATAACGACTACGATAACCACTGACGGTTGGGTAGCAACCTTGTTGAACTGACAATTTAATTCGAATGAGCTGAGTTTGTTCACAATTGCTCTGATAGAAACCGTCAACAGCAAGTTCGTGGCTGTAGGTTGTGGACTCGCGGGTTAGCTGCAACAGTAAATAAATCGCCTCGATAGTCGCTTCAAAAGGAGCAATCCAATGTTCAAAGCTCGTGACTTTTTCTGTGGCAGGTAGATGGTTCCAATAATGCAACATCGGCGTATCAAATTGACATCCACCACCGGGAAGGGCAGATTTATTTTTTATTTGAGTCAGTAAGGGATCTTGTTGAATCATACGTTGTGCATGATTAGGCGCAGCTTGAGAAAAATTAAATTGTTCGATTTTTGTAATTAATCTTTCGAGTTTGTCTTTGTCGATACCATCGTCTTGGCGTAAACGCATTAGCGCAATCTTATGCCGGTCTAGATCCCGAATCAGTTCTTTCTTGAGCTCACCACGATCAATTTGCTCAGCGAGGGAAAAAAGTAACTCAAAAAAGGGTTTAAACAGTCGTGGTTGTTCGATATTCCGATAAGCGAGGACTTGCTCGGACAGTTGTTCAATACGTAAATAACAACGCGTTTTTTCTGTTAATGGATGTTCGTAAACAATGGTGTCAGACATAATAGGGTGTCTTCAGGTTAGTTTAATCGTTATCCTACTTAGTCATCGATTAACGTAACTAAGCTCCGTCCCATCTATTATTCTTATTGTGGGGATATTGAATAACGTTATCAACTCATCAATACGTATCAGGTTCCTTCCTTAATACATGCAAGTACTCATCATGCAATTTTTTAACATCGTTAGTCAAGTTATTGATCATTCCGTTATTTTTAATTACATCGTCAGCCAGGGCTAGTCGTTTCAGGCGTGGGATCTGCGCAGATATAATAGATTTTGTTTGCGCCTCATTATTATTATCTCGTTTAATGGTGCGCTCGATTTGGTTCTGCTCATGCGCGTCAACCACTAATACCCGTGACACCAGTGTTTGCATATTATTCTCAAGCAGCAACGGTGCGACCAAAATAGAGTAGGGTGATGTGGTTGCTTGCAACTGTTCAATAATAGTGTGACGGATAAGCGGGTGCAATAAGTCGTTGAGCCAGTTTTTTTGATTCACATCGGAGAATATGATGGTGCGTAATGCGCTGCGGTCTAGGCCGCCGTCATCTTGAAGTACCGTGTCACCAAAATGGTTAGCAATTTCTTGTAACGTATCAGTTCCTGGCTCAACCACTTCCCTAGCAACAATATCAGCATCGACAACATCAATCCCTAATGCAATAAACAAGTTCGCGACGGTTGTTTTACCGCTTGCAATGCCGCCAGTTAAACCAATAATCATCCGTTAGAGACCAATTGATGTGAGATAGGCTTGATTGATTTGCTCACCCCACATCATCGCCACCCATCCTGCAAGCGCGAGATAGGGCCCAAAAGGAATGGCAATGTTTCGGTCTTGGCCTCGAATCACCATAATGCTAATACCGACGAAGGCGCCAATTAAAGAGGATAGTAATATGGTGACAGGAAGTGCCTGCCAACCAAGCCATGCGCCAATAAGCGCAAATAACTTGAAGTCGCCGTAACCCATGCCTTCTTTACCAGTTAGTAATTTAAATAACCAATAGATCGACCACAAGCTCAAATACCCCGCCATCGCGCCAATGATAGAACTGGTTAGGTCGGTGTAAAGCACATTCATATTGGCGATGATACCGATCCACAGCACGGGCAATACGATAGAATCGGGTAATAGCATGGTATCAAAATCAATAAAGGTGAGGGCGACAAGGCTCCAAGTGAATACCAGTGCAAACAGACATTGCCAAGTAGCACCAAAATGTAGAGCAACGGCCAGTGACATTATGCCGGTAAATGCTTCCACTAATGGGTAACGCGCTGAAATTTCGACACGACAGCTTTTACATTTCCCCTTGAGCCATAAATAGCTAATGACAGGGATGTTCTCTAATGCCCCAATCTGATGTTGGCACTTTGGGCAAGCAGAGCGTGGCACCACTAAATTATAAGCCGATTGCTCTTGCTGCTCTATTTCTAAAAATTCCTGCGCTTCGGCTCGAAACTCTTGTTCCATCATAATTGGCAATCGATGGATAACGACATTTAAGAAACTGCCGATCAACAAGCCTAAAATGGTTACCGTGCTATAAAAATAGGCAGGTGATTGTTCAAATAATAAAAAAAGTTCGTTCATTAGTTACTCTAGACTATGTTGCCGATTTCAAAAATAGGTAGATACATACCGATGATTAAGGCACCGACAATAGTGCCGATAACCACCATTAACATCGGTTCGATTAGTGTGGTTAGGCCATCGACGGCATCGTCCACTTCCATTTCATAAATGTTGGCAACTTTATTGAGCATGTCATCGATTGATCCCGCTTCTTCGCCAATCATGATCATCTGGATCAATAATTCTGGGAACACGTTTGATGTACGCATCGCCACATTAAGCATTAAACCGGATTCAACCTCACGTCTCGAGGCTAAAATAGCTCGGCGATATAACGCATTACCTGATGCGCCAGCGGCAGACTCGAGACCTTCTAATAGTGGCACACCGGCACTAAACGTGGTTGCTAGCGTTCGGCTAAATCTGGCGATTGATGATTTGTGTAAAATAGGGCCAATCACCGGTAATTTTAGGAGGAATAGATCGGTTCGATCGCGCACTTTCTGTGAGTTAAAGTGCGCACGCTTAAAGCCAAATACAGACGCGGCAATCACTCCGATAATGATATACCAAGAGCTTTGAACCGCTTCCGATATCCCTAAAATTATTTGAGTGAAGGCAGGTAACTCAGCACCAAAACTTGCAAAGATTTCTTGAAACTGTGGCACCACAAAGATAAGGAGTAACATTGTTACGCCAAATGCTACCGCAATAACGGCTGCAGGATAGAACATTGCTTTCTTGATTTTTGATTTTAGTGCTTCGGTTTTTTCTTTATAGGTTGCGATACGGTCGTATACCGAGTCTAGTGCGCCTGAGTGCTCTCCGGCGGCGACCAAGTCACAATAAAGTTCGTCAAAGTAGCGGCGATGAACACGTAATGAGTCCGCGACCGGAATCCCTGACTGAATGTCATTGTTTACCGTGCCCAAAAGTTCGCGCATGCTTTCTTTTTCATGCCCCTGAGACACAATGTTTAGCGTTTGCACTAATGGCACACCTGCAGACAACATGGTGGCGATTTGACGCGTTACCATCGCCATATCCATTGGCAGAATTTTGTTTGAAGAGCCAAAACTAAATAGGGGTTCAGGCTTTTTCTTTAACTTGGTCGGATTAACGCCTTGGCGACGCAATGCTTCTTTAACTGATTTTTCGTCGGTACCCTTATATTCACCATTGGTTCGCTCGCCTTTGCGATTAATTCCTTGCCAAATATAGGTGTATACCTTTTGTACTTTTTTTGTGTTCTTACGTGGTGCCATGTCCAATCCCTATCAATGTGTAAACACTAAAAACTAGTAACACGATTAATCTCAGCCAGGCTAGTAACACCGGACATTGCTTTTATTAATCCTGATTTTCGCAAGCTATTAACGCCTTCTTGCGCTGCAACGTCAGCGATCTCTAACGAGTTACCGCCTTCCATAATTATTCGACCAATGGCTTCAGTAACAGGCATCACTTCATAAAGGCCGACTCGCCCTTTGTAGCCTGCTGAACATTTATCACAGCCCTTGGGCTGGTAAAATTGCGGTGAAGTTGCGATTTGTTCGGTGCTATACCCCAGTTTTATTAACTCTGCTTGGGGGAGCGCTTCTGCCTTTTTACAGTGTTCACATAAACGCCGAGCAAGACGTTGAGCGATAATTAGCGTTACCGAACTAGCGATGTTGTATCCAGGCACGCCCATATTAACTAAACGGGTAATGGTTTCCGCCGCAGAGTTGGTGTGCAGCGTCGATAGTACTAAATGGCCTGTTTGAGCGGCTTTTATTGCAATTTCGGCGGTTTCTAAATCTCGTATTTCACCCACCATGATGACATCGGGATCTTGACGTAAGAAGGCGCGTAGCGCTAACGAGAAATCTAGACCCGCTTTGTTATTAATATGGACCTGATTAACACCACTGAGATTGATCTCCACCGGGTCTTCCGCAGTTGAAATGTTACGCTCGGGGGTATTTAAAATGTTGAGTCCGGTATATAAAGAGACTGTTTTACCAGAACCGGTAGGGCCGGTAACCAGGATCATACCTTGCGGCTGCTGCAAGGCATCTTGATAAAGCTTCTTTTGCTCAGGTTCATAACCGAGCGAGTCGATACCCATCATCGCGATGGACGAATCGAGGATACGCAGTACTAATTTTTCGCCAAACAAGGTTGGTAATGAGCTTACACGAAAATCGATAGACTTCTTGGCAGAAATTTTTAGCTTGATCCTGCCATCTTGTGGTACCCGTTTCTCTGCGATATCCATCTTCGACATCACTTTTAATCGTGCGGCCAAGCGTCCAGCTAAGTAAGCGGGAGGACTACCCATTTCATGCAAGATACCATCGATACGAAAACGGACACGGTAATTTTTTTCATAGGGTTCAAAGTGTAGATCCGATGCACCTTTTCTGATTGCATCCATCAAAAGTTTATTAATGTAGATGACAATTGGTTGGTCGTCGGTATCACTTTCTTGTTCTGGTGCGCTTTGGCCGGAGCTATGATCAACGTCGATAGCGCTTAGCTCTTCTTCGTCAAAATCATCGAGTGAGAGTGCGCTAGAGTCAGACTCAAATAAATGCGTAATAAATGCTTGGAGCTGGTCTTCGGCGACTAATATTGCTTCGGTACGCATGCCGGCATTAAATTGAAACTCTTCTAATGCGGCGTTATTCGTGGGGTCACCAATCGCAACAAATAAACGGCTGCCACGAACGAACAACGGCACGGCAAAATGTTTTGCGATACGCTTTTCATTCATCAAGTCCATTGGCAGTTGATTCTGGTCAAAGCTCGCCAGATCAAATAATGGAGTGCTGAATTCTTTACTACATAACACCGCAACCTTGGCGGCATCAATCAGTTTCTGCTCAACCAGAAAACTCAGTAGGGGCTTTTTGGCTTTATCGCAGTCTGCTACCGCTTTTTCTGCGGCTTGTTTATCAATCAGCTGATTACTAACTAAGGTATCAAGCAAGCCATGAAATGAGGAAGTCCCTACCATTTTTTATATCCATTTTAACGTTAATGCAATATAGCCAAAAAATCTTGGCGTTAGCGGCGAAATTATCGCATCAATGCGTGAGGCATTGTCACTGCAAGCTTAAACTAAATTGGACATGAAGACTATCACTTCACCACAACGTGGTGCTTTTTAAGAAAAATAATCATTTATCATCGTATTTAAGTATTATTCATTAAAATGATTACTAGCACTAAAGTGCTAGTAATGCTGGGTTCGTTGTATTTTGTTACTATTTGTGGTATTTTTTTCGCCACTATTGAGGAAGCGCTGCCAACAACAAGTAACAGGCTCCGGTAGTTATATTTCGAAAATTTCGTTGATATTGCAGTTATAACGTCATGAAATTTCAATTTAATTAATACCAATGGCTGGTTTAGGACAACATATTACGTTAGTCTGTGAGGTGTGACCGTTAGACTTGGCTGATATTTAACCGATTTGTGCAACTAAAGTGTTAGTTGGTAAGGGTTAGTCATTAATAAGCAGCGTGTCCATTGAAAAAATGGCATCAATAACATGTCAAAAATCAGCCCATTAGTATCTAAAGGATAAAAATTATGAAAAAAGTACAACAAGGTTTTACACTAATCGAATTGATGATCGTTGTTGCGATTATCGGTATTCTAGCAGCCGTTGCATTACCTGCTTACAAAACGTATTCAGATCGCGCTCGCTTCAGTGAAGTCGTTTTAGCGGCGACTCCTGCTAAAACGGCAATTGAATTGTGTGTTCAAGTTTCTTCTGTTGCCGCTGGTTGTCACAATGTTGATGATGGTACAGATGGTTCTACCAATGGTTGGGCTATATCTAAGTATGTTGAGAAAGTTGAGATTGGCGGTGATTCAGCTGCACCATATGTTCTAGTTTCATCTAAAACTGGAGACCCATTTGATGGCGCTACGTTTAAGTTGTTAGGTGAAGTGTCTGGCGGTACTATTACGTGGGACAATACTGCAGGTACTTGTGGTACTGCAGGTTTATGTTAATAGGTTAGTATCTACAATAAAAAAAGCTCCCGCGGGAGCTTTTTTTGACTCAAAGAAACTTAAACTAACCGCATCGACAAATCAGTCGCTTGCACATGCTTAGTTAACGCCCCTACCGAAATATAATCAATCCCTGTTCTCGCAAAATCGCTAATCGTTTCAATGGTGACATTACCTGACACTTCTAATTTGGCACGGCCTGCATTGAGCGTTACTGCTTGCTGCATCATTGCGATATCAAAATTGTCTAACATCACGATATCACTACCGGCATCGAGTGCTTGGCCCAGTTCATCAATTGATTCAACTTCAACTTCTACCGGTTTGTCGGGGTGTAGCTCGCGAGCTTTAGTGATCGCTTGCTCGATACCACCACAACCCATGATATGGTTTTCTTTAATCAAGTAAGCATCGAATAGGCCGATGCGATGGTTTTGACCGCCGCCACATTTGACCGCATATTTTTGCGCAGTCCGCTGACCTGGAATCGTCTTTCGGGTATCTAGTAATCGAGTGTTCGTGCCTTCAATGGCATCAACATAGCGCTTAACAACCGTTGCTGTACCTGAGAGCATCTGAATAAAGTTGAGTGCACTGCGCTCGCCCGTCAATAGAATACGAGTGGGGCCTGAAAGTTCACATAACACTTCATTGGGCGCGACTATGTCGCCATCGTCTACTAACCAATGAATAGCGACTTCGCCACCGAGTTGCGTAAACACTTCCTCTGCCCACGCCTTACCACAGAATACGGCCATATCGCGACTGATTATCGTGGCTTGTGCCATGTTTTCGGCTGGAATTAGGTTGGCGGTAATATCGCCAATGTGAAGATCTTGATAGCCAAGATCTTCAGCCAGTGCGAGTTCTACACTGCGTTTTATATCTTCTTGTAACATGTAATACTCTACTTTTAGCTAGGTTTATATGATTCATTTTACGTCAATGACGGTTCAATTAGTACGCTTGATTTCATTCTTACGATTAATGATCCATTGCTCTTGTTCGGTCCACATTAATGTGGGAAATAGTCGCTTCGCTTCAGATAATGTCCGGTCGGCGTCATCAAATTTTTTGAGGTAAAGCGCAGCTAGTAATTGGTTTTTATAACGGGTTGATCGTGGAAATACATTATTTAGTTTTGTTGCCCACTCGAAGTAACGGATGACCTCACTGGTTATGCCACGACTTAATGATATTTTTAATTTATCTTTGTTTCTCAATTCGATGAAATCAGTTGAAAGAAAGGGGAGCTCAGTGTTAAGTAGCTCACTACCATCTTGAGTGTACAGCACATTACTAATACGTTTTTGACTGACTAAAATACTACTCATATATAGAGTCGTTAAGGAGATAAGTAATATTGCGCAGAATGTGTAGACTACCGTTTTTGATGTTGAGAAGCTTATTTTTAGTGTTTTACTTTGAATAAAAGCGCAACAAAGGATAAACACTATCCATGACGCAACACTTTGATAAAATGGAAACTCAGTAAGACTGTGTAATGCTAACGGCAATAGTAGTATAAAGTTCAATATGCGCTGATTCTTCGGTTTAAATATGGCGATGATTATAGTAAACACCATCACCAGCAATCCAATGGCACTAATCATTCCACCTTCAATTAACCAGAGTAATATCTCATTATGTGGGTGGCCTAATTGATATGTGGGCTTAAACTCATTTTTTCTGGTTGCCTGATGCTCGATATAGACATGTGCGAAACTGCCGTAACCATGCCCCTGAATCGGCTTGTTTGCAATTATTTCCAAAGAGCTTGTATAAATTTGAGAACGAAGCCCTGGGTGACCATAGACTTCACTATCTCTAGTGTATCTATCTAAAAAATTTAATGAAGTTATTGCAATTACCGCTCCTACAACAATGGTTAAGAACCATTTTTTGTTGACTGAACTTCGAAAGCACAACAGCAAAAGCATGGTAATTATAGCGGCAACATAACCGGTTCGAGATTGAAGTAGAACAATGGCGATACTGCAAGTTAGGCAACAAAGGTAATATAGGGAGATAAATGAAGGTTTAGCATGTTTATCTCTTTGTAATAGTATTATTGAAAACAATAATCCCATGGTATAAAAACTAGCGGCGACATTGGGTTGGAAAAACAGTGCGGAAGGGCGACTCAAGTTGAGGTTCAGCTGTGGGAAATAAGGCAAAACATAAAACTGAACTAATGAAATCGTAGACTCAATCAGTGCAGCCACCACAATGATTGAAAACAATTTAAAATAATCTTGGCGTTTCAATTGTAATTGTTGAATGGCAAACAGTAATGCGAGGCCGGCGAATAGCCCCAGTAAGCGCTGGTGGCTATACCAGCCGGTGTCTCCTGAATACGCGAGCGGAATCAGCAATATTAGACAGCCAATGCCGATATTTCTAGATAAGGTGTTGTATCTAAATTCACCTTTGTTAGCGATTTGTAATAAGCCACAGCCAATGATAATTGAAACTATTATCCAACCTAATGGATTCATCGGGTGATTTAAACCGCTGCCGCCATGGTTAAATTGAAAATAGTGCAGTAGGACGAGAAAATATAGTCCAAAACTGAACATAGCCCATTGCTTAGGGGAATTACCAACGACTTTTTTTACGGTATTTATCATTTATAGTTTTCAGTTATTGAGTGGTTATATTGGCACTAAAATGTTGTTACTTGAGCAGCAAGACGCCGTAAATCTTTCCATAGCGGCTCTGGAGTAGCATCTCGACAATTGCTCCTGCATTGCCCTAATATCTTACATCCCTGTAAGAACATGCTGCCTTATCAAATATCAACATTTCCATTAATTTAGATGCATAACAATAATTAATGACGTAAGAGTCTATTGAATTAGGGTTAAGTTGTTATTTTTCTGGACTAATTCTAACTGTTTTAGCGCATTCATGCCTAGTAAAATTGTGTTATCTGTCATGCCGGGGTTGAGGTGGCCGCTTAAATTATAGAGTTTTATCTCACCGAGGCTTAATTGTTCGATGTGGGTGGCAGAAACATTGATGGTGCCATTGGCTGTTCGAACGCGTTGGGTCTTTCCTTTGCTCAGGCCAAGAATTGAGCCTAGATGAACGGGCACGGATATTTCGGTGGCGCCAGTGTCGAGTAAAAAAGTGACCGGTTGATTGTTGATAGTGCCATTCGCGATGTAATGGCCGCGTGCATTCTGAGCCAATATGACGCTTATTTTACCATTCGTTATAGATGATGACACTTGTTGATTGGGGTTGAGTTGTTGTTCAATTTTGTCTTGGAAAAAATAACTCAAGCCGCCAAGTGCTAGTAGCCAAAAAATCACCCACATTATCTTTGCAGTTCGGTCCATATTATCTCTGTGATGGTTGTTAATTATTGAGTCGTATTCACTCTAGTGTACACTATATTACTAAGAGACTTGGCTAATAGTGACTATTCCTGTGTTGGGATATATAAAGGTAGTAACGTGCAAGAACATGTAACAGAAAATGTGAAAAAAGAGCAAGTAACTGAGCCATGCGCCGAGTTTCGTCAGTGCCCGTCGCCCCATTTTAATCAGCGACCATCGGGGTGTGATATCTCGTTATTGGTTATCCATAATATTAGCCTGCCGCCGGGGAAATTTGGTGGTGGCTTTATTGATGATTTATTTCAAGGGTGTTTAGATTGTAGTGTCGATCCCTATTTTGAGCAGTTACAAGGGCTCGAGGTCTCGGCGCATTTTATGATTAGTCGTGATGGTGAAGTGACGCAATATGTTGATACCGCGCAGCGCGCTTGGCATGCGGGGCTTTCTACGTTTGAAGGAATTAAGAACTGTAATGATTTTTCAATTGGCATCGAACTGGAAGGCACAGACACCACGCCGTTTACCAGTGAGCAATATAGTGCGTTAATCTCGTTAACTAAAAGCTTGCAACAGCAGTATCCATTAATCACCAAACAGCGGATCACCGGGCATAGTGATATCGCTCCCGGTCGTAAGACAGATCCCGGCGAGGCATTTGATTGGCAACGCTTTATCTCCGCAGTTTAGGTCGAATCATGCTAAACTCGATAGTAGTTATTTTAATTTTTTGAACTTTTAGAGAGCATCGATGGCACTACTTACCCTATTATTAGCATTAATTATTGAGCGTACTGCGGAGCTTAGTAACAGGTGGCAACTTCAGTATTGGATTGACGCACTTTACGTTAAAGCGGCATCATACCTTGAGCGTACTAGCGTCAGCTTGCTGATTATTGTTGCAGGGTTACCCGCGTTACTCGCTTACCTAAGTTTGTTATTAGTTAAAGGCACCATGTTTGGCCTGTTCAGCCTAATGTTATGGGTCATTCTTACGGTGTCATGTATTTCTTGTGTTCGCTATCGCGGTTTGTATAAAAAATATCTGCTGTCAGTGTGCCATCAAGATACGCAGGCAAGTTATCATATCGCGTCTGAATTACTCGATATCGAATGCCTAAAAGTGAATGATGAGTCCATGCTGGCGACTCGGGTCGGGCGCCAATTAACGTGGATTAACTATCGATTTTATTGTGCGATGCTAATCATGGTTATTGTAGGTGGTCCGGTGGCAGCTGTGTTTTATGCGACGTTGCGCACGCTCGATATTATGATGTTTAAACAGCAAATATTACCGATGCCTTTGGTGTCAAAAATACTCTTTTTACTCGATTGGTTTCCGGCACGCATGGTTGCATTTTGTTATGTGTTGGTGGGGAACTTTTCTCACGCGATGCCTGTGTGGGCTAGCCTCTGTTTAAATGCTAAATTACCGGCTTATGATGTGGTGAGTAAAGTTGCGATGGCAGCAGAGCAAATATCGAAACAAACCGACGAAGATGGCGTGTGCATGACATTAACCTGTCGTTTGGTGCAACTGGCGAAACGTACATTGATGCTGATGGTGGTCGCCGTGTCATTATTAACTATCTTTGGTGTTTTACGGTAAATGCTAATCTCAATTCATTTCTAGTCATTTAAACACCCTTTTAAAACGGGTGTTTAATGGTCTTACCAATTTAAAGTTTTATTCTCTTTCCCGTTGGCTAAATGTTGCGCCATGCCTTGCTGCACCTGAGATTCAGCGCTCGTCGTATGTTACGCTATTGTTAATTGACTAAATCACTATATTATATTTATTATTCGTTGATTCGTTTAGGGTGGTTAGAGTAGACAAATTCATCAGAATTTGTTAAATTCTTCTTCGTTGGTTAATTGGTAATACCAATTCAAATAAGAGGCAATAATGACCTATCGTAAAATCAGGCAACCGAAACTATCCGATGCGATTGTTGAAGCGCTTGAAACCATGATCTTGGAAGGGACGTTACGTCCTAGTGAAAAACTGCCGTCGGAGCGAGATTTGGCGAAGCAGTTTGAAGTGTCACGTCCATCGATCAGAGAAGCGATTCAGGCATTGGAATCTAAAGGACTATTAACGCGCAGGCAGGGCGGTGGCACTTACGTCGAAGCTCAATTATGGAAAAGTCTTAGTGACCCAGTACTTGAGCTCATTGCCAATGACCCCGAGAGTCAATATGACTTGCTTGAGTTTCGTCATGCGACCGAAGGAATGTTGGCATTTTATGCCGCTATTCGTGGCACTGTTACTGACTTCGAACGAATTCGTCAGTGTCAGGAAGTGA